>OCHE01000599.1_pt1 | contig 43528 bp, 34 predicted proteins | sample 1538681 | NCBI WGS metagenome assembly OCHE01 (sample SAMN04571717, study PRJEB22368) | human gut metagenome | biome: human gut; material: stool | host: Homo sapiens | place: Luxembourg | collected 2012-08-17
GTTCATACATCTTATATATACCTCTTTTACTATCGTTGTATTTATAGATGTGCATGGAAAGTCAAGGGTAGCTGCGCTACCCCGCATTTTTCATCCCCTAAACTGAAGATTTAGGGGTTTTCAAATGCGAGTCTCTATAAATTTGGGCTTACTGGGAACTTACTCCCATTAGATAATGCGCATGCCGGGCGCACAAAAAAACTGCCCCGTGCAACGGAATGCACACGGGGCAGGCTGTAAGCAGGTGCTCAAATGTAAAAATTATTTTGAACACCTGCTTCATGCAAATGATTCGACAACCAATGACGGGCTTAGTTCAGTTTGCCCACCGTTTGCTGAATGCGTTCGCCCAGCCCAATGGTGTAGCCCTGCGAACTGAACACCACGCGGTTGAACGTGTCGGCAATAACCACGAGGGGCAACTCCTTCGACTGCGTCAGGCCGCTGCCGAAAAAATCGGCTTGCACCTGTCCTTCAGTGTCGATGCCGAAACTGAGCGTCGAGGGCAGGTTGGTAAATTCGGCACGGTTCTTCTGGAAGCGGTCGTACTCGTCCTGCGTAGGGAAGAGCAGCACAATGGGACGGCCCCAGGCTTCGAGTTCAGAGCGCATTTTTTCGATGTCGTGCAAAATGTGGTTCGTAGGTTCGTGATTGGCCCGAATCAGTCCCGTTACATAGTAGCCGCGTCCGGTGGTGCTGAGAATGGACTTCACAGCACCGGCTTTCACGTCGAAGTAGCGGTTTTCGGCATTGAAATTACCAATTACCTGTACGCCCTGCTTGTCCTCGCGCATCACCAGTTGCTCGGTGTGTCCCCCTTTGCCCACGCTGAACACTTGCAGCTGAGCCAACACAGTCCCGTCGGCCATGCGAGTGCCCGAAGTGAGCAGGTAATTGCCGGATGCCACCGGTGTGCCCGGTGCAAAAGCCGACTGCCACGTATGGCCCTCGGGATAGTTGAGCAGCGAAGGCATACCCTCGTCCATCCGGCTGAGCGTGAAGTGCGTATAATAGGTGGGATTTTCCATGTAGCGGCGCGGTGTGTACGACAGCTTCAGTGTAGCCTGTGCGCTTTGCGGTGTCTGTTCGGCCTCAACACCGAATTTCACAGTTTGCCACTGCGCCGTTTGCTCCGTAGGCATGGTGCCGTTCGTGGCCACAAACTGCACCTGACCCGTCACCTCATCGATGCGAGCAGGAATGCCCTGTGCACGACACACAGCCACAAACAGCAATCCGCGGTTACGGGCATCGGCACGGTGCGTGGCCCATGCACGTTCGGGCGACAGCGTGTAGCTCAACGGATTGCGAGCGGCATTGTCGGTAATGTGCTTTTCAATCCATGCTGCCAGCTGCACCCCACCCTGCTGCGCCACTTTGGCCATTTCGTGCCCGGGCGAAGCAAAACAGCTGCGCCAGGCCGACAACATTTCGTTGGCAATGCGCGGAGCATATACATATTTATATACAAATGCTTGCTGAGCTGGCGAAAGCTGCCCCTTGACGGCAGGAAGGTGTTTCAGGTGGTCGAGGATGACGGGCAGACTGAAGTCGCGCAAGTCCTTGTCGGTGAGGGTTTCGAGCAGGCGCAGCGTGGTATTGTCCGGACGGGCTTTAAGCAAATCAAAAAGCGTTTGCCAGTTGCCACACGATTTCACGGTCAAAGGGCGCACACGGGCAAAGTCGAGCTTCAAGCGGCTGCAAAGTTCGGCTGTGCGAGTGGAGTCGGCAAAGGTGTGAACGTAGGCGGTGCGGATGGAATCCTCGTGGGCCATGCGGCGGCGGTTGCGTTCGGCCATGGCAGGCGAAACGTCGGGCAGGTTGTTGTGGCCACGTGGCGGAACAAGGTTGAGCGTCGTGGTAAAGGTGTCGCCGGCGCGATGCGTGAGTTTCAGGTTGAGCTGCGGTGCCTTTCCGGCAGTGAACTGCGCAAAACCATAACGGCCCTCGTGGGCAGCCCACACCACCATGTCGCCCAGCCCGGTGAGAATCGAGGCACGACCTTGGGCATCGGCTTTGGTGCGCTGCACGGTGTAGAGTTCGCCGTAATTGTATATTTTAAAATCCACTTGCGCACCGGGTACGGGGCGTCCCTTTTCGTCGACCACCGTGACAGTGGTACGCGCTGTTTGGGCATAGTTGGCCGTGACGTTGATTTCGGTATAGCAATCGGTGCGTGCAATCACATCCTCGGGTCCGTCGTATCGGCCAAACACCTTGGTGTGCATGAGCATACCGCGCGAGGCAGGCTGGTTGAACCATCCCAGGTTCAGCACGGGTTCGGGTTCGCAGGCCCCAAGAAAATACCATTTGCCGTCGACCCAGGCCTCAACCCAGGCGTGATTGTCGTCGGTATGTGCCCAGCGCGGAGTGTACACCTGACGCGCAGGAATGCCCACGGCACGCAGGGCCGACACGGTAAAGGTGGATTCCTCGCCGCAGCGTCCTGTGGCGGTTCGCATCGAGGCCAGGGGCGACGAGGTGCGCGAGTCTGAGGGCTTGTAGGTGACGTATTCATGGCACCAGTGGTTCACTTCCTTCACCGCCTCCTCCATGGTGAGTCCGGCCACGCGCTTTTTGAGTTCTTCGTAGCAAGTGGTGCGGAAGGTATCGAGATTTTCGTTGTTCACACGCACGGGTAGCACAAAGTGGAGCCATTCGCGTTCAGGCACTGTTTTGCCCCAGGGCATTTCGCGGCGTGCACGCAGGGCGCACTCGGTTTGGGCGCGGTGATACGCCGGACTGTAGTCGGCCACATCGGGCCAGGGCATATAGGCATACAGAAATTCCAGGGCGCGTCGCGTTTCCTCGTCTGCGGCAAGTGTTTGCCACACATCGGGCGACACGGCCGTCACCAATTCGGCTTGGCGTGCTTCGTAATCGCTATGTATTTGTTGTACGTTCTGCGCCGGAGCCACAGTGGCTGTGAGCGACAGCAACAAGGCTGCAAGGGTATTTCGTTTCATATCTTATGACAGGTTTAACAATGTATGAGAATCGGACTGCCTACTGACGACAGCCGCACTGCAAAAGTAACGAATCAGCGCGTTAAGGAGGTAACGAAACACAGAGAATAAGTTAAAACTGCAGAAAAACAGCGATTTACGCAATAAAAAAAGGCGTTTTACGGAGCCATGTAAGAAAAAAAGCGTAATTTTGCAGCCGATTTAGAGTCCGACGGGGCCAAAACAAGTAACTGCGAGTGCAGTTCGCCTCCCGGAAAAACCCGTTTTACAATTATATATCATAATGTACGCAATCGTAGAGATTAACGGTCAGCAGTTCAAAGCAGAAGAGGGCAAGAAGCTCTTTGTAAATCACATCTGCGGTGCCGAAGGTGGCCAGACTGTTGAATTTGAAAACGTGTTGTTGGTTGACAACAACGGTGAAGTAAAAGTTGGCGCTCCTACTGTAGAAGGTGCCAAGGTTGTATGCGAAGTTCTTTCTCCGCTGGTTAAGGGCGACAAGGTGCTCGTTTTCCACAAGAAGCGTCGCAAAGGCTACCGTAAACTGAATGGCCATCGCCAGCAGTTCACTGAAGTGACTATTAAAAACGTAATTGCTTAATCCTAAAAAGTTTAGAAGAAAATGGCACACAAAAAAGGTGTAGGTAGTTCTAAGAACGGCCGTGAATCGGCTTCACAAAGATTAGGCGTTAAGATTTGGGGTGGCCAAAATTGCGTGGCCGGTAACATTATCGTGCGTCAGCGCGGTACGGTTCACTACCCCGGTAAGAATGTGGGTATGGGTAAGGACCACACGCTCTTCGCATTGGTTGACGGCGTGGTTTCATTCCACCGCGGACAGCGCGATCACAGCGTTGTTACCGTTACTCCCCACGCTGAAGCTGAAGCTTAATGCTTAGTAGAACCCTACTAAAAAAAAATTAAAGAGGGCTGTCGCACCACATGGTGCTGACGGCCCTTCTTTTTTTGAACATCTCGAAAATTGCACGGCATTTACTACTTATGAAACCCTCAACCACTTCATGGCTGCATCGTTTGTTTGGCTTCGACCCGCAAACCATGACGGTTAAAAAAGAAATTATCGGTGGACTCACCACCTTTTTCACCCTGGCTTACATCCTGGCCGTGAACCCGGCTATCCTGGCAGAAACGGGCATGGACTATGGCGCATTGTTCACCACTACGGCCCTGTCGGCTATCATCGCTACTCTCATCATGGCTGTTTATGCCAAACTGCCTTTTGTGCTGGCACCAGGCATGGGGCTCAATGCCTTCTTTGCCTATACCATTGTGCTGCTCATGGGCTACTCGTGGCAGTTTGCACTGACGGCAGTATTTCTCGAAGGACTGCTCTTCATACTTTTCACCATTACGGGCCTGCGACAAAAACTGGTTGACACGGTGCCATCGGTGATGCACCATGCCATTTCAGCCGGCATCGGCCTGTTCCTGGCTTTTCTGGGACTGAAAAGCGGCGGCGTAATTGTGGATAACTCCGCCACGCTCATTACGCTGGGCGACCTGAGCACACCGGGGGTGGGACTGACGATTATCGGACTCATCATCACTTCGGTGCTGCTGGTTAAAAACGTAAGCGGTGCTTTTTTGCTGGGCATTTTGCTCACTGCGCTTGTGGGCATTCCGCTGGGTGTTACCTCGTTCAACGGCATTGTGAGTATGCCTCCTTCAATCGCTCCGATTTTCATGCAGTTTCAGTGGGGCGAAATATTGAGCATCGACATGTTTATCTGTGTAGTCACGCTGCTCTTTACCGATATGTTCGACACCATCGGCACGGTTATCGGGGTGAGCCAGCGCGCAGGCATGGTGGACGAAAAGGGCAACATTCGCAACATGAACAAAGCGTTCATGGCCGATGCCATCGGCACTACGCTGGGAGCGATGATTGGCAGTTCAACGGTAACTACCTTTGTTGAAAGTGCCTCGGGCATCAGTGCGGGCGGCCGCAGCGGTCTGACTTCGTTTACGGCGGTAATCTGCTTTGTGCTGGCGCTATTCTTTGCTCCCCTGTTCATGATGATTCCGCCACAGGCCACGGCCTCGGTACTGGTGCTGGTGGGCCTGATGATGACGGCGGGTATCAGCCGCATCGACTTTACAAACTACCGCACAGCTGTGCCTTGCTTTATCTGCGTCATTATGATGCCTTTTACAAACTCCATTGCCAACGGCATTCTGCTTGGCTTCCTCACTTACGTGGTGATAGCTGTGGGTTGCGGCAAATGGAAGGATTTGGGACTGATGTCGTATGCTATTGCCCTACTCGCTCTGCTGAAATTCCTTTATCTGTAAGACTGCGGAGCGGAAGAGGACATTATTTTCAACTTTTTTTGTAATTTTGCACACCAGAACCAAGAAGCGACTCCGTTCTTTGTAAATACACTACAACAAACTATACACATGACTGGAACTAACGTACAGACGCACGAACAAATCATTCGGCGCAAACTCGACCTATTGCTCAGAACAGGCCAGCTACTGGTGGAAAGCGCAGCCGACACGAACCGCATTATGCGCAACATGAAACGTACGGCGGCATTTCTCGGACTGCCCGAAGAGCATCTGCATATTTATGTGCAGTTTAACATGCTGATGGTGAACTTGAGCGACGACGAACACTCGTTCTCGAAATTCCAACGCTGCGAAAAGCACGGTGTCAACATGACTGCCATTTCGGCCATCAGTAAACTGAGTTGGCGAGCCATCCGCGAGGACTACAGCATCGAGGATTACGAACGCGAACTTGAAGAAATTGCCAGCCGACCGCGTAACTACACGCCTTGGCAGGTGGCTATCGGTACGGGGTTTGCATGTGGCGGATTCTGTATTCAGTTTGGTTGCGACTGGGTGGCATTCTTTTATGCTGCACTGGCTGCGGCGCTGGGCTTTCGCTTGCGTGCCGTGCTCAACGAACGCGGCATTAACCACTACATGAGCATCGCTACGGCGGCTTTTGTCAGCACGGCCATTGCCTGGGCTACTACTTATTTGCCCGAAAGCTGGACGTCGACTCCGCTGCATCCGCTTTTGGCTTGCGCCTTGTTCATTGTGCCGGGTGTACCCCTCATCAACTTTGTGGACGACATGCTCGACAACTACATTCAGGTGGGACTTACACGCGCCATCAATACCTTCCTCATGCTGGTTGCCATGTCGTTCGGTATTGCTTTTTTCCTGAAAATTTCGGAATTCGACCTGACGCAGTTCTACTCTATACCGATGATTCCGCACAACAGCTATTTCAGCTATGCAGCGGCAGCAGCCATTTCGGCCATGGGCTTCTCCATGATTTTCAACATTCCGCGCCGTTTGCTCTGGGTAGTGGCAGTGGGTGGTATTATTGCCGTTTGTACGCGTAACTTCGTAAACCTCGGCCCTTCGAACAATAACATTGGCCTTGACATGGGTCTGGCCATTGGTTCCTTGGCAGGTAGTGCGCTGGTCAGCCTCATCGCTGTGAAGGCTGTTCACTGGGTGCATGCTCCAAACCACGTTATCAGCATTCCGAGCGTTATTCCTATGGTGCCGGGTGTACTGATGTATCGCGCCTTGATTGGCTTGATTGAAATGAACGGTGTGGTTGGCGAACTGACCAATGCCATGAAGTTTGGTATCAATTCGGGCATTACCATTCTGTGTATTGCACTGGGTGTGGCCATTCCGAACGTGTTTGCCCGCCGCTGGGTGGCTAAGGACCGCCAGCGCAAACTCAAGCAAATGATTGAGGAACGCCGTCAGCGTGGTCACTTCGTGGATTTGAGCGAACTGTAATGCTGCATCTGTCACTTCTTCAACGACGTAAACTGATTCACATTTACGTTCAATGAAGTAGATGCTGACACATACTCTTATTAAAATATCCGGGCGGGTGATTATTCTGTGAAAATCATCCGCCCGTTAGCTTTCAATACCCCCAACGGGGACAGTGCCTATGGCTTTCCGCTGTTTGCCAACGGACTTGCAACAGATGGCTCTGCCCCACTTTCCCCATCAGCCTAAATTCTGTAAAACCATGTTTCAAGAGCACAACAACGACCGTCAAGGTCGCATCGAAGTGATTTGCGGCTCCATGTTCTCGGGAAAAACCGAAGAACTCATTCGCCGCTTGAAGCGCGCCCGCATTGCCCGTCAGCGCGTCGAAATTTACAAGCCGGCCATCGACACGCGCTATTCTGAAGCTGATGTCGTGTCGCACGATGCCAATTCCATCTCCTCTACCCCGGTTTCATCGGCATGGAGCATCTTAACGCTGGCTTCCGAGGCCGAAGTGGTGGGCATCGACGAGGCGCAATTTTTCGATGATGCACTGCCCAATGTTTGCCAATTACTGGCCGACAGCGGCAAACGCGTTATCATTGCCGGACTCGACATGGACTTCAAGGGTGTGCCCTTTGGCCCAATGCCTGCGCTCATGGCTATTGCCGAGGATGTGACGAAGGTGCATGCCATTTGTGTGCATTGTGGCAACCTGGCTTACTTGTCGCACCGCACAAACCACGACGAGAACCGGGTGTTGCTCGGCGAACAGGAATCGTACGAACCGCTGTGCCGCCTATGCTACAACAAACTGGCAAAGGAAAAGAACGATTAAGGCAAAAAGAACAAGTAGGGCATATTCCTTCAATGCCCGACAAATAGGTGTTTAGCAATGATTGACTCCTTTGATAACGATGGGGCTGATGATTGCCGAACACCTGTTTGTTTTTCTACTCTCCTGCAAGCATGGTTATCGTGCTTTGACTGTAGGAGTGAACTTCGGGAATGGTGCTGTTACGATGCAGTTTGATTAACTGATGAACCTTATTCGGTAGGGCGTAAATGCCTTTGCTCCGAATATTTTGGTAAACTATTTGGGACATAATGTTATATTCCTATTTCACTTTTTTCGATATGTGGAAAATGTGCCGGAATGCCGATAAATAAAGGGCTGAATGCGCCTTTGAGGGTGTGGAAAACTTTCGAGGTGCGATATTAGGGAGCAAAAAATTGGGATTTCGGAGGATTGAGGTTGTATCTTTGCATTCGCGAAGTCAGGCTGCACCTCAGCATAGCTTTTGAGAGCCAGCTCTCATCGCCCTGCATTCGGTTGGCACTGACATTGCATTCGCGAAGTCAGGCTGCACCTCAGCTTGATTGATGAAAAAACAATTTTTCCAGTATTATTCATGGATCGTTCTTTGACATTTTGATACAACAGAAAGTAAGGCAGGTAGGCCTGTCTGAAACACATCGAAGGAGTGGTGATTTATCGCACGCTATTTCTAATGGCTACCTGTAAAAAACATGGTTGCTTCATGCTGTCCACTGAACGCGCAATGCGCTAAATTTTGTTTTTAAACGAGCATTCAAAAGCTTTCTTACAGAAAAAACTGATGAAAAGTTGGTATTTTCTTTGTAATTTTGCCTACGCAAAGTCGCCGAAGGCAATCTTTAGAAAGCCAAAGGCAGACGCTGCTTTAACAACTCGTACATCCATGAAAGAACAAACTGCGCAATTCAACGTGCTGGCAGAAAAGCCAGTGGGCCGGTTGCTGCTGCAATATGCCCTTCCGGCCATTGTAGCTATGGCTGCGGCATCGGTCTACAACATTATTGATGGCATATTCATTGGTCAAGGAGTTGGCCCCGAAGCCATTATGGGCTTGGCACTAACCGGTCCGCTCATGTCGCTTACAGCGGCATTCGGTGCTATGGTCGGTGTGGGTGCTGCTACCTTGATGAGTGTGAAACTCGGACAAAAGGATTATACCACGGCTCAAAGCATCTTGGGCAACGTGCTCATCATGAACTTTGTATTGGGCTTGGTGCTGGGAGGCACACTGCTGCTATTCATCGACCCTATCCTGCGGTTCTTCGGTGCCAGTGACACCACACTTCCCTACTCGCGCGACTTTATGTCGGTCATTTTGCTGGGAAATGTTATCACCCACATCTATCTGGGGCTCAATGCCATGTTGCGTTCAACCAATCGACCGCAAAAGGCTATGCTCAGTACCATCGGTACCGTAGTGCTAAACTGCTGCTTTGCGCCTTTGTTCATCTTTGTGTTCGATTGGGGCATTAGCGGTGCAGCCTTTGCCACTATCCTTGCCCAGTTCGTGATGCTTATGTGGCAATTAAAACTGTTTAGCAACAAGGCCGACCTTATTCACCTTAACCGACGCATCATGCGCTTCAAACCGCAAATCGTAAAGGAGTCATTGATTGTCGGGTTGCCTCAGTTTCTGATTAACCTGTGTGCCTGTCTGGTCGCGGCCATGATGACACGCAGCCTCACCACGTATGGGGGCGACACTGCTGTTGGAGCATTCGGCATTGCCAACCGTCTGCTGCTGTTCATCGTTATGGTAGTTATCGGCCTTAACCAGGCCATGCAACCCATTGCAGGCTATAATTTCGGTGCAAAGCGTTACGACCGCGTCATCAGCGTGCTGAAACGTACCTTGGTTGTTGGCACTGGCATCACACTGACGGGCTTCATAACCGGCACCTTTTTTGCCACTCCCTTTGCTCGCTTGTTTGCCAAGGATTCGCCCGAACTCATCGAAATGTCGGCCCACGCACTGAGCTGCATGGTTATGATGTTTCCTATCGTAGGTTTGCAAATTGTGTCGACGGCGTTTTTCCAGAGCATCGGCTATGCTGGCAAAAGTATTTTTCTTTCGCTCACGCGTCAGCTGATTTTCCTGGTTCCGGCCATATTCATTTTGCCTCACGTTTTCAACGATCCGCTCGAAGGCTTGTGGCATGCAGGCCCTGTGGCCGATGGGTTGGCTTCGATTCTGGCTATCACGCTGCTCATTAGGCAAGTTCGCCTTTTCAAACAGCAAATAACTCCCACAATTCAGGAATAAATCTCTCATCTACATATATCGGAGGCGGTTCCTTAATCAGGTTCCAGCCTAAGTTTTTGTTTTCAAAAAATGTTCATTATGCAACCATTCGTCATTAACATAGGGCGTCAGCTCGGAAGCGGCGGACGCGCCATCGGCCGATTGTTGGCCAAAGATTTGGGCATCAATTACTACGATCGCGAAATTCTGCTGCTTGCTGCCAAAGAAAGCGGGTTTACACCCGAAATCTTTGAACGTAGCGACGAAAAAAATCACTTTCTGCGCACCTTGGGCAATATCATACCCTTTGTGGGCGGAAGTGAATCGTTCTACAACAACGAACTGTCTAACGAAAACCTGTTTCGCATTCAAAGCGAGGCTATTCAAAAGGCAGCCGATGAACATTCCTGCATTTTCATTGGCCGTTGTGCTGACTATGTGCTGCGCAATCATCCGCGTTGTGTCAACGTGTTCATCGCGGCTAATATTGCCGACCGCGTACGCCGCATTCAGGAACAAATGCAATGCGATGAACTGCGTGCACTCGAATTAGCCGAAAAGGGCGACCGACAACGTGCCGACTACTACAACTTTTACAGTTCTGGCACCTGGGGAGCTGCCGATACCTATCATTTGTGCATCAACTCTTCGGTGTTGGGCATTGAGCAAACAGCCGATTTCGTCAAGCAGTTTGTGATTCAAAAGTTAGGGCTTGAGCAAGGCTGAATGCGCCCTTTGCGTTGAACTGTTAACTACCTACTTTCAAACACAAAAACATTTTCAACCTTATGAAGAAAATACTTTTCCTTCTCATAGCGTTGGCTTTCAGCTTTGCCGCTCCTGCCAATGCACAGCAAAACCAACAGCTGCGCCGCAGCCGTTCCATCTTTTTGTATCCGGAATTTCAAAAAGCAAAAATACGCCAATCCTTTGGCCGATTTGTCGAAGCCGAAGCCAACATCTATCTTAAGGATGCGTCGTTGGTCTACAAAGAAAATGGCAAAATCATGCGTGCCTATACCAAGGGCATATTTGGCGTAACCTTTGCCGATACGGCGGAATACGTCAAGGTGGATTCTGTCATGGCGCGCGTCGTAGCTAAAAAGGGCTTCAACTCGCTGCTCTGCAAAACAACGGTCAACATGGCGCGTTACCGCGAAGAGGAAAGCGGGGGCTCGGGCATGGACTTTTTTGAAATGTCGGACTTCAACGTGTTCATGAACATGAACGATGACCAGCGCGATGACGACCTGGGCATTCCCTTGCAGGACAAATATTATTTCAGCGTGAAGGGCTTCATCGTTCCGGCTAACGAATCGGACTTTAAAAAGAGCATGGATCCGGCTAAGGAGGCGCAGTTCAAAGAACTTATGAAGGACCGCTTCTGGAGCTGGCGCGACCCTAAATCGCTGCAAATGCTACTCGATTTTTTGCCTGAAAAATAGGCCGTGACCTTCCTGCGCGTCCGAACTTTACAACCTCGCACGTTCTGTGTGTTGGTGACAATGTTTGGCCGTGCAGGAAGGTTGTTCTGCCAAACTGTTACATTCGGCTAACCTTTGTAGGATTTCGTGCCGAATAATCAGATTTTTTCCGTCTACTACTGTAAACCATCGTCATGCGTAAACATTGTTTCCTACGGTTTGCCTGCTTTATCCGGCTTCGTTTGTCCCTGCTGTTTGTTACTGTGGTAGCCTTGTTCGCTTCGTGCGTCACACAGGATGTGCCCGACAACACGCGCCGGGGTAATTTCGAGGCACTTTGGCAAACGCTCGATCAGCATTACTGCTTTTTCGACTATAAAAACGAGGCGTATGGGCTCAACTGGAACGAGGTGTATCAAAAGTACGCTCCGCAAATCAGCGAACAGATGAGCGACAAACAGCTGTTCGAGGTGTTGGCCAATATGACATACGAACTGCGCGATGGGCACGTCAACCTCTACGCAGCGCACGATGTGGCGCGCTACGGCGACTGGTTCGACCGTTACCCCATGAACCAAAGCGACTCGCTTGAACGGATTTACCTGGGTGCGTCGCACGACTACGAATCGGCAGCAGGACTGAAATATCGTATCCTTGCCGACAACATAGGCTATGTGCGCTGTTCTTCGTTCCAGTTGCTGTTTGGCGATGGTAATCTGCACGAGGTGATGCGTAAACTGGCCACTTGCGACGGACTGATTGTTGACGTGCGTAGCAATGGTGGCGGACTGCTCACAGCGGCCGAAAAGTTGGCTTCGCTCTTTGTCAACGAACCCATAACGGGGGCATACATTTGCCACAAAACAGGCACGGGGCACAACGATTTTTCGGCACCGCAGCCCATCAGTATCGAACCCTTCGTGGGCTTTCGCTGGCAAAAACCGGTGGCGGTGCTTACGAACCGCCGTACTTACAGCGCGGCTAACTCGTTTGTCATGTTTCTGAAAGGTTTACCGCAAGTAACCGTTGTGGGTGACTTTACCGGGGGTGGTGCGGGAATGCCTTTTTCCGCCGAGCTACCCAATGGTTGGAGTGTGCGCTTTTCGGCCTGTCCCATGTTTACGCGCGATATGCAGCAAACGGAACTGGGCATCGAACCGGACGTGAAGGTGGACATTGCACCGGCTGACTATGCACGGGGCATCGATACAATCATCGAAACGGCACGCCGCCTGCTGAAGGAGAAAACTCTTTTGAATTACAACAAATAATTCCAACATTTTCGTTAACTTTGCTAATCGCAATTTAGGTTGCACCGCAACATAGCTTTGATCATACGGTCAAAACTCTGTATTCGCTCTGCACAAACCTTACTTTCCGCGAATTTAAACTGTGCCACAGCCTCATTTTTTTAAAAACATTTATTCATGCAATTCAGCGATGTGATAGGCCAACCCGAGGCCAAAAAACAAATTCAGCGCATGTTGGCAGAACAACGCGTACCCCATGCTCTGCTCTTTGCCGGACCCGAAGGTTGCGGCAAACTGCCTATGGCTCTGGCACTCGCACAACGTCTGCTTTGCCAAACCCCCACTCCCGAGGGTAATGCCTGCGGTGAATGTAAAAACTGCCGCATGGCGTCGAAACTGGCACACCCTGATTTGCATTTCACCTTTCCCATTATCAAACCTGCCGGAACCAGTGCATCGGGTGCCGTCAGCGATTTGTTTATTGATGAATGGAGGGAATTGATTAAAGAAAAACCCTACTTCACCAAACAGGAATGGCTCAAACGAATGGGGGTCGAAAACCAACAGGCTATCATTGCCGTGGCCGAAGCGAACAATATCATCGGGAAACTGCTAAATGTCAGTTCGCAGGGTGGAAAACGGGTCATCATTATGTGGCTGGCCGAACAAATGAACACTGAAGCAGCGAATAAACTGCTCAAAATCCTTGAAGAACCGCCACACGACACGCACTTCATACTGACGGCCACCCACACCGAAAAAATGCTCGACACCATTCTCAGCCGTACACAGCGCATTGATTTCGGCCCCATCGATCCGGCTGACATACAAATGGCCTTGCAGCAACAGTGCGGACTGCAACCCGACGATGCACACTTCATTGCCCGCGCTGCAAAGGGCAGTTTTACGCAGGCTCTCGACCAAGTGAGCATGAACGCTGACACGGCTCAGTTTTTCGATATGTTCGTACTGCTCATGCGCCTGTGTTACATGCGAAAAATAAAGGATCTTCACGAATGGTCGGAACAGGTGTCGCAGTGGGGACGAGAAAAACAAAAGGCATTTCTCGAATACGCACAACGCTTGGTACGCGAAAACTTTATCTACAATTTCCGCCTGCCCGACCTTAATTACATGAACCGCGAAGAAACGAATTTCTCCGTTAACTTTGCCCGCTTTATCAACGAAAGGAATGTAATCGGCATCAGCAACGAAATTGCCGAGGCTCAACGCGACATTGAGCAGAACGTTAATCCGCGCATGGTTTTCTTCGACTTTACGCTCAAAATGATTGTACTGCTCATTCAATAAGCTCTTTACTATGACCGACAATACACCCCAAAATCCGGAGGCTTTCAGCGAAACGCCTCTCGAGAACAACCATACAAACCCGCAGTTCGAACACTTGCAATATGCCTGGGGCGATGCAGCCCTGAGAGGCATTGCAGCAGCCGGATGCGGACGCAGCGACCGCCAACTCAATACTTTCGACTATCTGGCCGACGTACCTAGCAACCTTGATACCACTGACTTCGTCGAGGTGCAATTCAAAAACACGCGAAAGGGTTTTTACCGCAACGACAACCATCTGCCGCTCGAAAAAGGCGACATCGTGGCCGTCGAAGCACAGCCCGGTCACGATATTGGCGTTATTACGCTGACCGGTAAACTGGTGCTGCTGCAAATGCAAAAGGCTAACCTAAAACCGGGCACCGAAATTAGACGCGTCTACCGTAAGGCCAGACAAACCGACCTCGAAAAATTCGAGGAAGCGAAAAGTCGCGAACACCAAACGATGATTCGCTCGCGACAAATTGCCAAGGAACTGGAACTGCAAATGAAAATTGGCGACGTCGAATACCAAGGCGACGGCAACAAAGCCATTTTCTATTACATTGCCGACGCACGTGTCGACTTCAGAAAGCTCATCAAGGTGCTGGCCGACGCTTTCCACGTACGCATCGAAATGAAGCAGATTGGTGCACGTCAGGAGGCCGGACGCATTGGCGGCATCGGTCCCTGCGGTCGCGAACTCTGCTGTGCCACCTGGATGAAAAACTTCAATTCCGTCAGCACCGCTGCTGCACGCTTTCAGGACATCACGCCCAATCCGCAGAAACTCGCAGGTCAGTGTGCCAAACTGAAATGCTGCCTGAACTACGAGGTAGACACGTACATGGAAGCGGCTCGCAAACTTCCCGAACGCAATGTACCGCTCGAAACCGTCGATGCCACGTTCTACTTTTTCAAGGCCGACACGCTGGCTGGTACGGTAACATACAGCTCTGACCGCCGAATGGCTGCCAACCTCGTAACCATCACTGCCGAACGAGCCAAGGATATCATCGAACTCAATGCTGTGGGCGAAAAGCCTTTCAACCTTATCGAAGAGGAAACGGCTATACCGCAAGGTCCTATCGACTTGGCAGAACAGGACGACCTGACACGCTTCGACAAATCAAAACGTAAGAACAACCGCAACAAACGCCAGGGTAAAGAGCGAAACGGTAACAACCGTAACCGCGAACGCAATGAGCAACGCGGTGAACGCAATGAGCAACGCGGCGCACGCGACAACAACCGACGCGAACGCAACGAGCAACGCGGTGAGCGCAACGAGCAACGCAGCGCACGCGACAATAACCGACGTGAGCGCAACGAACAACGAGGTGAACGCAACGAGCAGCGCGACAATGCTGCACCACGCCGCGAAAACCATGAACAGCGCGACAACAAGCAGCAGCCTAATCGTCCTGCTACCAATGGCGCACAGCGTAACAAACCATCGGCCAAGTAAGCATGCGACATTTATTCATTCTGCTCCTATGCCTTGCAACATTCGCCAGCTGCCGGCACCAGCCAAGTGCCTTTGCCTACCGATCGACTTCGGTCGACGGATGGGAACCGGGCGACACGTTGCACTTCCACATTGATTCCATACAGGAAAGCGGAAACTATATGCTCACTTTGGGCATCCGAACTTCGGCCTCAACGCCCTACCCTTTTCAAACTTTATGGTTGGTCGTTCAGCAAAAGTGGTATAACCCCGACACCCTACGCATCGACACCGTCGAATGCCGCCTTACCGACGAAAAGGGCGACATTGCCGGTCATGGCGTGAGCTTATACCAATTCACGCAACCTTTCCTCACGCAACATCTCCAAGCCGGTTCGTCAGCCGACTTCAGCATCATTCACATCATGCGTCGCGAAATGTTGCCTGGAATTTCAAGTGTTGGCATCAAGCTCCAACGACAATAACCCACACAACCCATTTTCTCGCCCGGTTCTGCCTTCACAAGCTGAACCGGGCGTATGCTTTACGCCACAATTCAAAATGCCGGCTGTTTCGATCCATCAGAAATAACGTACAACAATCACGCCAACTTCAATGTGTTTCAGACAGGCCTACCTGCCCTACTTTCTGTTGTATCAAAATGTCAAAGAACGATCCATCAATATAACTGGAAAATTGTTTTTTCATCACGCAGGCCATAAACAGCCCGACTTAACAAGTGCAAAGTCAGTGCAAACCGAATGCAGAACTTGAAAACTCGTTTTCGAAAGTTTTGCTGAGGTGTAGCCTTACTTAGCGAAGCAAAGATACAACCTCAACCCTCCGAAATCCAATTTTTTTTGCTCCCTAATATCGCACCTCGAAAGTTTTCCACACCCTCAAAAGCGCATTCAGCCCTTTATTTATCGGCATTCCGACACGTTTTCCACACACAGAAAAAAAATGAAATAGGGATATAACATTTTGTCCCCAATCAATTACCAAAACGTAAAAATCCAGCACATCTGCCCACACTTTATGCCCAAGCATTTCCGCAATCCATGGCTTTGTACCTCTGCTTTCTCAATCTGCACAAAATTCATGCAGTTTTTAGCAAATTCTGCACAGATTTCATGCAATTCCTTTGCTAAACTGCACAAAACCCATGCAGTTTAGCCATACCTGTCAACTACACAGACCCATAATTGTAAACACCTATTTCCAAAACGAAATACAATATGACCCGATTCTGCTAAATCAATCGTAAAAAACGTTGATTATTCCAACCATTTATAGTAACTTTGCTTGTGCGAAGTCAGACTGCACCTCAGTAAATTATCAGGTACAAAAAGTTTCGGCTATCGCAGATACACTTGCAAACATCTAACTTCCTAAACATACAAACAGATATGAAACCTACACTCTTCCTCTTGGCAGCAGGTATGGGCAGCCGCTACGGCGGTTTGAAGCAGCTCGACGAGCTGGGCCCCCACGGTGAAACGATTATGGACTACTCCATTTACGACGCCATCAATGCCGGTTTCGGTAAATTGGTATTCGTTATCCGCAAGGATTTCGAAGAAGACTTCCGTCGCATCGTTTTGTCGAAATACGAAGGTCACATTCCCTGCGAACTCGTATTCCAGAGCCTCGATGCCCTTCCCGAAGGCTTCACCTGCCCGGCAGATCGTACGAAACCTTGGGGTACGAACCACGCCGTAATGATGGGTAAAGACGTGATTAAGGAACCTTTTGCCGTACTCAACTGCGACGACTTCTACGATCGCGACGCATTCCGCGTAATGGGTAAGTGGCTGAGCGAACTGCCCGAAGGCTCTACCGGCCGTTACGCCATGGTAGGCTTCCGCGTAGGCAACACCCTCAGCGAAAGCGGTACGGTTAGCCGTGGTGTTTGCGAAAACGATGCCAACCACCACCTCACCTCAGTTGTTGAACGCACCAAGATTCAGCGTTTCGACGGCGTAGTGAAGTACATGGACGACAATGGCGAATGGGTAGCTATCCCCGACACCACCCCCGTTTCAATGAACTTCTGGGGCTTCACCCCCGACTACTTCGCACACAGCGAAGAATATTTCAAGACCTTCCTCTCTGACCCCAAGAACATGGAGAACCTCAAGAGCGAATTCTTCATCCCCTTGATGGTCGACAAACTCATCCACGACGGAACCGCTACCTGCGAAGTACTCGACACCACCTCTAAGTGGTTCGGTGTAACCTATCCCGAAGACCGTCCGGGCGTTGTCGAAAAATTCCAGAAACTCGGCGAAGAAGGCGTTTACCCCGAAAAGATGTTCTAATATAAATTCTTTACATAGAACATACACTTTGTAAAATACAATAACCTCCGACAGAGATACAACTTCTGCCGGAGGTTATTTTTTAGGCATCAATAAAACGAACTAAACCTATTGCGATAGCGGTGCAGCGTATCTATCATAGTTTTCTAATTCTCCATTGCAAATCAACTGATTGGTATATCTAGATTACGAAAAAATTAAATTACTAAAATTTCCCACCCTCTTTATTGGGGATGGGAAACTTTAGTTATATAAAAATGCCGGGGCTGTGGCTCCGGCATTTTTTAATCAATGAATTATTTTGCAATCCATAATGCTAACATTATCTGAGAGAAAAGTACTACCCACATTATTATGTATTTATACTTATTATTCCTCCCTATAATGTACGTTAGACACGTTGTTAAAGCCCATATGTTGGTTAATGCATTTTTATAACAAAATGAGCCTGTATATATTTCCCATATCATATAGCCAAAGATTACAATCAAGCTAATGATTACTACACATTGATAAAATGTGCTGGAATATATGTCGAATATTTTTTTAGATATAGATGTCATATTTACCACATACACCAAGTTATTTCAGCAGCTATCAATGCCAAACCAACCCCTGATAGAGTTCGAGTGCCAATTTTAGATACCATTTTCAAAGTAGCTTTAACTACAGCCTTTGATACGGTTTTTTCTGCCAAACGAGCAACGACAGCAGAACCAGCAGCTATTCCTGTAGCCTCTAAGAAACAATCCTTAAAAGAGCCACCTCTGGTAGCCTGTATGCCGTTATTGATTATTTGCAAAATAAAGAAAAGTTTTTCAGATTGACAAACAAAATAAAGAGAAAAACGCCAATCTATAATCAAAATATTTTATTTTATGTGTAAAACATGTTTTTTTAGCATACAAACCACTTGTTTTAGCAACCTTATGTTGATTTACACTTCTTTCAATTTGATTTTGAAAAAATATATCACTATATTTGCAAAATACATACAGGACTGCTAAGACGCTCACGAAATGCTTGCAGCCATTCAAGATAAATCGAAATAAATTAGCATCGTTGTTTTACTATGACAAAAATAGATTACTATACAAAGTATTTCATCTTCATAACCATACTGTTATTACTGGTAAGTTGCACTCAAGATGAATGGTTCCGTTCTGTAACCATGCAAGATGGAAATACCGTGTTAGTCCATCAACAGAAACAATTTTACGAAACAGAATCAAAGTTTGTCCATAATGTTTTCTTTTCTTGGGAACACAAATTTGACATAACTGATGTTGAACAAATAAACTATAAGGTCGACAGCCGCTATACTGTTAAAGGTCATAATGCCTTCTACTTTCATCATTGGGAAGAAGCTCAATTTGGAGAATGGATAGAAAAATACGGTTTAAAAGCCAACAAAACATATTATGTGGCTACCAAGGTATATGCGAAATTCATTTCTATGCCACCGGATAGTATAACTATTTCACCCAAAATCGGAGATTCTTTTTTAGGCTATATCCCAGGAGCTGAAGCATCAAGATTTCTATTAAACTATTACAAAAAAGAAAATTGCTGCGTTATGACCACTGGCATAAGATACATTGGCTATGATTCAGAAAAAAACAAAATAGACATTGAAATACCTTTGAATACTGATTCAAATCATAATAGAATATGGAAATTCTTAACCGAATACAATATATGGATGTACGACTATAAATAAGTATTTGTCTTGTATTTAGCTTCACATTCTGTGCTTGCTCCTCTGATGACGAAACAATTGGTAAGTTTATAAAACCTAATGACTCACATGAAATCATTCATCTGTCTAATGGAGAAGTTATTTCATTATCTGATACAATCACATACACCATTGATGAAACTATAATGTCTGACTCTGTGATGAACCTACCCAAAAGCCCGCCGCTCGTACGTTGAGCGGCGGGCTTTTTGTGATTATTTCGTAAAAGGTTTGCGCCAATTGCAGCCTTCTTTCCAGCGGGAGCAACCGTAGGCGGTTTTGCCTTTGATTACTTTACCTTGACCGCATTCGGGACAAATGCTGCCGGCACGGATGATACGTTTGCGAGGCTTGGCTGGTTTGCCTTCGGCAGACGAGGATTTGGCAGCTGAGGTTGAGGAGGAACCCGAGGAAGAGGAACCCGAGGTTGATGAGGAACCCGAGGACGAAGAGGAGGAAGCCGAGGAGGGGGCTACTTGGGTGACGTGGCGATTGGAATTGTCGGACAACACCTGATACACAATGTCGCCTACCATCGTTTTGAGTTCGTCAATAAACTGAGCCGGACTGTAGGACTGCTGTTCAATGAGGCGCAACTTGCGCTCCCACAAACCAGTAAGTTCGGCACTTTTGAGCAACTCTTCCTTGATGAGCGAAATGAGTTCTATGCCGGTGGGAGTGGCCACAATGTTCTTGCGCTGACGACGGATGTACTGACGCTTGAACAGGGTTTCGATAATGGCAGCTCGGGTAGACGGACGGCCGATGCCGTTTTCCTTGAGCGCATCGCGCAATTCTTCATCGTCGACCATGCGGCCGGCCGTTTCCATGGCACGCAGCAAGGTGGCCTCGGTGTAGGGCTTAGGCGGCTGCGTGGTTTTTTGCGCCAAATCGGGACGGTGCGGTCCGCTTTCGCCTTTCACAAAATCGGGAAGAGTGCGTTCGGCTTCGTCTTTCTTTTCATCGTCGTCGGCGATTTGCGAGAGTTTAGCGGCCGAGGGGGGCACGGCACGCCAGCCGGGTTCGAGTATCAGGCGACCGGTGGCGCGGAAGGGCACGTCGGCTGCCTGACCTTGCACGGTGGTGGTGGCAAAACGGCAGTCGGGATAGAACACGGAGATAAAACGACGGACTACGAGGTCGTAAACATTGCGTTCCATGTCGGTAAGGTTATGAGCAGCTACGCCGGTGGGAATGATAGCGTGGTGGTCGGTCACCTTCGACGAATCGAACACCTTTTTGCGCTTCAGGAGTTTGGCACCGCGCAGGGGCATGAGCAATTCGCCGTACTGACCGCTGATGCCGTTGAGTATGGGACCGCACTTGGGGTAAATGTCGTCAGACAGGAAGGTGGTGTCGACACGCGGATAAGTAGTCACCTTTTTTTCGTAGAGCGACTGTATGAGCGAGAGGGTCTGGTCGGCCGAATAGGAGAATTTGCGGTTACACTCCACCTGCAAGGAGGTGAGGTCGAACAGACGGGGAGGCGCTTCGGTGCCGTTTTTCTTTTCGACCGAAAGCACTTCGAAGGGCTCGTTTTTAATGCGTTCAAGGGCAGCCAGTCCTTCAGCCTCGGTGATAAATCCGCGTCGAGCCGGAGCGTTGGTTGCTTTTTTGCCATTGTCGGTGGCAGCGTCGGCTTCGGGGGCTTCTTCGTCGGCATTGGGGTCGGCCATGACGGCGTTGAAGGTGGTGTCGCGATAAACGGTGGTGAGCACCCAATAGGGCTCGGGCACAAAGTGGTCAATTTCGTGCTGACGGCGCACGATGAGGGCCAATGTGGGGGTTTGCACGCGACCAATGGACAGTGGCGGACAACCCGGTCCGCGCTGTCCACCGTATTTCAGGGTGTAAAGGCGGGTGGCATTCATGCCCAGCAGCCAGTCGCCGATGGCACGGCAAAGTCCGGCTTCGTAAAGGCTTTTATAGTCAGATTGCGGCCGGAGGGTGCTGAAGCCTTCGCGAATACTTTCCTCCGTAAGCGACGAAATCCACAAGCGTTCAACGGGACATTGCGCGCCGGCTTTCTGCATCACCCAGCGCTGTATGAGTTCGCCTTCCTGCCCGGCATCACCGCAGTTAATGATTTTGTCGGCCTTGGCCATGAGGCTTTGAATAATGGCAAACTGCTTTTGTACGCCACGGTCGTTCTTGAGCCGAATGCCAAAACGGGGAGGCACCATGGGGAGTGCCCCGAGGCTCCAACGCTTCCAGAGCGGAGTGTAATCCTCGGGGTATTTCAGTTCGCAAAGGTGGCCAAAGGTCCAGGTCACCTGGTAGCCATTGCCTTCGAAGTAACCTTCGTGGCGGGTGGTGGCTTTCAGTATCTGGGCTATGTCGTTGGCTACACTGGGTTTTTCGGCAATACAGACAATCATGGGTGAAAAATCTATGCTTTATAGAGTTATACACTGACGGTGAAACGAAGGGTGGCAGCATCGAATTGCAGGCCTTCGGTTTGAAAAAAGCGAGCTATGCTACCGTCGGCGGCGAGGGTGGCCGGTGCACCTTGCACAATGCCTTCGGTGCCGAGCAGCCAAAGGTGGTCGGCAAACTGAAGGGCAAGTTCTACGTCGTGTGTACTTAATATAATGGTTTTTTGCTCGTGATGGGCCAAATGCTGCAGCAACTGCATAAGGGCTACTTTCGAGGGGAAATCAAGAAAGGCGGTGGGTTCGTCGAGCAATATCACGGGGGTACCTTGCGCCAGGGCTTTGGCTATGAACACGCGCTGCCGCTCGCCATCGCTCAAGGTGGACAAAGGGCGGTGACTGAAAGGCAGCGTAGCGGTTTGCTCCATGGCTTGCCGCACGGCGGCGGCATCGGCCCCGACGGACTTTTGCCACAGACGCTGATAGGCACTGAGCGTTGACAAATAGGGTATGCGCCCCATTTCAACGACTTCGGCCACGGTGAGTGCGTCCGAATCGGGCCGGTGGGTGAGCACCACACTGAGCATACGGGCCAGTTCGTGGCGCGCATACTGCTGCACGGGTTTTCCGGCAAGCAGCAAACTGTCGGGTGAACTGTTCAGCGGGGGCTGCAAGGCGGCAAGGGTGCGGAGCAGGGTACTTTTGCCCGATCCGTTGCTGCCCAGCAGGGCGGTTAGGGTGCCGGGCTGCGCGGTGGCACTGAGCTGACGGCCTATCACTTTACCGGGATAGCCTGTACGGAGTTGATGAAGGGTTATCATTTTCAAAAAATCAGCATGGCACAAAAAATCAGACTTCGGTGCGAGCGGCCGGTAAAAGCACCTTGCGCCAAAGTCTGAAAAAAATGCCTGTGGTCGGGAATTCATGTGCTGCGAACAGGGCGCACTGCCTGCAACTACCTGTACGTTTTGCCGCGCGTCAGTATGTTGAAGCGGTTGGCCAATGCACCGGTAATGCGTTTCCATTGTCCGTAGCGCAGGTTGAGCAGCAGTTCTTCGATGCCGCGCCATGCCTTAATCCAGGGGTGTCGCCAGCCCATGATGCGGTAAACGCGCTGACGATATGCCACGTGGTCAACCACATAAGGGGGGTGCTGCAAGGGAAAATTCAGGTTGTGGCGCCCCATGGTGAAGATGCGACGGTAACCGGAGGGAAGGGTGCGCACGGAACCGGCAAAATGCACCGAATCGTCCTGCACGCCAATATTGGTTATCATGTTGACCCGGGGCACAATGGCCAGCTGCGAATGCAGCAGCAGGTGGGCATGGAAAATGGTTTCGTAAAATGCCTTTCCGCTTTCGCGGTGGGCGCGGCTCATGGGAAGGAAGTCGGTGCGCAGGCGGCGTTCGTGGGTGAGGGCTTCGATGCGCTGCACGGCTGCAGGGTCGTCGAGCCAATGGTAATGTTCGTCCCACTGCTGCACCACTCTGCGCCACGAGGCCCAGCCCCAAATGCTGAAATTGGTGCTGAAAAAGTAGTCGGCCTCAGCGCCGGCATCGGGGGTGCGTTCTTCGAGGTTGAAACCTTGAATCATGCCCACGCGGTCGTCGTATTCGTAGCGGTCGAGCATTTCCTTGCAAAAGGGGAGGAAGGTTTCGGAGGGTATGTCGTCGTCCTCGAACACCACACATTTGTCGTAAAGCGAAAAGGCCCATTGATGCGACAGGTAGTTCGAGGGGTCGCAACCGCGATTCACGGTTTGGTAATTGCGGTGCACCTGACACTCCCAATCAATGTTTTCGACTATTTGCCGACAGGCTTCCATGCGGGGCACATCGTTGGCATTGCGCGGCCCGTCCTGATAAAGCAACAGGCGCGAGGGGCGTGCCTTGCGAATGGCTTCGAACAACCGCGCAAGGTGGTCGGGGCGGTTGAAAAAGAGGATGAGAACGGCAACGTCGGTCAAAGCTGGCTGTTTCATAGTCGGAAAGGGATTAGGTAGGTGTGTGAGGAAGAGGAGCTACTGAATTTTCGAAAGTCCCCAGGCTAACACTTGGTCAATTAGGGGTGTATCGACCGCGTGCCTGGTTGCCAGTTGCTGGATGAAATGGAGTCCGCAGGGAAAGTCTTCGGTAAAGTAACGACTACCGAAGTCGGGCACCCATGTGCCCTGAGCCGTTTGTTTCATCGGGGCCTTGATGGGCTGAAATGCCGGAATCGAAGCTATTTTGCGGGTGAGCGACGTGGCATCGTGGCTTTCGTAATAGGTGAGCAACGTGGGTATGCGACTTTTATCGACGGGTAAATGGTCGAGCAGGCGCATGAACTCTTCGTCCATGCGGATGATGCAGTCGGAGGCGGCATCGGTCCATTCCTTGTAGAACAGGGTGCAGCGGTCGTAGGGGGTTCCGTCCCAGTTGGCCCACATGGTATAAAGGCGTCCGGTGTGCAGAATGGGGTTGCTGTTCGTGAGGCTGGCTTCGTAGAAGTTGTTGAGCAGGCGTGTGGGCGTGACAAACAACTGTTCGACTTGGGCACGGAATGCCTCGGCATCAGGAAAACGCTCGGCGGCCAGTTCTACAGCGGGCTTGTAGCCCAGAAGCAGGGCACTTTGGCCGTAGCTGTCGGTGCGGGCTATGAAGGGCGTGCGCTGAAAGGCAAAGAGGGGGGTATCGGCTGGTAAAAGCTGATGGGCGTGGAAAAAGAAGCCTGTACTGCCCACAATGGCACCCACGGAACAACCTGCGGGCAAATGGGGGGCAAGGGCCTGCAGCGTGGGGGCTATGGCGTAGCCGGGCAAACAAAGAAATACCATCTGACAATCGGCCACGGCTCGTGCGTAGTCGGCTGTGACGGTTGCCAAACGTCCGACGTAGGTTTTACCCGCAGGGTCGACAATGCGCAGGGTGTCGGCCCAGCGTTCGGGTTGACGACTGTGTATGCGCACCGACACGCCAGGGTGCGAGGCAAGCACACCGGCGCAAACATGGCCCAGCGAGCCACCGCCGCAAATACATATATTCATCATGTTCAGGTTTCAGTTTTAGGCTTCGTCCATCGTTTTCAACACCTGCACCAGGCGGTCGTTGTCGTCGGTGTTTCTCACGGCAATGCGCACCATATTGCGTCCTTTGAGTCCGTTTTTGGTGTCGCAGTCCTTGATGAGTATGTTGTGGTGCACCAACAGCAGTTCGGTGAGTTCGGCCGAAGTGAAACGGCTGGTTATTTCGCAAAGGAAATAGTTGGCCTGCGAGGGAATGACGCGCAGGAACGACACGGCCGACAGTGCCTTGGCAAAGCGAGCGCGTTCCTCCTGAAACTTTTCGCAGGCGCGCTTGTAGTCCTTGTCGTATTTATTATAAATCTGCATGAAGAATTCGGCAAAGGAATTGATGTTCCAAATGCTCACGTCGCGCTTGATGTCGGCAATCAGGGCTTCGTTGCTCGAGGCCATGATGCCCAGGCGCAATCCGGGCACGCCGAAACTCTTCGAAATGCTTTTCACGACAATCAGGTTGGGATAGGCTTCGAGAATGCCGTCGGAGAGCAGACTGCTGGTTTGCCAGTCGGTGCTGAAATCCACAAAACTTTCGTCGAGCAGCAGGGTGATGCCTCGCTCGCGACACCATTCGGCGAGCAACAGCACATCGGGGGCCGAAATAAAGTTGCCACTGGGGTTGTCGGGGTTGATGAGCAACAGGGTGCTGATTTGCTTGTCGGCAAAGAAGTGCTGCAAGTCGGCCACGGTGTAACTTAAATCGCGGTTTTGCGGAGTGAAAGCTACGATGCGTTCCTTGGCGATGCGGTTGGGGTATTCCTCGAAGGTGGGATACACCACGCCTAAGCGGCCTTCGGCCTTTTCCATCAAACTTTTAATGAGTTCGGCGGCACCGTTGCCCACAGCCATGTAGTGTTGCTGCACATTGAAGCACTTGCCGGCCAACAGGCTGTTGACATACATGCCCGAGGGATATTCGGTGAGCAGCACGTCGAAGTTGGCACGCATTTCGTCGCGCATGCGTTCTGAGGGGAAATAGGGATTGACCAAGTAGCAGAAATCGAGCATACCGGGAAAACGCCAATAACCTCCGTAACGGCGCATATACTGCTTTTTGCGTTCGGCGGGCTGGTCGGCAAAAAGGGCTGAAGCAATGTCGAGGTCCTGCACATCGTCGATTTCGTACCACTTTTCGGTGGTGATGGGCAGTGCCTTGAGGTCGGTTTTGTCGAGCAGGGTAATTACGCGCAACACCTGTTCGTAGTACTCGTTGTTGCCCACAGCCTTGGTGTAGGCTTCGAGAAAGGGCACATACTTATGACGCGAAAATTCGCGGCTGAACTTGTAGATGTTTACCGTTTTATAATAGCGGTAGGTTTCGGCATAGCTGAAAGCCTTTTTCGGCACAAAGTTCACAATGTTGCAATCGTCGTCGATGCAGACCATGGTGCCGTCCATCCACGTTTCGTACTTGGCCACGAGGGCCAGATTGGGGCGCGGGTCGTCGAGAATGAGGGGGAACATGCTATCGTCGAAAATCAAGTCGCTTTCGATGAGCAGAGTGTCGTCCTCTTGCAGTTGCTCTTTGGCCAGTGCTAGCGAATAGATGTTGTTGGTTTTATCGTAGACGGGATTATTGACGTATTCAATGCGCAGCACATCGTCGTAGCGGTTGCCAATGTAGTTACGCAACCGCTGTCCTTCGTAGCCGACCACGATTACCACGCGCTGTAAATGGAGCGCAGCGAGCTGCGTGAGCATGCGGTCAATGAGTTTCACGCCGTTAACGGGCACCATACATTTGGTGTTGTTCTTGGTAAATTCGCCCAGTCGGCGTCCCATGCCGGCAGCTAATATAATGGCTTGCATAAGTAGGTGTTGAATTTGAAAGAATTGGTGGACAGTTTGAAGTCAGCAGGGAGCTCCCCCACTTACCGCACATGGTGTAAGGCTAATCAATCAGCCGGCTGACAAAGAATTTGGCATGACCGCCGCGCTGATTTTCGGGAGGCAACTTCATGTAGTCGCCAAATAGGTCGCGCAGGTAGGCATCGACATCGCGGGGAGCCGCAAAGCGTTCGCCCTCGAACTCAATGGTTGAGAGGGGGAAAATGGTGGAGCGCAGGTGGCGGTTGCCATTGCCGCTGTTGTCGATGGTGTTGGAGTAATACTTCTTGTTGTCGGTCAGCAGCGTACAAACTTTCCACACGGTGCCGAACAGAGCGCGCTTGGCTCCGAAATAGAACAATTCGGCCACCGAACGCCAGCTGTAGGTGTGCTGGGTGTGGAGTATGGCATTGGCGCGGCAATAGCCACGTGCCAGACGCTTCGAAAACTTATATGGCAAACTGGGCCAGGCGTGCATGGGGAAGATGTCGACATAAAGGCCCTTGGCATAGCTCATGGCAAAGTTGTCGTCGCCTTCGACCAGTAGGGAGTTGAGATTGCGCACCTTGCAAATGGGCAGACGCATGGCGGGGTCGGTGGCTGGTGCCTGCACAAAAAGGTGTTCGGGCAGTTCGCGTTGCGCCACTTCGATGAAGCGCGGTAATTCCTCGCGCGGCATGCAAATGTCGATGTCGTCGTCCCACGGAATGAAGCCATCGTGACGCACGGCCCCAAGCAGTGTGCCGCTGTCTAACCAGTAGGGAATGCAGTGGCGTTCGCAAATGCGGGCTACATGGCGCAGAATGTCGAGTTCGGCCAACTGCATTTCGCGCAGGTTTTCCTTGTTGTAAGCATTGAGGTAGCGTTCGCGTCCGTTGACCGTGGCATTGTTACGTGTATTGATTTGCTCCTGGCTGCACGGTGTGTTGCCCTTTGTAGCCTCAGCCTGTGCTTCGTGATAGTAGCGTTCAATTTTGGGTAGGTCGGCAGCATAGGTCAGTTTGATATTGCGTGCATCGCCCTCGACAATGCTAATGGGCACTTCGGGCATATAGCGTTTCACCACGCCACAGTCGTCGGTAGCCTGAAAGTCCGGATCGGCCATTGCCTTTCGGTAAGCCTCCACAATTACATCGATACGAAAAGCCTGCGGCGTTTGCATACGCTGCAGGTGCTTGCGGCTGGGCATTTGGGTCAGTTGTCCGTCGGTCACTTCCATCAGTGTGTCGACCGCCTCCATGCCGATACCCACACCCACCGCCTTATGGTTGACAAGTGCTTGGCAAACATGGTCGATAATGCGTGCCGACACCAGCGGGCGTGCTGCATCATGGAACACGAGGTTTACCCCCGACTCGTTTTCGTAGGCACGAATGGCCGCCAAACTTGAGTCGGAGCGTTCTTTACCGCCAGGTAATATTTTCTTTACCTTTTTCCAATGATTCTTTTGCAGCAGTTGTTGTGTTTGTTCGATGAAGTTGGCATTCGTAACCACGGCTATTTCATGAATGTCTTCATGTTGTTCGAAAGCCGCGATACTGTGTTCCAGAACTGTTTTACCGGCAAATTCCAGAAATTGCTTCGGCTGTTTCAGTCCGGTTCTGTTGCCTACTCCACCTGCTAATATAATGGCTATGTTGCGGGACATCTCTTATTTCTTTATTTTTATGCAAAGTTAGTGCAAGCCGAGTGGTAAGCAAAGAAAAAACTCGTTTTTTCTTTGCTTGCCCGAGGCGCAGCCTAACTTGAGCGCAGCTAAAGTTAGTGAAAGCCGAATGCAAATATTAAACAGCCACCCACCTCAAACGCAAAATTATACTAAAAAAACAACAGATACACACCATCGTTTTTCAGCTGTTTGAAACAGGGAATCAGCCATCGTAACTAAAGTTTCCCACCCCCAATAAAGAGGGTGGGAAGTAATAGTAATTCAAATTTTCTTCGTAAATTAAAGGTGCTGAATCAACTGATTTACAATGGAAAATAAGAATATTGTTATAGATGCAAAAATAGATAATTTGAACGAACTTACCAAGGTTTTATCCGTTAAAGAACAAGCCCAAGAGCAACTTTTAGTCGTCATGAAGGCATTGGGAATCGGTAAAATCGTTCGAAATCTAAAGTTTGAGAAGGCTCTAGGCTATACCTTGGCCTCCCTCTTCATCTCGCTCCTCATCATGCGCCTGTGGGGAAAGACGATTGCAAGTGCCACTTCCAATCATTTTCATGGACTTTGCGCCGTGTCAAAGAACACGCTGTATCGCGCACTTTTGAACGCCCGCATCGATTGGCGAATGCTTCTTACCAAAATCACCCTTCGCTTCCATGCCATTCTCCGGGAGCATCAGGTGAATACCAACGAGCATGACACTTGTGCCATCCTTGATGATACAACCTTTCAGAAAAGTGGCATTCGAATCGAAGGAGTCAGCAAGGTGTTCGACCATGTCACCCACAATTTCATTTATGGAATGAAATGCCTGACACTAGCTCTCTCTGACGGGAAAAGCTGCTATCCCATAGACTTCTCCCTTCATCGTGAAAAAGGAAAGAAGAAGGATTACGGCTTGACCTTAAAACAGCAGAAGAAGCAGTTCAAGGAAAAGCGGAACGCAAAAAAACCGGACTATGCACGCAAGGCGGAATGTGATGAGAGCAAGCTTGAAATGGCCAGACGCATGCTTTGTCATGCCGTGGGACATGGTATCAACTTCAAGTATGTGCTTGCTGACAGTTGGTTTACATGCGAATCGCTCATACAGGCAGTCCGCGAGCTATGCAGCGGTTCTGTGCACTATATTGGTTTGACCAAAATGAACCCCAAGGTGCGTTATCAGACAAGAAAGTCCAAACATCCCCAAAACATCCATGAACTGTATTTAGAGCCTTATAACCAACCATAACTTACTATGATCAACTAAGCATAAAGCCTTAATTTTCAATACTCTTTGTTTTTTAACACTTCCTAAGTGCTTTTTGGCAGTTCCCGATTTTCCACATATTTTTGCAGCGTATTTCTACCGTGGAGAATTTGCGGAGCTTTTATTTTGTCATATCGTGAACGTAGTTGACAAGGGTTTACGAGTGGTTACGATGAAGGACAAATTTGAAGCTGATAGGCAGTATTATATCGTGGACAGGGTTGACAAAGGTTGTCAATGGTTCACTTCTCTAAGCATTTGGATTGCTGGTAAATAATTCTGTGCAACAGCCTTCTTTAGCCAGAAAAATCCTTTCTTTTTCTGTGGGGTCTCAAAAGCAGATATATACAAATCTGCTAATAACATTTGAGCTTCTGCATTACCTTGTTTGGCTACGTAAAGTAGTAAGGATTCTGCCTCACATAGTAATCTGTGTATCCTAATCGAACAAAAAAGAGGATATTCATCCTCTAGCCCAGGCATTTCAGGAGGATAGTTATTAATCGCTTCTCGTATAATATCCTTAGCCCTCATCAATTGCTTTTGTTCTTCTGATAATTGTTGCGTAAAAGCATCATCTACACAAACGAGAATTGTCTTAAAACAATCAAGTGCTTTGAATAAAAAGTCGTTATCCGCAATTATAATTGTATCAATACCGAATGTCTTTAAGCCATTGGTAACTTCTGCATAATTGAATAGCGTACATCTATCCTTTTCTTTCGATAGGGAACCATGCATATAGAGATTACGTAGTAACCTATAAAAAGAGTTGGCATACTCAACATTTTCTTCTATACAAGTTATATCTTCTCCGTACTTTGTCTTATATGCTTTAAGAATTGAATCAAGTATTTGTGATGGCAGGGTGGCATTATTTGCTATTTTATAATACAGGACAAATTCGTTGAGCATTGTCTCATAGTAAGAAAAAATCGCGCAAAATAGGATCTTTCTGCTTTCCGTCATCAAACACAACGACCTTTCCTCAACATCATTAAAACTATTCAAGATAGAATGATAGACATCATAATCTCCATCGGAATTATTTTGCGTCAATCGGTCAGCTTCTTCCTCTGTCTGTTTTAATAGCGTTTGGTATCTGTAAGCTATATCCGTTATCATATGTGATAAAATCCCATATTGGGTTTCTATCATCGCCCTAATATTTGTATTTCCTTTTACAAACATTTGTTTCCGTTATTAAAATCCTAATAAATCGTAGTCAACACCAGAACCAGGGTAATCGCCTTCCATTCCATCTGTTAGTGCATCCCAACGTTCTGCATCATAGTTATGATAGGTTTCACCCCAATAACGCTGTACGATACGTGTCCTTTCATAGGAACCATCTTTATTGAACACATATTGATATTTGTTACTAAAAAGATAAACTTTCCCATTCTTAAATGCCCTAATGGAAGTCTCATTAATCTTATCATCCTCTATTTTAATTTCAAATAGTAGATGCCCTTCTAAATCGAAATAACCATATTGATGTTTTGTCGTTTTAAAAGCGATAGCATTGTCATTGAGAGTGTATGGGAGTATTGGATACTCTAGAGGAATACATGGAAGACAAAGTATATCCCCATTTTCCAAATTTATAATTCCTTGGAGAGCATTTTTGACTACTATGGCTCTATTACCCAGAATCTTGATATCGTCAAATTCAATTTTTGTGATAGGTGCATATATTGGATTCCTTATACCATTAACAAATATAGTTTTGTTCCTACTGAGAATTCCACATTGTCCATTTCTTTTTACCACGATGTAATGAGAATCTACTTTAATAGAGTCAAAATATGGGGGTACAACTATATTAAACTGTTTATCCACAGCATATTCTAAATCATTCTGGTTTACTAATACATATAAATCATAAGAGAAATATATATAGCGATGTCCAATTGGCAAGAATCTCCATGCTTTTTCATCCTTTCTATAAACAATGCTAGTTCGAATATTATCATCAGAAGTGACAATTATCTCAGGATTAGAGAAATTTATCTCTACCTTCTTATATATGGGTTTAACGAAAACACTACCGTCATTGCGCACGACCCCTTGTTTCCCATCTTTTTGAGCAATCGAAATACGTTTATAATCTGAATCTTTAACCCAATCCCATCCTGGCATCTCTTTCTTTGTTGAATAAATAACAGGGACTCCATGCATATTAAAATAATAGGAATCATATCCTTTTAGATAATGGGAATTATCCTTTTCTGCTCTAATATAATTGAATTCTATCTGCATATGCTGATAAATAAACGGAACAACAACATTCATCATGGAATCAATACACCCCCATAGTTTAGTGTATATTACATGATTCTTCCCCCAATCAAAATATTCTTTTTTATCAAGAATCAAACTTACCATAAGCAAGGAACTATCATAGAGTTCAATATAATCAGCAATTTCCAATCGTTTATCTCTATCTATTCCTTTCAAAAACATGATACCATTTGATGTTTCAATTTTACATTTCATAATCAGAATTGAATTATTTAATTTGCCAATAACCACCTTTGTCGGAACCTATGCGTTGAATAATACCTTTATCAACCATCATCTTCAGACGACGCTTCACACTACTTTCATGAAGTCCCATTTTGCGTGAAATTTCGCTTCTACTTATTTGTGGCTTTTCCTTGATCAGTTCTAAAATCATTTTTATCTGGTCGCTTATCCGGTCGCTTACCTGGTCGCTTTCTGGTCGCTTCTGGTCGGATATAGTTTTTTCTTGTCCTTCCTCTAATAAATTAGCCCACACAGAAGCTTTCATTATAAAGGCGACCAGATGATATTGGGGTTCCTTCGTGCCAATGGCAGAAAGCTCACGACACATACGGTCAACTCCTTCACCGAACTCCTTTACATAGTCGTAGGCTTTCAGGTACTCGGCTATCTTGGGATTACGGGAAAAATGGGTGTGGCGGATATTGTCGGTGCGGACGATACCTGGCAGCTTACCAGGGGTCTCGAACACAAGTCGGTCGTCAAACATCTTTATCTGTATCTCCGTTCCTTTGATGCTATAATCGCGGTGGCAAACCGAGTTTACCGTCATCTCTTGTATCACGAACTTAGGATATTCCCTGTCGGTCTTGAAGAGTCCGTCCTCACCGAGATAGGAATGTTCCTTCACTTGTGTTTCGAGGTAGTCGATGGTTTTCTGTATCTGGTCGAGGATGCGCCCCTCGAAGGTGACATCCTTGATGACGTTCATATCCCTGCCGACTTTCTCTTCCGTACCATAGTACTTGATAAAACGGACACGGGCACGAGGGAAGAAGTTCTGGGGACGCTTACCGAAGAGCAAGATGCAGGCAGTGCTAACTTGTGGTACATCGTCCTTGTAAGTCAGGAATCCTTTGTTCTCTTGCAGGTATTCCATTGGAGACTTGCCATAACCAATGCGCTTCATATATGCTTTTACGGCATCCATGTCGATATCCTCGATAGTGGCATCGTAGGCAGGGCTGTCCTCATAGTATCGTTCACCCTTGTCATACATCAGTTGCAGACGTTCCTCAAAGAGTAGTTTACGCGACTTGTCGCCCACCCGCCAAAACACCTCATCGGCTTGGTTGGCATGGAGGCGAGGGCTAGCTGGAACATGGATTATCAGTATGTGGTTGTCATTGCCCTCGCTGTCTTGGCAAGGCATGAACTCTGTCGTAACAGAAATGGTAGGTACACAGAAATCAAACGGAGTGCGAAGTATCTCGTTCAAATGAGCCTTGTCTTGGTTGACACCCTCAATGCGACGAGTCTTGTCGGATATACCTACGGCTATCATACCGCCATCGGCATTTGCCATAGCGACAATAGTGTTGGCGAGAGCCTTCGGTTCTATATGAATGCTCTTGCAGTCGAAAGTCTGCCCTTCGGGCATCTGACGTATCTCTTCGATAGTATATCTCATATTCTGTTCATTCCACTTTTGTATGGCAAATCAACTCGTGTATATCCATATTGAGAACATCGGCTATTTGTGCCAATGTCTTCAAGTCTAGTAGTGCGTGGTTGTTGCATCACTTCGATACTGTGGCAGGGTCCGTATGCAATGTCTTTACCAATCATTTACTCATAATACCTCTTTCTACCAATATGGTCTTGACACGATTTAAATCCGCCATACCTAAATTATTTGTTGTGTTTGCCGTAAAGTTACTGCTTTTAATCGGGAATAAAGATTATATCCACATAAAGTTGCCCAAAAGAGTGTTATTTTCTCAAATACAAGGCATTTGACTTTATACCTCTTTATATACAGACAATAAGGTAAAGTTATCTGTATATAAGAGAATGGGTATAGTTTCAACTGCATCCCATTTTATTTTATCTTTTGACAGCATCCACTTATTTCTCGTCTCTTCCATCATTTTGTCATCCAAACCTCACATTTGTTCGCAAAAGCAAGTTAAAATCGTTAAATCTCCACTTTCCTTAAACCTACAAATAAAACCCAATCCACTTTTCTACCGTGTTAACCACAAATAATTGGTAATCTGTTACTTCTAAATACAGGTCTTGATTGTAAGATATGAACGCACAGTTTCATGCTATTGCCGAAAGTACAAGCGTAAATACATTCAGCTCAATGCAAAGATGGGCGAACAGCCCGTACGCATCTTCATCATCAAATACGGACGAAGCACCCATTGGAAAGTGTTGCTTACTACAGATACCTCCATGAACTTTGTCAGAGCCTTTAAACTTTACGAAAGACGCTGGGGCATAGAGGTCATATTCAAGGAATGCCGTGGATATCTTGGACTGGGAAAATGTCAGAGTCGGAGCTACAGCGCTCAGATTGCAGACACCACCTTGTGTTTCATGATGTATCAGATGCTCTCCTTGGCCAAACGCTTTTCAGAATACGAAACTTTGGGAGCACTATTCCGTTCCGAGCGTGACCGGCTGCAAGTGCTCACCCTGTGGAGCAGGACTTTGGAAGAAGTCAGGCATCTGTTGGAAGTTTTGTCGCGTGAAGCAGGAGTGGATTTGTTGGCATGCCTATCAACTGTAGCCGCACGGTAAACAGCATACTTCTCCACAAAAGTTTGGGCACATCTTCTGTGCGATTCGGACGATTATGCCATGCCCGATTTGGACTAAACATTTTTTAGGCGTGCGTTAAATCGTTCGGAAAACATTTGATTTTTAGACCACTCACCGAAGGGAATTATTACTCAAATAGCTGATATGAAGGGGTGGGAAACTTCAGCATCGCAAAAATTTACTCCGAGCTTGTCCAAATTAGTTCCGCGATTGTCCAAATTAGTTCCGAGCTTGTTGAAATTAGTTCCGAGCTTGTTAGAATTTTCTCCGTTCTAATTTCAACAATCGCGGAACTACTGATAACCAGCGCTTTCAAAAACGCTATAGACTTGGTTATAGTACCACCTGTTCCGCCCTACGAGGAAAGCAGCAGCGAACAAATTCGATTCACCTTTGTTAAGACACCTGTTAAGGCCACTGCGTGCGGAACAAGCGCGAAACTAATTCAGAATACTCCAGATTTTACCTTATACACCCAGCATTTTAGCACACTGCTCGGCACAGCGTTCACCATCGATGGCGGCACTGACAATACCACCGGCATAACCGGCACCTTCGCCGCAAGGGTAAAGGCCGCTCACCTGCGTGTGACAAAGCGTTTCGCTGTCGCGCACAATGCGAACGGGTGCCGAAGTACGCGTTTCGGCGGCAATCATCACAGCTTCGTTCGTCAGGAAACCATGACTCTTGCGCCCAAAGGCCTTGAAACCTTCAGCCAGGCGCGTGGTGATGAACTGCGGCATCCAAAAGTGAAGCGGCGACGAAACCAAACCCGGCGAATAACTCGACTTGGGCAAATCGTAACTCAACCGGCGGTTCACAAAGTCGGCCATGCGCTGCGCCGGAGCTGTTTGGCTGCGGTTGCCCTGCTGCCAGCAGGCCTTTTCAAGTGCTTCCTGAAAATACATCATGCGCAGGGGATTATCGGCATCGTCATAATCGGTATGCGTGGCAGCGAAGTCGGCATCGGCAAGGGCTTCGCGCATAAAGGGATTCAATTCGCCGTCTAAGTCCTCGATACGCGTTTCCACAACCATGCCCGAATTACTCCAGGCCGAATTGCGCAGCGAAGGGCTCATGCCGTTGACCACAATTTGCTGCTTGCCACTGGCTGCCGGCACCACAATGCCACCGGGACACATACAGAAACTGTACACACCGCGACCACCGCATTGCGTCACATAGCTGTACTCGGCAGCAGGCAGGTATTTGCCGCGGCCGTTGCGGTTGTGATACTGAATGCAGTCGATCATCGTGGCGGGATGCTCTAATCGTACACCCACGGCTATGCCTTTGGCTTCAATGGCTATGCCTTCGCGGTGAAGATTGCGGTACACATCGCTGGCTGAATGACCTGTGGCCAGAATGACGGGACCGTTGAAGGTTTCGCCCGTTTGACACTCCACTCCGCGCACCGCCTGGTTCTCGGTGACAATGCGGTCGACACGCGTACCGAATCGCACCTCTCCCCCGCTTTCGATGATTTGCCGGCGCATGCCTTCGATGATGCGGGGCAAACGGTCGGTGCCAATGTGCGGATGGGCATCGACGAGAATGTCGGTCGACGCACCAAACTGACAGAACACGCGGAGGATTTTCTCGACATTGCCGCGCTTCTTCGAACGGGTATAGAGCTTTCCGTCGGAATAAGCTCCGGCACCGCCTTCGCCAAACGAGTAGTTGCTTTCGGGATTTACCTGATGCTGGCGCGAAATAAGGGCGATGTCCTTGCGGCGTTCGTGTACGTCCTTTCCGCGTTCCAACACAATGGGGCGCAAGCCCAACTCAATGAGGCGGAGCGCGGCAAAGAGTCCACCGGGACCGGCACCTACCACAATGACACGGGGCTGATGGCTGACATCGGGATAATGTATGGGTTCGAAATCGAGCTTCGGCGGATATTCATTGATATAGACGTCGAGGCTGAGGTTTAGGTAGATATTGCGCTGACGGGCATCGATGCTGCGACGGCGAATGCGAATGGCCTTGATGGTGCGTGCATCGGCTCCCATTTCGCCGGCGGCATATCGCGTAAGCAGGCGTTCGTCGGCTGCAATATTGGGCGCAACGCGCAGGTTGAGTTGCTTGAGCATATTTAAAGTAATGTGTAAATACAGGAGGGTGAAAAAAAAGAGATGAGAGATGAAAAATGGGGATTTGCCTTAGCCAAACAATTCACGCAAGGCTTGTTCGACGCGGGCCACGGGTATCAGTTCGATGGCCAGACCTTGCACGTCGAGGCCTTTCATATTGCCTTCGGGCACAATCATTTGAGCAAAACCCAGTTTGGCGGCTTCGCTGATGCGCTGACTGATGCGCGTAACCGGACGAATCTCGCCGCTCAAACCTACTTCGCCGGCCATACAGATGTTGCGGCTGATGGGCGTGTCGACATTGCTCGAAAGCACTGAGGCTATGACCGAAAGGTCAATGGCGGGGTCGGTGACGCGAATGCCGCCGGCTATATTCAGAAACACGTCTTTCTGCGCCAGTTTAAAACCTACGCGCTTTTCGAGCACGGCCAGCAGCATGTTCAGGCGGCGAAGGTCGAAACCGGTGGCCGAGCGTTGCGGGGTGCCGTAAGCGGCGGTCGACACCAGGGCCTGCGTTTCGATTAAAAATGGTCGTACCCCTTCGATGGCGGCCGAAATGGCCACGCCGCTCAGTTCCTCGTTGCCTTGGGTGAGGAGCAGTTCCGAGGGATTGTCTACCGGGCGCAAACCATCGCTCTGCATTTCGTAAATGCCGAGTTCGGAGGTTGAACCAAAACGGTTCTTGATGCTGCGCAAAATGCGGTACATGTAGTGGCGGTCGCCTTCGAACTGCAAAACGGTGTCGACAATGTGTTCCAACACCTTAGGACCGGCAATGGCTCCTTCTTTGGTGATGTGACCCACGAGCACTACGGGGGTGTTGCTCGTTTTGGCAAATTTGAGCAAAGCGGCAGCGCATTCGCGAATTTGGGTGATAGAACCGGGCGAGGAGTCGATACTTTCAATCGAAATGGTTTGTATGGAGTCGATTACCACCAAATCGGGGGTCACTTCGCGTATGTGGCGAAACACTTGGTCGAGCTGCGTTTCGCATAGCAGCATCACGTCGTTTTCGGCATGATGAATGCGGTCGGCGCGCAATTTGATTTGTTTTTCGCTTTCTTCGCCGCTGACATACAAAATGCGCCGTTGGGGCATTTGCAGCACAGTTTGCAGCAACAGGGTCGATTTGCCGATGCCCGGTTCTCCGCCAATAAGCACCAGCGAGCCGGGCACAATGCCTCCGCCCAACACGCGGTTCAGTTCGTGGTCGGGTGTGAGCACACGGGGTTCTTCGGCGGCCGACACTTCAGAGAGTCTGACGGGCTGTGCGCCCTGCAACGCTCCTTTAGGCAAAGCCTGACGGGCACGCAACGTGCCTGCCGTTGCTGCCGATTCGGGCTGTATGGTAAATTCCTTCATCGTGTTCCACCGTCCGCATCCTGGACATTTGCCCACCCATTTGGGTGAGTCGTATCCGCATTCGGCGCACACGTAGGCAGTTTTATTTTTTTGAGCCAATGTTTATGGAAATTGTTGTATGATTGATACTAAGTAATGCGTAAAACTTTACTTGTCGGCCACTTGAGCCGAGTACCTTACATTTCGCCCAATGCTTTTTTAAGGGCCACCAATTCTTGTTTTACGGCTTTGAGTCGCTGAATAGCTTCAAGCGGTTGAGCTACTCCTTCTTTATTTTTTTTCAGTACGTCGCGAGCAGCCGATATTTTCAACCCTCGCCCTTTCACCAAATCGCGTACGGTGCGAATTATTTCAATATCTTCTTTCGTATATTTACGAATGCCACGCGAGCCTTTTTGTGGTTTGATTTGCGGAAACTCTTTTTCCCAGAACCGCAAAACGGTTTCTTTCAGGTCGAGCAATTCGCTCACTTCCTTGATGGAATAAAACAGTTTATTATCGTTTAGGTTCAAATCGGTCATGACTTTCCTTCTTTTATAGCTATGTTCTGCAAAGGTAATGAAAGGCGAGCGCAGAACGAAATAAAACGCAGTTTTAATTTCGCTATGCCGAGCCGCATCTTACCTGATTCAAAGGTAATGAAAGGCGAGCGCAATGGCAAATGAAAACGAAGATTTCATTGGACATGGCCGAGCCGCATCTTACCTTATCTAAAGGGATTGAAAGGCGAGCGCAATGGCAAATGAAAAACGCAGTTTTGCAAGTTATCTTAGCAAAACCAACAAGTAAAAACGCTGAATCATTAAGCACAAAAAAAACATTTACCCAAAAGACAAATACTTTGATATTTCGCTGTAATTTTGCTCTCGAGAACACCCTGTGAATACAAACGCAATACATCAACTAAACTGACGCACTTTATGTCTGCCACAAAAGAACTTACCGTGGGAAATCCACTCCCACTCATCATCAAGTTTGCCCTGCCTTTGCTATTGGGAAATATGTTGCAACAAACCTACTCGATGGTCGACGCAGCCATCGTAGGACGTACACTCGGCATCAACGCATTGGCTGCCGTAGGCGCAAGCACCTCCGTGGTATTCCTGATTTTGGGCTTCTGCAACGGATGCTGCGGTGGATTTGCCATTCCCATTGCCCAAAAATTCGGCGCACGCGATTATTCCGTCATGCGCTCCTACATTCACAACGCCTTCAAACTGGCATGGATAATGAGTTTACTGCTGGCCGTTATCACCTCCCTGCTGTGTGGCTTTATCCTACACACCATGCGCACGCCCGACATTATTTACGACGGAGCCTATGCCTACCTGCTGGCCACATTCATCGGCATTCCGGCCACCTTTTTCTATAACCTGCTCTCTTGCGTTATCCGCGCCCTGGGCGACAGCAAAACACCCTTTTGGTTCTTGCTGCTGGCCTCGGTTCTCAACATCGGCCTCGACCTGCTGTTCATCCTCACCTTTCAATGGGGCGTAACCGGAGCAGCCGTTGCCACAGTACTTTCGCAAGCTGTCAGCGCCATACTCTGCTACATGTACATGCAGCGGAAATACGATATTCTGCAATCAACTCCTGCTGAACGATGCCTCAACGCCCGCGCTATACGTACCCTGCTGGGCGTCGGCGTACCTATGGGCTTACAGTTCAGCATCACGGCCATCGGCAGCATCATGCTGCAAAGCTCCAACAATGCACTGGGTACCACCTGCGTAGCGGCCTTTACGGCTGCCATGCGCATCAAAATGTTTTTCCTCACCCCACTCGAAAGCCTGGGCATAGCCATGGCCACTTATGCCGGACAGAACTACGGCGCCGGACTGCCTGTGCGCGTGTGGCAGGGCGTAAAAAGTGCCACTATTATCATGATGGTCTATGCCATACTGATGAACTTACTGCTTTGGACTCAGGCCGAGCAGTTTGCCCTGCTGTTTGTGGATGCACACGAGGTAGAGATTCTGCAAAAAACAGCTCTTTTCATTCATGTTTCGGTCAGTTTCTACCCCATGCTGGGCATGCTCTGCATTCTGCGCTACACCATTCAGGGCGTAGGTTACACTTCGCTGGCCATGCTCTCCGGCGTATCTGAAATGTTTGCGCGCATTGCCGTCAGTGTGATAGCCGTTCCGCTATGGGGCTACACCGCCGTTTGTTTTGGCGACAGCATGGCCTGGGTTTGCGCGGTACTGTTTCTGGCTCCGGCCTTCCACTACGTTTACCGACGCATGACGCGCCTGTCCCCCACCTCATCGGCTCAAACGCTTTAAACCAATGAGGCTGTGAGCTGAAAACAAAAAAAACTGAGGTCTTGTAGCGATGCTTACCAGCAAATCCTACACGACCTCAGTTCTTTTTAATCTACTTTATTCGTTCATGAAAAACAGACGTTCACACGCCCCTTCTTACTTTTAAAATTTTGCGTTGCCAAAGAAACAGAAAAAAGCGAACATCTTAACCAAACACCAATGCCAGCACAATGAGCAACGCAAAGGTGAGCATGTTGCGCGAGGTGAAACCCAAAATACGGTTCAACGCGCGCCCTTTATGTATTTGCACCATCTTACGCCAGGTAAGCCAATGGGGCAAGAGGTAAAACAGGGGTAAAATGGCCATCCAGGTGTAGCCGTAAAAAGCCAGAAAAGCTACGCATACATAACCGCCCACACCCTGCAACAAATAAAACAACGAACCAAAACGCTCGCCCAAGGCTACAATCAGCGTACGCTTGCCGCTGATGGCGTCCTGCTCGCGGTCGCGATAGTTATTGAGCACAAGCAGGGTGTCGGTAACCAACCCTATACCGGCGGCAAGCCACCACACCGAGGGAGTGAGCGTGCCGCTTTGCACATAGTAGGTTCCGCAAACGGGCACAAAACCAAAAAATACCCATACCAGCAAATCGCCACAACCCATGTACGAAAGCAAGGTGGTGTAAAGAAAGGCAAATACCATACAGGCCACACCTATCCCTATCAAAGTCCAACCGCCGTAAGGCAACAGTCCCAGTCCGACCACAGCGGCAAACACCAGCACTATGCCTATGCCCCACTTCATGGCGTGTGGGGTAATCCAACCACGAGCACAGGCGCGTTCCGGCCCCAGACGATCATCGCGGTCGGTGCCTTTTTGAAAGTCGAACAAATCGTTGATAAAGTTTGCGGCTATTTGCATCAAAGCGGCAAACAGCACACACAGCCAAGCCGGCTGGCTACGCATCGTTCCGTCGGCATAAGCCAGAGCGGTAGCGGTTAGCACCGGAATCATTGCGGCTGTCAATGTTTTGGGGCGAGCGGCCAAAAACCAGGCCAAGGCACTGCCCGGACGTACTTCTGACTGAGATTGAAGCTGCATAAGTCTTACTTTTTTAGATGTAAGGCATACTCTCTTTCTAAAAACAGCAACACACTGTTCACTACCGAAAATACCGGAACGCAGCAAAACCAATCCTGCCACCCTGTACTTCCCGACATCAAAAAAACAAGGAGTATGCCGACTCAAACTTACGGATAACAAAAAAGGCCTTCATTTCTGAAGACCTCTTTGCGTGATTCGCTTGGGGTTCGAACCCAAGACCCCAACATTAAAAGTGTTGTGCTCTACCAGCTGAGCTAGCGAATCAAACCTTTATTGCTGTTAAGCGAGTGCAAAGATAGGGAGTTCATTCATAACCACCAAATTTTTCGAGCACTTTTTTCAAAAAAACTTTCATTTTCTTCAAAAAAAAGCGATTTCGGGGCTTTTTCAGCCCTAAAACCGGCTTTTTTGAGCTAAAACTGCGGTCAACGCAATGCAATACTACTCACCATTCTAAGCAGCTGCCAAAGCCATTCACCCGCGTTTTTTTAGCTTAATCTAAGCGATTGCGAATCATTTTTGGCGTTCATTCAGCGTTTTCTGTGGCTTCACGGGCTTCTGCTGCGCCACAAACTTCAGCAGCATCGGGAGCCTCAGCAGTTTCAGCAGGCACTTCTATGCCCAGTAAACCTTTGCGAAAATCCGAAGGCGATATACCCTCTACATTTTTAAAGTATTTACCCAAAAAACTCTGATTCGGGAAATTCATTTCCTGGGCAATTTCTTTAATCGACAAATTGGTGTTTTGCAGCAAGGTCTTAATTTCCACCATCACGAGCGTGGTAATCCACTGCCCTGCCGTTTTTCCGCTCACCGTTTTCATCACCTCCGACAGGTGTTTCGGCGTCAGGCACATTTCGCTGCTGTACCACTCCACGCTCCGCTCATGTTTAAAATTCTGCGAAACGAGCCGTATGAACTGGTCGAAAATCACATACGAGCGATTTTGCGCCACCTGTGTATCAGGCTGCACGCGCTTGTCGAGCAGGTTACAGATTTCAAAGTAGAAGGCGCGTGTCAGCGAAATCACCGCTTCGCGCAAATACCTTCCGGGCTTTTGATACAACCGTCTGCGCAAAATGCCATAACAGTCAAGAATCCACAACTGCTCCTCGGCCGACAGCGTAATAACCGGATGCTGCATCACATGCAGCAGATAAGGCCACATATAATTCAGCCCCACAATGCAATTTTGCGCATACGAACGCGACATCAGAATGGCCGTGGCATGAAAATCGTCCGACATCGAGCCGTCAAGAAACACCTGTTCGCCCAGCGAAATCAGCAAATCGCCCTTTTTCATTCGGCGGGTTTGTCCGCTGAGCGTAAAGGCCGTTTCGCCTTCCGTACAGAGTGTAATGAGCAGAAAGCCCAACTGCATGGGCATTCCTTCCAAATCATTGGGGGTTACGTCATCAAGCACCAACAAATCTTTTCCCATAGCAAACGAACGTTCGTTGCAAGTTATCAGTGCCTCTTCAAAACTTACTTGCTTGAGTGAATGATCTATCGAAAATGGCATATATCGTATTTATTTTTTTTAAAAGCTGGTATGCAAACAATACCAACCGCACTTGGCTGTGCCTGTACCGCATCTTATTTCTATCAAACCTGCAAACCTAATCCTGCAAACCTTATATATAATATAGAAAAACGATTTAGAATATCCAATAACGAGGCTTACAGCAAAATGAACCAGAGGGGAGCACGTGGCTTACAGCAAAACCTTTGCTACACCAACCGCCCACCACACAGCACATGAGTGCAAATATGTTCATTTTTTCCCTAAACAACTCCTCTTTCACAGAAAAATTTAGCTAAATGCAAAAAAAATGCAGAAAAAATTTGGTAGTTAAATTTAAATGCGTACCTTTGCACTCGCAAACAAGCAAACAAGGTGCCATAGCTCAGTTGGTAGAGCAAAGGACTGAAAATCCTTGTGTCCCCGGTTCGATTCCTGGTGGCACCACCTGCAAGAACGCTTCTCATCTACGAGGAGCGTTTTTTTTGTTTTAATACAGATTGAGCAAAGAACTGGAAGAAACATTAACACCGGGAATATGGGGTCAGTAGATTTTTAGTGGGGATTAATTTTGCATAGTCAAAGTTAATTAAGAA
>OCHE01000603.1_pt1 | contig 43328 bp, 28 predicted proteins | sample 1538681 | NCBI WGS metagenome assembly OCHE01 (sample SAMN04571717, study PRJEB22368) | human gut metagenome | biome: human gut; material: stool | host: Homo sapiens | place: Luxembourg | collected 2012-08-17
TTTTTAGAAAATGCAGAAAACCATTTTGTGTCGAAACTTCATACACGTTTCCCTCAGTTAGATGTGTCCGATTATCGTTTTATGATGTTGCTACGTTTAGACCTTCCGTCGAAGAGTTTAGCGCGAATATTGGGAGTCAATGAGGGTACAATACGGCATAGGTCATACATACTCAAGCAACGGTTGGAAATTACCGATAAAAGTGTGTCGCTGCGTCAATATTTAGCATCACTTGTTTAGCAAAATACACATGCTGTACACATGTAAAAAATGGTATAACTATTGAAAATCAATGGTTTATACCATTTTTTTGTACACATAAAAAGTATACATGCTTTTTTTGAAGCGATATAATTTCTCTTTATCTTTGCAATCGCTAAATTAAATAAATGCTCTACACAGCATTTACTGCCTGTTGCTGGTAGTTGTGAACCCATATACTTTTCCACCTAATCTATGAAGTCATTCCCACATTATCCTCAATTAGACACCATGGACTGCGGTCCGGCCTGTTTGCGTATGATAGCCAAATATTATGGCCGTCATTACACGTTGCAGACCTTGCGCGAACGTTCGTTTATAACGCGCGAAGGCGTGTCGATGTTGGGAATAAGTGATGCTGCCGAAAGCATTGGTATGCGCAGTATCGGAATGCGCCTTTCATTATCGCAGTTGGTTGATGAGGTACAGTTGCCCTGTATACTTCATTGGAATCAGAATCACTTTGTGGTATGCTATCGTATCAAGCGTCACCGTAAGGGGAACTACCTGTTCTACATAGCAGACCCGGCCGGTCAGTTGGTCAGATTACCTGAAACCGAATTTTCCAAATGTTGGTATGCCACGAAGGAGCGAGGAGTAGAAAAAGGAATTGCCTTGTTGCTTGAGCCGGGTCCCGACTTTATGGAAATGGAAGAAGAACCTGAAAAGTCGACACGGCGCGATTTACTGTATTTTGCACGATACCTGTTTCCTTACAAGCGTCAATTCGTTCAGCTCATCATCGGTATGGTATTAGGCATGCTCTTACAGATGGTCTTTCCCTTTTTGACGCAAGCCTTGGTAGATGTAGGTATTAACGATCGGAATTTGAGTTTCATAACGTTGGTACTCATAGCCCAATTAGCCCTGTTTGTGTCGCAACTGGCTGTAGGTTTCATTCGAAGTTGGATCATGCTTCACATGAATTCGCGCATAGACATAGCACTCATTTCCGACTTTTTGATGAAACTCATGAAATTGCCGCTTCATTATTTCGATACGAAAATGACAGGCGACATTATGCAGCGCATAGGCGACCACGGACGCATTAAGTCGTTCTTGATGGGAAATGCTGTAAATATCCTTTTTTCAGTAGCCAATTTTTTCATATTTGGTGCTATTTTGGGCTATTACAGTCTTTCTATTCTCGGTATATTCTTATTGGGTAATACGTTTTATGTGTTGTGGATACTTTCATTCATGAAGTTTCGTCGTGAACTTGATATTCGCCGCTTTAATCAATCAGCCGGCGAACAGAGTAAAATCATCCAGTTGATACAAGGCATGCAGGAAATTAAGCTGAACAACTGCGAACGACAAAAACGATGGGAATGGGAACATATACAAGTAAAGCTATTCAAGATCAGTGTAAAGGGTTTGACATTGGGACAGATACAGCAAGTAGGGTCAGTATTCTTTACGCAAACCACAAGTATTCTGATATCCTTCATAGCAGCTAAAGCTGTGGTCGAGGGGCAGATGACGTTGGGCATGATGATGTCGCTAACTTATATTATAGGTCAGGTTGCCATGCCGATAGGTGAGTTCATTGGTTTTGCCCAATCGTTTCAGGATGCCAAAATCAGTTTGGAACGACTGAACGAGATACACGAAAAGCAGGACGAAGAGGTAGGTATTATTTCCAAACTTCGCCGATTGCCCGAACAACACGATATACACATACATCATGTGTCGTTCAGTTACAGCGGAGCCGACCGTGATTATGCGCTCAATGATGTGTCGCTTTGCATACCGGCACATAAGGTCACGGCCATAGTCGGTGCCAGTGGTAGCGGAAAGACTACATTGGTGAAATTGCTGCAAGGATTTTACGAACCTAATCGCGGTGAGATTTGTGTAGGCCACACACCTTTGTCCAGTTTTAATCCACACTTTTGGCGTAGCGTTACGGGTTCGGTCATGCAAGAAAGCTTTATTTTTTCAGATTCCATTGCTAAAAATATAGCCGTAAGTACCGATGAAGTTGATATGGAACGCTTGCGCCATGCAGCCCATGTGGCCAATGTGGATGATTTTGTTGATTCATTACCCTTGGGGTTCAGTACCAAAATAGGTATGGAGGGCAATGGTGTAAGTGCCGGTCAGCGTCAGCGCATACTCATAGCACGTGCTGTATATAAAAACCCTCAATTCATCTTTTTTGACGAAGCAACCAACTCATTGGATGCCAATAATGAAAAAGTGATTATGCAGAATTTGCATGAATTTTATAAAGGCAAAACCGTGCTGATTGTAGCTCACCGATTAAGTACTGTGTGCCATGCTGATAATATCATCGTGCTCGATAAAGGCAAGGTCATAGAGCAGGGCACCCATGAAGAATTAACGGCACAGCGAGGAGCCTACTATACATTAGTGAAAAATCAATTGGAATTAGGACAATGAGTAATAATGAAACCAAGCATTCACAAGAATTGCATTGCGACGAAGTGCAGGAAGTAATGGGCGGCATTCCTCATTGGATAGAGCGTTGGGGAATTACGCTTGTAGCCATAGTTGTTTTGCTAATGATTGTTGGTAGTTATTTTTTTTACTATCCCGAGAAAGTAACCGCCGATATTCGTTTGGTGTCAACCCCGGCTCCTCAGCAGCTTTATGTCCGAAGCCCCTCGATACTCAATCATGTATTTGTAAAAAATAATGGGAAGGTGAATCGAGGCGATGCTTTGGTTGCATTACAGCATCTGGGAACTGCCGAAACAGATAGCATATTTCGTAGTCGTTTGAATGGGCGCGTGCAGTATGTTTCGGATTGTACGCTTGGAAACTTGTATTCGCCGGGTGCTTTGTTGCTGGTTGTATTGCCCGAACGGGTTAACTTTACGTCGGGTGTGATGCATGTAGATGCCCAGTCAGTACATAAAGTATCCATTGGTCAAAGTGTGAGGTTAACCGATATATCCCAACAACCCAGTGTGCCTGAAGGGCGTGTCAGCAGTGTGGCATCTTTTGCCAATGAACAGGGAATGTATTTGGTCGAAGTGCAATTCCCGATGGCTGTCAGCAAGGCATTGCAAACACAACCTACCACTTTAAAGGCTCAAATCATAGTTCGGAATAAACGATTGATTGAACATCTGTTGCAACCGATGGGAAGGTTATTGAATGATGACTAATACCTATAGCCAGTATTTATGAAAAATGTTTTTGAACAAGTATTGCAACAATTGCATGTACCTTATACCAAGAAATATGCACGCAACATTTATTTACAGCACCCGGACCGTAATAATTTATGGGGAATAAGTGATTTGTTAGCGTTGTATGATATCAGCAATGTGTCAATATCAATGTCAGATAAAGAAGACATTGATCGGTTATCAGTGCCATTCCTTGCAGAGTTTTCTCAGGATTTGGTGCTTGTTACGCAGTGCAATTCTGATTTTGTTGAAATTGTTTGGAAAAATTCGTTGGTTAAGATTGCCAGACAGCAGTTTTTCCGTTCATGGACGGGAGTTGTAACTTTGTTGGAGAAGACAGAACAGTCGGCAGAACCGAATTATGTGCTTCACTTGAAACAACAACGCAAGGAACAGATAGAGAGTTTTTTGTTCTGGACATTTTTAGCCATTGTGACTGTATTTGGTTTTGTCAATAAGGGGTATGCTGTCAGCCCTTGGTTGATAGGTGCATTATTGCTTAATGTGTGTGGTGCAGTAGTTTGTGCGTTGTTGACCATACAGCATATAAACAGAGGCGGAGGTGTAGTAGATAAGATTTGCAGTGTATTCACGAAAGCGAATTGTCATCAGGTGTTAGATTCAAGGGAATCGCGTGTAGCCGGTTATCATTTAAGCGAAATAGGTTTGGCTTTTTTCATAACCAATGTGTCGGCATTTTGTATATTGCCCGGTGTTTTCGTTTCATGGTTGCCTTGGATGGTATTGGCTACATTCCCCTTTACTATATGGAGTTGTTGGACGCAAGCTGTGCGCTTAAAGTCATGGTGTGTACTTTGCTTGACGGTCGTCGCATTGCTATGGGCACAAATGATACTTTGGTTAGCCTATGGAGTTTATGCAGCATTCCCTCCTATCTATGCTATCGCTTTACTGCCTTTTGTTTATGGGGTATTCTTGATTTCCATTCACAGATTGATGCCCTATATTGCGATTAAACGTAACATGACAGAATTGCGCTACCATCTCAATCGATTTAAAAGTAATCAATCTCTTTTTCAATCTATCTTGGAGACAAGTCCGCAAATTACCATTGATGAATTATTAAGTCCTTTATTGCTTGCTCATGGTAAAGAGGGCTTTCCATGTATTACGGTTGTGAGCAATCCCTATTGTGACCCTTGTGCCCGTATGCACAAGCGTTTGGCAGCATTGCGCACAATGGGGTTTGGCATTCGGTATGTATTGACCGCTTTTGATGAATCGTTGTTAGCCGATAACGAAAGGTTTATGGCTTATGCTGTGTGTCATGATGAAGATGATGTTTGGGCATTGTTGACAAAATGGTTTGACAAAGGGCGTAGCAATGCCACAAAATTTTGGGAAAATAATCAAATCGAAGTCACGGACTCAGCTAAGAAAAGAACCTTGAATCATTTAGCATGGTGTACAAAGCACCAATTTTATTCAACTCCGACGATATTGGTAGAAAATCACCCTTTGCCGTCATTATACGAAGTTGAAGATTTACTTAACCTTTACAAATCATGAAAATACCAGCAACCATACCGGTTTATGCCGCGAATTTGCCACAGCGAAAAGAACGCCGTGAATCTTTGGAGAAGCAGTTTCGGGGACGCAACGAGTTCGATTTGCATATAGTCAGTGCCATAGCCGACAAAGATGGGGCATGGGGCTTATGGCAAACATTTTGCGCTATCGTATCGCAGGAAAAAGAAAAAGGAACTCCCTATTTCGTTTTCTGTGAAGACGACCATGTGTTTACGGCCAATTATACCAATGAATTGCTGCAAGCATGTATTTCAGAAGCTCTTACGCTTGATGCAGACTTGCTATCCGGCGGGATGAGTGCCATAGGCCTTCCGTTATACAAGTCGGCTCACTTATATCAAGTGGTTTCGTTTACTGGCATGCAATTCACGGTGGTATTTCAAAAGGCCTATGATGTAATATTGGCCAATCGCTATGAAAAGCATGTAACAGATATTTTCTTGTCAGAAATTTGCAGTAAAAAATTTGTGATGTATCCGTTTGTGAGTATACAGCAAGAGTTCGGTTACTCAGATGTTACGTCGGCTAACAACAAGGTCGGAAGGGTTGACAGGCTGTTTAATTACGCTGAAACTTCATTGCATATATTGACGAAAGTGAAGAATCATTACAGTCGGTTGGATAGGGCATTCATAGAGCAATCTACTGCAGATTTGCCCGACGATATGCAAATACCCACTTATGTGATAAATCTTCCAGAACGTACAGACAGGCTGGCTCACATACGTTCTCAGTTTGAGGGGCGTGAAGAGTTTGATGTTCACATGGTTGAAGCTTGTCGGCATTCGATAGGTGCGGTTGGTTTATGGCAGTCGGTCTGTGGCATAGTAGCTGCTGCCAAGGCGGCAGATCATGATGTCATACTTGTGTGCGAGGATGACCATGTGTTTACTGCGAACTATAATGCTAAGTTGTTTTTGCAGCAAGTGGTTCAAGCAGGTATGATGGGTGCAGACGTTTTACTGGGAGGTGTAGGCGGTTTTGGTAAACTGTATCCCTTGCAAAACGGTTTGTTCTGGACTGATTGGTTTTGGTGTACTCAATTCACGGTGATTTATAAGTCGGCCTACGAAAGTATACTTCAGGCAGACTTTAAAGAAACTGATGTGGCTGATGAATTTCTGTCGAAATTGTTTTCCAACAAAATGGTTATAGGGCCGTTTATCTCTAAACAAGTGGATTTCGGGTATTCGGATGTGACAAGGGAAAACAACCAAAAAGGTAAGATATCGTCGCATTTTGCATTGGCCGAAAAGCGAATGTCGAAGTTTTATTCCATGTTATATGGTTTGGATATTCGCGATAATATGGGTGTGTATGACGAGTATATGGTTTCCGATTATTTACGTTCGGCCAGTCCTAAGGCATTGAACATAGGTTGTGGTACAAATATTCTGCCCGGTTGGCTTAATACAGATGTGCGTCCGGAAACCGGTGCTGTTTTTATGAATGCAGCATTTTCTTTTCCGTTTGATGCTGATACATTTGATTATGTTTATTCGGAGCATTTGTTAGAGCATCTTACGTATGATAGAGGAAAGTTTATGCTGAGTGAAGCCTTTCGGGTATTAAAACCGAATGGGGTTTTACGCTTGGCCGTTCCCACTTTGGACTTTTTGCTGAAAATGTATGCTAATCCGACGAGTGAACTTACGCAATCGTATGTCCGGTGGAGTTTGCAGCAGTATGCCCCTTCCATGTTTGCAGACTTTGAGGCAGACGATGCACCCATTCCTGTTTCGTTGGTGTTGAACAATTATATGCGGTTCTGGGGGCATAGCATGCTTTATGACCGGGAAACGCTTGTCCGTATGCTGGAGAAATCCGGGTTTTCAAGTATTGAAATTCATTTACCGGGTGAAAGCAATCATTCGTTTTTAAGGAATTTAGAACTGCATGATCGGGTAGTTCCGGCATGGGTAAACGACTTGGAAACAGTGGTTGTGGAAGCTCATAAATAACCTATCAATTATTCACATTTAAATCTTATCGCTATGACAAAGATTAAAATTCCTGAGGCTGCATCCTTAGGCAGTGTCCTTACTAAGGACGAACTCAAAACCATCGTTGGTGGAGCTGTTGCAATCGTTGAATGTAAATGTAACCTAACCCTTAAAATTTCTGTAGATGGGAAAGAATTTACAGCGACGGAAGAAGCTGAACCATATGGTAACTTCCTGACTCAGAATGAGTGTTCGAGTGCCTGCGCTGCAAGGTGTAAAAGGGTTGCCTATTGTACAAGTTCAGAAAGTACATATATATTTACCGGTTCTACAGGATATGAACCGGAAGGCCCCGATGGTTCTGGAAACGCCGGTGGCTCAGGTATCGGATTTGCCTTTTAATCAAAGGTTATCTTGATTTTTAGCTATTAAGCTATGAACTTTCAGAGTACTTATCGTAAGATTCCATCGAGGAATTTTTACGATAAGTATTTGAATTCAGATGGATAATTGATAGAAAATGAATCTTAAAAATTTAAGGATATGCAGAGGATAGTATGGCTATTGATATTCTTTTTGTTTGGCACATCGGTTTTTTGTCAAGTGACTGAAGTGACTAAACTGACTGAGGAAGAACTAAAGGCTAAAGGGTGGAAATTAGAGGATCCCCAAATTGTCGTTTCTGATGGAGATTTGCAGATAGGTCCCTTTGATGTGCGCGATTTTTATACGCGTGAACGATTCATTGATAAGGATGGGTTGCAGATTTCGATTTATAAGGCAGACAGTACTACATTGCTGACCAATTACATATCGTATGAAATAGGCATTATAAACGGAGTCCGTAAAATATATGACAGTTCTGTAAATATTCCTTTGCTGCGTCGTATAGTCATCAAGGTTGAAAAGGAAGGGTATGACCCCGTTGTGATGGCTGTTGACCTTCCCGATGAAAAGGACTTGAAGCGTGGAAAAGATGGTAAGTATCATTGGAATAAGTTGGACCGGATATTGATTAACCGCAGCATCGTGACCAAACAGCTGGGCGAGGCAAGTGTCACGGCTTCGCGGCTGCAAATGGTGGTGAGGGGTGACACGCTGGAGTACAATGTGGCCAATTTGCAACTGACTGCCGGTTCGATGCTCGACAACCTGATTCGCAATTTGCCGGGGGCACAGCTCGACAAGAACGGACGCATTTCGGTGAATGGTGAGTTTGTATCGAAGTTGCTTGTAAACGGTCGTGAGTTTTTTAACGGCGATGTGATGGTGGCTTTGCGAAACTTGCCTTACTACACCGTAGGTAAAATCAAGGTGTATCATAACATAGGCAGTGGTTTTGTGAGTAAGGCCGATTCGCTCCGCCGCTTGCGTAGCGCAAGCCTGACCATGGATGTGCGGCTGAAAAAGATGTACCGTAAGGTGTGGCTGGCCAATATGGAGATAGGCGGCGGTTCGCGAACACACCAGGATTGGAGCAATGTGTATTTCGGACGTTTTTTTGTGATGCGCTTTACCGACCATTCGAGCATAGGCATTTACGGTATAGCCAATAATATCGGCAAAAATTACTCGGCCACGCACAATGGAAACTGGCGCGAGATGGTGGCGTATGGCCTTGGCGGTGAACCCATAACGCAGTCGGGCGGTATAGATTTTTCGGTGGATGGCAAAAAAACCGAAGTAAAATTTCATACAGACCTACAGGTGAAGAACGAGAAAAACCTGATGGAAAACTGCATTTCGAACCAAACATTTCTGTCGAATGGCGATATATTCGACCGATATAGGTTTATGAAGCGCAGCCGCACGTTTCAGGCAGACTGGACCGCGCGTTTGGAAAAGAATTTCAAGCATTTCAAATTTTCGCTCGACCCTAAAATCAGCTATTCTCGCAACCGTGAATATGAAGAAGCTCAATCGGCTTCGTTCAACGGAGACCCTATGGATCGGACGCGGTGTGCATCGCTCGACAGCATTTTCGATGCTTCGCGCAGTGACCGGCTCATGGATTTGCTGATTAAACGCAGCCGGATCATGGCACGCGAAAAACGATCGTGGTTCAGAACAGAGGTGCAAACCTCCATGTCGTTTAAACTCCCTTTTCTCAAATATGATATACCACTGACCGCTTCGGTTGACTATACCCGAATCGAGAAGAAATACATTAGGTTCTCGAATGTTTGGTCAAAGGTAAACTCCTACAATGAAAATTCCTTTCAGGCAACCCCGTGGCATAAGCTGAATGTGAAAGGCGGAAGCAGATTGTCGCTTTTCCATTATTCCAAGGGCGATATCTACGTTTCCGGCAGTTTGTCGTACAACATTTCGCATAGCTATGACGATGCGGAACGACGGCTGTACAAAGACGACAGCGAATGGCCCGAGTATGTGCCCGATATGCAAACGGGCTATGCCTGGGAGTATAATTTGCGCAACAGCTATCAGACCGACAAGTGGCAGACCCATCATAGTTTGGAATGGATTACGAATGTTACGTTGCCCGGTATCAGGAAAGGCCGTACGGTCGAGATAGGTTTTAATTTACCCTTTCAGGTAGCGAATCACAGGGTGATGGATAATCGCAATAACCATGAGCAGCAGTTGCGTAAAAAATATTACTACTTCACGCCCAATGTGCAGATTTCAGCCTTGAACAATGCGCTTATAGCCCGTTACGATTTGTCGACCGAACTTCCCGAACTTAACGAATTGCTCGACATTTACGACGATGCCAGTTCGCTGTATCAAACGCTGGGTAACCCCAACTTGAAATCCTCGCAAACCCATCGGTTCGAACTGAGGTGGCAGCGCCGCAAACGCGCCATGGCACAGTGGATGGGCTTTGCGGTAAGGCACGAAATTAAAAACCGGCAGCACACCCGGGCAATGACTTATAACCGTGAAACCGGTGTGACCACTTCGCGCCCGGTGAACATCAACGGAAACTGGTGGACCAACGCCGAGGCTTCGTATGGACGAGCACTCGACAAACAGAAACACTTTAATCTGTCGTCGAAACTTTACTATACGTTTGCCAACAGTGTGGCTTATGCCAACGACCGCGAAATGTCGGATTTGCTCCGTCAGACGGTGCATAACAACCGCATAGGCTTTAACGCTTCGGTCAGCTACAGCAAGAACGAGCGCCGTGCTTCATTTGAAAGCAAGGTGAACTGGACGGGGCTGCATTCGGCGGCGACCAATTTTCAGAATATGAGCTATGTGGATATGACGTATTCATTGAGTTTCACCACGCCCCTGGTGTGGCGCATAGCGTTCGATACCGATGTGAATCTGACGATGCGTCGCGGCTATCGAGAGCCTTCGATGAATACGACTGATTGGGTGTGGAATGCAGCCTTGTCGACCAGTTTGGGTCGCACCGGGCAGTGGGTGCTTCGCGCAGTAGCTTTCGACATTCTTCATCAACTTTCAAACGTAACCACTACGGTCAATGCACAGGGCCATCGCGAATGGTGGATGAATGGTGGTCAAAGCTATGCCTCGCTCCACTTGGTTTACCATTTCAAAGTGAAGCCTACGAAAAAAGGCATTGAATAGAGCGTATTATGAAGTAGTTGTTAATATTTTTATAGGAAGTTCCACGAGTATTCCGGTTTGTCCGGAATGCTCGCATGGAATTTTGAATACTAACTTATCTATAAAAGAATCCGATGATCTATTCAAATATGCTGCATAATCCTTGGTTAAAATTTAATCTTGGAAACCAACTTTTCGTTATAGCCTCCCTTTTAGGTATGGCTCATCGATATCAAACGCAACTTGCATTTTTTAAAGAGTGGAAAAATGGTCGGTATTTCAATTTAAGTGATATACCCATATTGACATTGCCAGTTAATATTCTATTTAGAGAACCGGATTTTTCTTACTCCATAGCGTTCTTTGATAAGTTTAAAAACATCATTCAGCATGAGGTGGTGGGAATAGATGGTTATTTGCAATCAGCTAAATATTGGCAAGATTGTGAAAGTGTAATCCGTCGAAACTTTTCGTTTAAGGAAGCCATATCTGAAGCCGTAAAACAGATTGTCACAGCGTTAAACATAGACATGAACCAATGTGTGGCTATTTCCGTCAGACGCGGTGATTTCGTAACAGACCCCACATACTATCTTTTACCTCAGGAATATTACATGGGTGCCTATCGAACATATTTTCAAGGACTGGACGTCTATGTATTTTCGGATGATTTGGATTGGTGCAAGGAAAATTTGGCTACAATGGCCCATACGGTGCATTTTGCAGATGAACTGGATGCCATTCATCAGCTGTGCTTGATGAGCCAATTTAAGAAGTTCATCATAGCCAATAGCACATTCAGTTGGTGGGGAGCTTACCTTTCGGAAGCAGCAGAAAAACAAGTAGTAAGGCCTTACCACCATTTTGATGGACCTTTAAAGAATGTAAGTATAGCCGATCATTATCCTGCAGAATGGCTGGTGTATAATCATCTTGATTAAAGTAGAGTTGATGATCATTGAAGCATTATTGATAAGACAATTATGACCTATAAAATATTCAAATTATGAAAAAAATCATATACCCTTTATTGCTGAGTGCCTTTTCATCGTTCAGTGCTTTAGCACAGGAGCCGACGATGTTTGTGCGGTATATAAAAGTGTTGGACGGTTTTACGCAGGAAGCACTGACGGAGGCACGTGTGTCGATTATGGAGAAGGACAGTGTGACGTTGGTGGGAGATTCTTTGGAGGCTTGGTTCATTAATAATAAGTATATTGGCCATCAAGGTACAGTTCCCCGTCGCAATCATGTGGTAATCAGGGTGGAGTGTAAGGGATATCCTACCGAGTTCCGGGAGTGGAAGATTCCAGAGCGGTATGCGAAGAACCCAGATGAACAAGTGAGGTATGCGGGAAAAGATATTGACCTTTGGCCCGAGTTGGATCAGAACCTCGGCGAGGCACAGGTGAATGCTTCGCGCATATTGATGGTGATGAAGGGCGATACGATAGAATATAACGCCGCCGCTTTCAGAATGCACGAAGGGTCGATGCTCGACAACCTGGTGCGTGCCCTTCCGGGAGTAAACCTTGACGACAACGGACGCATCACAGTGAACGGAGAGTTTGTGAAGAGTCTGCTGGTTAACGGACGTGACTTTTTCGACGGCGACCCCAAAATAGCTTTGCGCAATTTGCCGGCTTATACGGTGAACAAGGTAAAGGTGTACAGAAAATCGGATAAGCGCAAATATCGTGGCGACGATGCACCGCTAAGCGAGGAAGAAAAGCGGCAGGCCCCCTTGGTGATGGACGTGATGCTGAAGCGCGAATATGAGCAGGGGTGGATTAGCAATTACGAAGTGGGAGGCGGTACGACACTGAAAGCACCCGTCGACGAACGCTGGATGGCACGCCTCTTTGCCTTGCGCTACACGAACCATTCGTCCATCGGTATTTACGCGGCTGCGAACAATACGAACGATGGGGCAACACCGGGCGACAAAGGAGAATGGACCCGCAAGGATGCGACGTCGGGCGAGAAAAAAAGCTATCTGGCCGGTGTCACTTTTTCGCTTCAACCCAAAAACAAAAAATTGCAGTTCAATACTTCGCTGAAAGCGCAGCGCGAAGAGGAATTGTTCGAAAGCAGCACTATCGGCGAGACGTTTTACAATGACTTGCTGACGCACTACACATCGCAGTCGGCCAATAAGCGCACTTCGACGGACTTGAACTGGAATGCCCATATTTACAATCCCGATTCCAGGGGATTTTCAAGCGCGAATGCAACGGCCTACTACCGGCATAACAAACGGAAAGGAAACTCGGAATATGTCAGTGAACAGGCATAAGGCGGCAGTGCGCTCGACACGCTTTACCAGCGCACGATGTGGAGCAACGAACGCGAAACGGCCTGGGGTACTTCGGTGACTCTTTTCAGAAGTAATTATTTGCGTAAAAGGCAAACGCTGGATTTTTACCTGAAGTTCAGCTACAACAAGCACGATGCCGACCGCAACCTGTTTGACCGCCTGGCCTATAAAATGGAACCGCACCGTAACCTGACGGAGCAGCGGCGATATGTCCTCCCCTCGTTCGACTATAATTATGGAGGCAGTGTGACGTTTGATGCGGGTACTAAATATTTTGGCGATTTTAGCATACGCTCTGCATCCATTGTAAATTATGAACAGACCTTCAAATCGGGGCATCAGGACCTTTCGCGCAGCAACGACGATGGGCTGGCTCCTTCAGCGGCAGCCTTGACGTGGGTAATCGACGAACTGAACTCGTATCATACCACACGGATGGAACGGAATGCCACGGTAGAGCAAAAGTTTAACTTACGTTTTAAGGATTTTGGACTCAATGCCGCAGCCGAATTGCCGGTAAGTTCGCGCCGCATCAGCGATTACCGCAACCAGACGGACGAGGAAATGAAAAAAACGCAGGTGGTGTGCAACGCACGCCTGAATCCGTTTTGGGGCAAAAACAACCATTCGGTCGATTTGATAGGAACCATTATGAACCGCTTGCCGGAACTCTCGTACCTGATTGACCGCAACGACAGCAGCGACCCCTTGTGGCATGATGCCGGCAACCCGTCGCTGAAAACGAGTCGCGAATATAGCCTTGAAGCGGTGTATCGCTTCAGAGAACGCAACGACTATATGCGGAGCATTGAGGTGTCGGGCGGTTACTCGGAATGGGAAAACAGTTTCAGCTTTGGCCGCTTTTACAACCCCGAAACGGGTTTGACAACCGTGCGCCCCATGAACATCAACGGCACATGGCGTGCCTGGGCAAAGGGTAATTACAGCCGTTTGCTGGGCAAGGCAAAGCGTTGGAATATCAGCAACGACTTAGGTTTCAGTTTCGACCACAGTCTGGACTACGTGTCGGACCGCGAGGCAGCGTCGCCGATAAAGTCGGCCGTTGATAACCTGAACGTTACCGACCATTTCCGTGTGGACTACCGCATCAACGAGATGCGTCTGGGGGCAAAGGCCGATTTGACCTGGAGAAAGCAGAAGAGTCTGGACGGACGTTTTGCGACGAACTCCTTTACGCACTTCAACTATGGTGTGACCCTTTCCACCCCCTTGATATGGGGCATCCACTTCGGTACGGATATAATGGCTTACTACCCGTCGAGGCTATGCCGATGCGTCGATGAATACGACCGACTGGGTGTGGAATGCCGAATTGTCGCGTCCGCTCGGCCGCCGCAAACAGTGGCTTATCAAGGCTATCGGCTTCGATTTGCTGCAACAGATTCCCAATGTGCGCCGCGAGGTGAACAACCAGGGTTGGCAGGAAACGCGTTACAACACGAAACCCTCGTATGTGATGCTTCACGTTGTGTACCGATTGGATGTGAAACCCAAAAAGTCGCCGATGAGTAAGAAGTAACGGCGGTGGGTTGCTTACAAAAAACAGGCGTCCTAAAATTATTTTAGAACACCTGCTTGCTATTCTTTTTCATGTAGTGAGAACTGTGGGTCTGCTGAACTGCTGAGTTCAGCGGATTGGCAGTTCTCTTTTTTTTGTGTGAGAGTGTGTGGTGCAAGAACGTAATGCAATGTCAGTGCAAACCGAATGCAGAGCGATGAGAGCTTGCTCTCAAGAGCTATGCTGAGGTGAAGCCTGACTTCGCGAAGCAAAGTAAAAATACTTCGATAGAATTATATAAAATAATTTTGAACACCTACTTATCGGGTGGGCATTACAGAATATCCGACAATTCCCATGCTCTGATGTGTTTGATACCATTGCGCGATGGCAGTTGAAGGTCGTCGAGTGAAACAACGATTTTTTCAAAGTTGTCGTCAATACATTCTAATGGAGCATATTCCCTGTTAATGGTTTGCTCATCAATGAGCATGTAAGTGGCTTGTATATAAATGGTGCGGTCGTTTTTAAAGGCTACAAAATCGACCTCCTTGTCTTTGATATTACCCACATATACATCATATCCATGACGCAAGAGGTCTAAATACACGAGATTTTCTAACAGATAGCCAGTGCCATATCCTAATCCGGCATAGAGGTAGTTTTTGAACGCAAGGTCGTTCATATAGAATTTGGAATTTCCCGAAAGTGTTTCCTTTCCTTTGATATTATAGCGCAAAGCGCGATGGGCCAGATATACCTCTTCTATATATCCTAAATATGTGGCTACAGTATCGTAAGATGTTTTGCGTCCTTTACTTTTCATAAAGTTGGTGATGTTGGTAATGGACAATAGATTCGACGAATTGTTTACCAAATAGGCAAATAAATCTTCAAGTAATTTGACATCTCGTATGGTATAACGGTGTATAATATCTTTCAGCAAAACTGTATTTTTGAGTCCGGAGATGTAGTTTCGCTTTACGTCCGATGAATTGAAATGTACCAGTTCCGGATAGCCGCTATCAGCCATATATTGAATATAACTTTGTTTGCCGATAGTCAGCTGATGAATGTTTGCATACTCCTCGTACGATAAAGGAAAAATGTGGAACTCCACGTATCTGCCCGACAGCAGCGTAGAAAGCTCACCGGAGAACATCTTCGAGTTTGAGCCAGTGATAAACAGCTCGTAATCCTCGGTGAAATCTTGCGACAGTGAATTGACAACACGTTCCCAGCCATCAATATCCTGCACCTCGTCTATAAAAATATAGACACGGCCTTCAGGTTTTAATTCCTGACGATACAGATGAATGAAATGGTCTAAGTCTTTGTAATCTGCTATAAAATCGTAAGCTGTCAGTTCGCGGTTGATGAACACAATATTGTTGCCTTTTACGCCCTGTTGCAGAAGCTGCATGGCTGTTTGGCGCAGTATATAACTTTTGCCTACACGCCGCTGACCCGTAAGCACTTTAATTACTTTGTTACCCAAGTATTGATGGATGTTTGAAGTATAAAGTGGTCGGGGAAATCCACAGTCAATGGTGTTGCCAAACCAAAGATTGTATTTTTTTATGGATTCAATTTTTTCGTTCATACTCGAATTTTTCGCAAATATACTGTTTTTTTTCGTCCACAGACGAAAAAAATGCCGAAATGGGTAAAATTTTCGTCCATGGACGAAAAAACAGGATGTTTTGATAAAATTTTCGTCTGTGGACGAAAAAATGATGGGCGAGAAATGATAACTCGTTGTTGGTTTCGGGTTATTGCCGGGCTGTACGGTGGTTTTAGCCGCTTATTCGGCTGGTCGCTGAGGCCCTTGTGCCCCCAAAAAAGCAGTGAACCTTTGCCGAGGCCGAAAGCCGGGCAAAAGTTCACTGCGTGTATGAGATTTTGCCCCAGTTGGTAAGGGCAAGCTGAAAAACAAGCTGAGGCAGAATGGCATTTTACGCTTAGAAGCTGAATAACATGCTTTTTGAGTAAAAAAATAAACAGCTTCTTACATTCAGCCAGAAAAAAGCGGGCTATTTCAGCGGACGCTTCACAATCATTTCAGCACGTTCAAGCGCTACGTTGATGTTCGGACAAATGTGGTCCTTGCCCAACAAGTGGCAGAAACCATTGTGCTCAAGCACCGAATAAACATTGGGCGTGACACCCGAAAGTACGATGTGCGTGCCCTCGCGGTGGCTCATTTCGCAGAGGTTCTGTAGGTTGTGAATACCCGTGGAGTCAATAAACGGTACACGGCGCATACGGATGATGCGCACCTTGGGATGGTTGTCGAGTTCGGCCATCAGCTCCTCGAAACGGTTGGCAATACCGAAGAAGTAAGGACCATTGATTTCGTACACCTCAACCCCCTTAGGAATGGTCAGTGCCTCCTCGTGTACCTCGGCATCAGTTTCGTCGTTCGGATCGATTTCGTCGGCAATCACCTTGATTTGCGTTGATTCAGCCATGCGCTTCATGAAGAGCAAACAGGCCACGAGCAAACCCACCTCGATGGCAATGGTGAGGTCGAAAATCACGGTGAGCAGGAAAGTCATCATCAGCACAATCACGTCGCTCTTCGGATTTTTGAACAGCTGGATAAAGGTGCGCCAACCGCTCATGTTGTACGACACAATGACCAACACACCAGCCAGACAAGCCATGGGAATGTAGGCCGCCAGAGGCATGAGTACGAGGAAAATAACGAGCAGCACCAGGGCGTGAATCAGTCCGGCCACGGGCGTACGACCCCCATTGTTGATGTTCGTCATAGTACGCGCAATGGCACCCGTACACGGAATACCGCCAAAGAGCGGCGTGCAAAGGTTGGCCACACCCTGACCAATGAGTTCCTGGTTCGAATTGTGGTGGTCGCCGCACACACCATCAGCCACGGTGGCCGAAAGCAACGATTCGATGGCACCCAGCACGGCAATGACCATGGCCGTGGGCAGCAGGCTCTTGATGCCCTCCCAGGTGATGGCAGGCATTTGCAGTTCAGGAATGGAAGCCTTGATTTCGCCAAACTGGTCGCCGATGGTGGTGACGTGCATAGAGGTGTGGGCATTCAGAAAGTAAACACCAACGGTCATGACAATGATGGCTACGAGCGAACCCGGCACCTTTTTCGACACCTTCGGGGTGAGGGCAATGATGAGAATGCTGAGCACACCGATGAGTGCCGTGAGCCAGTCGATGGTGGTGATGTGGCGGAAGTAAATAATCCATTTCGACACGAAGTCGGCCGGAATGGATTCGGTGATGTTCAGTCCGAGCAGGTCCTTGATTTGCGTGGTGAAAATGGTGACCGCAATACCGCTGGTAAACCCTACGACAATGGGGTAGGGGATGAACTTGATGATGGTGCCAAGGCGGCAAACACCCAACACAATGAGGAATACACCGGCCAGCATGGTGGCAATCATCAGTCCGGAAAGACCTAACTGCGGATTGCTGACAATGCCGTAAATAATGACGATGAACGCACCCGTGGGGCCGCCAATCTGTACGCGGCTACCGCCTAAAGCCGAAACCAGAAAACCACCGATGATGGCGGTGAGAATGCCCTGCGAGGGCGATACACCCGAGGCAATGCCGAAGGCAATGGCTAATGGAAGGGCCACGATGCCCACAATTAAGCCGGCCATGAGGTCGGCCATGAATTTTTCTTTGTTGTAATGCCGCAGTTCGCTAACCAATCGCGGCGCAAAGGGAAAATGACTCATGTAAAATGTATGTTGTATAGTTTAATATGTGCGTGAGGTTCGGCAAAAAAGTTGCGCGGTGTTTTGCCGGGCAGCTGCCAGGCGCAAAAACACCCTTGCAAGAAATGGCAAAGTTACGACTTTTTTAGCAGATTTCTACATTTTCAAAGATTTTATTTGATTTTGCTGTTTGCATGCCAGTCAGCACAAGTACTGGTGCAGCATGGAGTCGGGGGGAGTGGGCAGCGGTTGTTAGGTAAAAGCCATATTTAAGACGCGGATGACCTGAAAAACACACTAAAAATGGCAGATATGCACAATTTGCCGGAAATAAAGAACAGCTTTTCGGTAGCTTTTGCTAATTTTGCGAACGTAATGCCCAGTTTCCAGATGACGCAGGCACTCTGCTTAGAGAAACTATGCAAAACACATACACACGCAAACGCACTTATTTACAGATATATGAACAAATACGTTAAATGGGGTATCATGGCCGTAGTGGCTGTGGGCCTCACTGTGTTGGGTGTGCGCAATTTTATGCCGCACGAAAATGCCGAACTCAACGAAGCCCCCAAGGGCGGTAAAGGTATGCGCAACAAGGTGTTGCCCGTGAGATACTATGTGGTGAAGCCCCAAGCACTGCGCGATGCCATTGAAGTGAGCGGCAGTCTGTTGCCCGACGAAGAAGTGAACCTGAGTTTTGAAAAAGCCGGAAAAATCACCGAAATTCATTTTACCGAAGGAGCCCACGTGAAACAGGGACAACTGCTGGCCAAAATTAACGATGCACCCCAGCAGGCACAGCTGCGCAAACTCGAAGCACAGCTGAAACTCATGCAAGACCGCCTGTACCGTCAGCGCGCACTGCTCGAAAAAGAAGCAGTGAGTAAGGAAGCCTTTCAACAGGCCGAAGCCAACTTGCAGGGACTGCGCGCCGAAATGGACATGGTGCGTGCCGAAATAGCCCAAACCGAACTGCGCGCCCCCTTCGATGGCGTGGTGGGACTGCGAAAGGTGAGCAAGGGTACGTATGCCACCACCTCGACCACGGTGGCCACACTGACCAAAAACTCACCTCTGAAACTCGAGTTCAATGTGCCCGAACGCTACGCCGGACTGCTGAAACCCGGAGCCGGAGTGACATTTACCGTCGAGGGCGACCTCACCCCACGCCATGCCAAGGTGTATGCCACCAACTCGCAGGTCGACGTGCAAACCCGAACCTACACCGTACGCGCCCATTATCCCAATGCCGGAGGTGCCCTGGTGCCCGGACGTTATGTGAGCATTACGCTCAATGCACGCGAATATCCCAATACCCTGGCCGTTCCGGCAACGGCTGTAATTTCGGAAATGGGTATTGACAAGGTGTTTTTGTGTAAAAACGGAACGGCACAGCCCGCTGAAATAGCCAAGGGACTGCGCACCGATGCCGAGGTGCAGGTGTTGCGCGGACTGGCCGTGGGTGATACCGTAATTACGAGCGGTACGATGCAGCTGCGCACAGGACAGAAAGTGAAACTGACGAACTAAGGTGAGGAAGCGAAAATGACATGCTTACAATTCATTGGAACACCCCTCACAAACAACTTTAAACCTTGACGTAAAAGCTTTCTCATTCTATGATGAATATATCCGAACTAAGCATACGCCGCCCGGTACTGGCCACCGTGTTTACACTGATTATCCTGATATTCGGTGCCATCGGCTATTTGTATTTGGGCGTGCGCGAATTTCCTTCGGTCGATAACCCGATCATCTCGGTCAGTTGTTCGTATCCCGGTGCCAATGCCGACGTGATTGAAAACCAAATTACCGAACCATTGGAACAAAACATCAACGGTATTCCCGGTATCCGAAGTCTGACGAGCGTCAGCCAGCAGGGTAACTGCCGCATTACCGTGGAGTTTGAACTCTCGGTCGACCTGGAAACGGCCGCCAACGACGTGCGCGACAAAGTGTCACGTGCACAACGCTATCTGCCACGCGACTGCGACCCCCCGACGGTGTCGAAAGCCGATGCCGACGCACGCCCCATTCTGATGGTGGCTATTCAGAGCGACAAACGCTCACTCCTGGAACTCAGCGAAATTGCCGACCTCACCGTGAAAGAACAGCTGCAAACCATTCCCGAGGTGAGCAGCGTGCAGATTTGGGGCGAAAAGCGCTACTGTATGCGACTGTGGCTCGACCCCATTAAAATGGCCGGTTACGGCATTACGCCGATGGACGTGAAGCAGGCACTCGACCGCGAGAACGTGGAACTCCCCTCGGGTAGCATCGAAGGTAACACCGTGGAACTCAGCATCCGCACCATGGGACAGATGCACAGTACCGAGGAATTCAACGACCTGATTGTGAAGTCGACCGGCAACAGTACCATCCGACTGAGCGACATCGGACGCGCCGAACTCAGTCCGCGCGACCTGAAAAGCTACATGAAGATGAACGGCGTGCCCATGGTCGGCGTGGTCGTGGTGCCGCAGCCCGGTGCCAACCACATCAACATTGCCGATGCCGTGCATGAACGCATGGAGGTGATGAAAAAAGATCTGCCCGAGGACGTGAAGTACGACTACGGTTTTGACAATACCCGCTTTATCCGCGCCTCAATCAGTGAGGTGAAGCAAACCGTTTACGAAGCCTTTGCGCTGGTAATCATCATTATCTTCCTGTTCTTGCGCGACTGGCGCGTAACGCTCGTGCCCTGCATCGTGATTCCCGTTTCGCTCATCGGAGCCTTCTTTATCATGTATGTTTGCGGCTTCTCTATCAACGTGTTGTCCATGCTGGCCATTGTGCTGGCTGTGGGTTTGGTGGTGGACGATGCCATCGTGATGACCGAAAACATTTACATACGCATAGAGCGCGGCATGAAACCCCTTGAGGCCGGTATCGACGGTGCGCGTGAAATATTCTTTGCCGTGATTTCGACGACCATCACCCTGGTGGCCGTGTTTGTGCCCATTGTGTTTATGGAAGGCAACACCGGCCGCCTGTTCCGCGAGTTTAGTTTCGTGGTAGCCGGAGCCGTGGTCATTTCCTCGTTTGCCGCACTCACCTTTACCCCGATGCTCGCCACCAAACTGCTGGTGAAACGCGAACAGCAAAGTTGGTTCTACCGAAAGACCGAACCCTTTTTCGACGGACTGAACCGCCTTTACACCCGCGCACTCAGTGCCTTTTTGCGACGCCGCTGGATAGCCATTGCCATCATGGCCGTTTCGCTTGTGGCAGGTGTGTGGATGTGGACCAGCGTACCCGCCGAAATGGCACCGCTCGAGGACCGTTCGAGCATCAGCATACGCACCACAGGCCCCGAAGGTGTGACCTACGAGTACATGCGCGACTACACGGAACGCATCAATCGCCTGGCCGATTCCATTGTGCCCGATGCCCAGTTTATCACGGCCCGTGTGTCTGAATCGAGCGGCAACATACAGATTACGCTCAAGGACCTGGCCGACCGTAACTATTCGCAAATGCAGGTGGCCGAACAGCTGACCCGCGCTGTCAGCACCCAAACCGATGCCCGCGCCTTTGTGCAGCAGCAATCGTCGTTTGGCGGACGCCGAGGCGGTATGCCCGTGCAGTATGTGCTGCAGGCCCCGAACCTCGAAAAACTGCAAGAAGTGCTGCCCAAGTTCATGGCAGTCGTTTACGAAAGCCCCACCTTCCGCATGGCCGACGTTGATCTGAAGTTCTCGAAACCCGAAGTGCGCCTGTCTGTAAACCGCAACAAGGCCAACCTGATGGGGGTGAGCACGCGCGATGTGGCACAGACCTTGCAGTACGGACTGAGCGGACAGCGCATGGGCTACCTTTACCTGAACGGAAAGCAATACGAAATTGTGGGCGAAATTAACCGCCAGCAGCGCAACGACCCGAACAACCTGAAGGCCATTTATGTGCGCAGCAGCGACGGCAAGATGATTCAGATGGAAAACCTTGTCGACCTGGCCGAAAGCATTGCGCCCCCCAAACTCTATCGCTACAACCGCTTTGTTTCGGCCACCATTTCGGCCGGACTGGCCGAGGGTAAAACCATTGGCGACGGACTTGACGAAATGGACCGCATAGCCAAACAAACGCTCGATGAAACTTTCCGTACCGCCCTGGCCGGCGACTCGAAAGAATTCCGCGAAAGTTCTTCGAGTCTGGTATTTGCCTTTGGCTTGGCCTTGCTCCTTATTTACCTGATATTGGCAGCACAGTTCGAAAGTTTCAAGGATCCCTTTGTCATCATGCTTACCGTGCCTCTGGCCATTTGCGGAGCTTTGCTCTTCATGCTGCTGGGCGGACAAACCATGAACATTTTCAGCCAAATCGGTATCATCATGCTTATTGGTTTGGTGGCGAAGAATGGTATATTGATTGTGGAATTTGCCAATCAACGCCAGGCAGGCGGCGAAGACAAGTTTACCGCCATACGCGAAGCTTCGGTGCAGCGTTTGCGCCCCATTCTCATGACCAGTGCTTCGACCGTGCTGGGCCTTCTGCCCCTGGTGTTTGCCAAGGCCGAGGGTGCTGCGGGCCGTGTGGCCATGGGTACTGCTGTGGTGGGCGGTATGCTGGTGTCGACCTTCCTCACCATGTTTGTGGTACCGGCCATTTATACCTACGTATCAACTAATATGATTCATAAAAAGCCGAAGTCATGATAAAGTCAATCCTTATCTTTGTGCTGACCCTTGGGACTGCCCTGCTGCCGGCAGTAGCACAAACACTCACTCTGCACGACTGCATTCAGCGCGGCCTGAACAATAACTACTCACTGCGCATGGTGCGCAACGAGGCTGAACGCGCGGCCAACAATGCCACCAAAGCCAATGCCGGCTATTTGCCGACGGTTACAGCGCGAGGCAATTACGATGCCGCACTCGACAGCCGAAACACCCATTCGAAGGCGTCGGGAGTGGTGCGCGAACGCCGACAGGTGGGACATCAGGCCGGTGTGGGCGTGTTTGCCGAATGGACACTGTTCGATGGTTACAAAATACAAACCAACTATCAACGTTTGCGCGAACTCAAGGCACAGAGCGAAACGCAAACCCGACTGGCCATTGAAAACTATGTGGCCGACCTCGTGGCTGAGTACTATAACTTTGTGCAGCAGCGCATACGTATGCACAACCTGAATTATGCCGTGTCACTTTCGAAAGAACGCTTGCGCATTGTGCAGGAACGCTGGATTATTGGTGATAACTCGCGTCTGGACTTGCAGCAGGCACAGGTGGACTTTAACGCCGACAGTGCCCAAAGCCTGAAACAGCTCGAAATTCTTGCCTCTTCGCGCATTCGCCTGAACGAACTGATGGCCGAAAAGCAGGTGAACAACCGCTTGTGGGTGAGCGACACGATGATTGTGGTGAACGATGCACTCAGTTTCGACAGCCTTTGGGCAGCTACGTTGCGCACCAATGCCAGCCTTATTTCGGCTGCACACGACCGCACGCTGGCGCAAATTGACTTGCAGAGCGTGAAAAGCCGCGATTACCCCTATGTGAAACTTAATGGTAACTATGGCTACGATTACAACCGCTACCCCTCGAACTCGGCGAATACGGCGCGCCACAACTGGGGCGGTTCGGTGGGTGTGACGGTGGGCATGACGCTGTTCGACGGGAATCGCCGCCGTCAGCGGGCTAACGCACAGCTCGATTTGCAAAATGCCGAAATGGCACAGCAGGAACTCGAACTGGCACTGAAGGCCGACCTGGCCGACTTGTGGCAGGCTTACCAAAACAACCTCCGACTGCTGAGCCTCGAACGACAGAACCTGATTACGGCGCAGGAAAACCACTACATCGCTGTGGAACGATATATGCTGGGCGACCTGCCGGGCATCGAAATGCGCGAGGCACAAAAGAGCTTGCTCGATGCCGAAGAACGCATACTCGTGGCTGAATACAATACGAAGATTTGCGAAATTTCGCTTCTGCAACTCAGTGGCGGCATTATGTACTACCTGGAGGCCGTGTAACCGGCTGAAGCAAGCCTGAAATGCCGCGTCGGGCATAAAAAAGGCTCGAAAAATCTGAAAATCAAATATGTTCGCGGTAAATGCTTGGCAGTTTGCCCGAAAAGTTGTAATTTTGCACCGCTTTTCCACTCAGCCGCTGTCGGGATGCAGTGTTCCCCGTTAAGCTGGGTTGGGACGGACAACAATATTTTAATAAACCATCAAAATGGCAGATTTAATTAAAATTGCTGAAGAAGCTTTTGCTACAGGCAAGCAGTTCCCCAAATTCAAGGCTGGTGATACAATCACTGTAGCATACAAAATCGTCGAAGGTAACAAAGAGCGTATCCAGTTGTATCGCGGTGTTGTTATCAAAATTTCTGGTCATCAGGACAAGAAGCGTTTCACCGTACGCAAAATGTCGGGTACCATTGGTGTAGAGCGTATCTTCCCCTTGGAATCACCCAACATCGAAAGCATCGAAGTGAACAAAGTTGGTAAAGTACGTCGTGCTAAGCTTTACTACCTCCGTAACCTTACGGGTAAGAAGGCTCGCATTAAGGAAAAGCGTACTGCTGCCAAGAACGACTAATTCATCGTTCTGCCGCTTTTTCGAAATACGACTCGAAATAACAAGCAAAAAAATGACATTCGTCCCTCTTCCGGGGCGGATGTCTTTTTTTTACCCTTGCGTCATAACTCATGAAGGGGACGGAAAGAGGGTTGGGGAGATGGTCGGTTAGTCTGTTTTGATAAACGGAATGGGACAAAATGTTATATCCCTATTTCACTTTTTTCGGTCTGTGGAAAATGCACGGGAATGCCTATAAACAAAGGGCTGAATGCGCTTTTGAGGGTGTGGAAAACTTTCGAGCTGCGATATTAGGAGGTCAAAAAATTTGGATTTCGGGGGGTGCGTGTTGCATCTTTTCCTACGGCGAAGTCAGGCTGCACCTCAGCCTTGACGGATGAAAAAACAATATTCCTTATTGATTCATTCAGCGTTCTTTGACATTTTGTTACCACAGAAAGTAAGGCAGGTAGGCCTGTCTGAAACGCGCAAGAGATTGCGTTTGCAAATATCGGCTCTCTATAATCTTATGGAAACTAAAAAAGAGGAATCCCGATGGAATGAATATCGGTTTTCCTCTTGGTGAAAAAATGTATGAGAAAGGTTCATCCAAACAGTTCGTCAGAATTTGTCGATGTCGATAGAGAGTCCAACCTGAAAGTTGATACCGTCGGTTAGCGGTGCATTCAGATAGTAATGCCGCGGACGGTAATTGAACAGGTTGTCGAGCGCCAGCGACAATTTCACTGCTTGGCCAAACTGGTGCGTGGTGGCTAACTTCCACACCGTGTAGGCAGGGTATTTAACTTTAACAGTACCCTTTGAAATGTCGTAGTAATCCACATACTCCCGGTTTTCGGTGGCAGAAAGCAAACGGCCACTCAAACAGAAATTCGTGCGATACAGTTTGCTCCACCGATGTTCGTACTCGGCCCAGACGTTGAGCGCATGTGCACGTGCCGGAATGTATTGGTTGTTGATGGAATTACCGTCGTTGTCGGTGGGCAGCTCCTCCTTGGTATAGGCGTAGGTGAAGCGAGCCGAGAAGCCGTTGTTCCATCGGGTGTTGAGGCCCAATTCACCACCGTACACCTTGAAGTCGGCGAGGTTGACGTAGGGCAGGTAGGGCAGTTTGTCGCCCGGCTTTTTGTAATAAGGCGCCGCTGTGGCAATTTTGTCCTGCACGTGGTTGTAGTAAACCGAAGCCGTGGCGTTGTAACGCGGTTTGGCGTATTCGGCCGAGAACGTAAAGTTGTGGCTTTTTTCGGGACGAAGGTCGGGCGTGCCCTCAACAATCCAAATGCCGCTCATGTCGAAGTTGTAATACCGCTCCTTCAGCGTCGGGCTGCGAAAGCCCATGCCGTAGCCCAGACGCAACGTCAGGTTGTGCTGCGGACGGTATCGCAGATTCAGACGCGGCGTGAGGTGCGAGAGGTTGTGGTCTGACAAATAGTCGTAGCGAACGCCACCAACGACTTCCCATTCGGGCGAAATCTCCCAGTCGTGCTGGGCATATACACCCAGACAGTCCTGTTCGCGGATGCGGTTTTTCAGATTGACGTTCATTAAATAATCGTGCAGATAGTCGACACCCAGGGTCAGTAGGTGCTGCTTACTGAAGCTGTGGTTGTAGAGCAGTTTCACTGAGTTCTGCACATTGCTGTAATCGCGGAGTTCCAGATTCTGACGACGCAGGTGGTCGGACTTGTCGTATTGGTCGAAAGCATAGGTCAGCGAAAGATTGTCGTGAGCCGTAGGTCGCCATTCCATTTTGGCCCCTCCGCTGAAACTGCGGTAATGTTCCGGCACATCGGCGGTACGCACCGTTTCGCGCCAGTAATAACCTGCTCGTGCCGTGAAGGTGAGCTGTTCTGTAGGTTGCCATCTGAATCGGTCGTTGAGGTTCAGCACCTTATCGCCGTAAATCGTTGTGATGATGCGCGTCACGGGGTTGGGGGCGCTGTGTACGTCGTAGTTGTCTGTTTGGCTGAAATTGGCACAGAGAGAATTGCTCACATGCTTGTTGGCCAGTCCCATCGCGGCCGTGTAGCGCTGTTCGCCGTGTTTGGCAAGGCGTGCGTTGACTTGCGCCGTCCACGACTTGGCGTTGTTTCGCGTAATGACATTGACCACGCCCCCCACCGCATTGCTTCCGTAAAGAGCCGAAGCAGCACCGCGCACAATTTCGATGCGTTCCACGTTTTCGAGCGTGATGCGCGAAAAGTCTACATCGTCCATTGTTTCACCGGCCATCCGTTCACCGTCAACGAGAAAGAGCAGTCCCTGTCCGCCAAATCCCGAAAAGTTTAAGTGCGTTTGCTGATTCATGGCATAGGTGAATTCTGCTCCCGGCATGGTTTGTGTCAGCAAGTCCTGAATGTTGGTGGCATCGCTCCGCTCAATGTCGCGGCGCGAAATGACGCGCGTTTGTACGGGCGTATTTTTCAGCAGTTTCGGAGTTCGTGTGGCAGTGACCACCACCTCGCCCGCTTTGCTGATGCTGAAAACAGAATCTTTAAACTCCTCTTTCGGCATGGGCAGGCTCAAGGCGGCCATGATGGGAAACATTGCGATAGGTGTCATGATCAACGTCAGTAGGGATATTTATAATTGATAGTTAAATAGCACTTGGTGCCTGTGGGCGACAAATAATCCTCGAGCTGCAAGGCGGCATAGGTGCCGTCGTTCAGACGGAGGATAAACACATGATTGTTATGGACAAACTGCGGCGGCATGGGAGGAATGCGCATGGTGAGCCACGATGAAAGTACGCGGTTGACCTTGATGCCCTGAGAGGGTACGAGGCTTTGAAGCATTTGTGTCTGTGAGTCCCATACTTCGTTCTCGGTCCAAACGTCCTCGGTGAACGGCATGTCGGCAAAAGCTTCGCTCGATTCGGGCAACTGGTCGATGCGGGTGTAGGACGTTTCGAACACAGCCCCACCGTTGGTGCGCACATTGTTGCGGTGAACAGCAATGCTCCATTCGGCCGGCTCGGGCTGCGGGTCGCAGGGGGTGAACGAGCGGAATTCGTTTTTCGACACTCCTTCGCCAAAGACATCGAACCAATAAAGATATTGTCCGTTCTTTCCGTCGCTCTCGCCCGTCAGCGTCATGGGAATAGGTACCGGTGCACTCACCGAGTCGGTTTTCAAGTCGATGTAGTGCCAGTCGGTCCAACTGGTGGCGTTTACCGTAATCTGACCTTCGCGTCCGAGCTCTTCGGCCGGCGGTTCGTCATAAATGCCATCGGCTATGCCGGTGCATGCTGAAAGCAGTGCTACCGACATGGCCGTGAACCATTTTGTAAAACCAAACACATTCATCGAATTTCAATTCCTTGCACATTGTATTTCTTACCATCGCGCTCGATGATGAGCTGACCGTTCGAAATGTATTTTCTGCTCTTTGATACTTGCTGCTGCGTGGTGGTGACGTGGTCAATGCCGGTGGCATCGTCCTTGCCAAAGGTCGACACAATAGGGAAAGGCATGGCGCCGGGCTGGAAAGCGTTTTCGGCGTAGGTAATGTCCGTGCCGTTCATCTTAACCAGCAGATTTCCGCCTTTCGTGAATCCGTAGTTACCGTCCATACCCTGTGAGGTTTTGAAGTGGAAGGTGATTCCGTCCTGCGAGTAGTCGCGGAAGTAACCGCCCTTTTCTTCGTTCCATGTCAGGCCCTTGATGATGTGGCTTCCTAACAGGATGTCGCCCATGACTGTGCCGTCGAGTGAATACTCGTGTAGCGCAATGTCGAGTTGCTTTTGACCGTCGACTTCGTAGATGCGCGCATCGTAGGTAACCGATGGGTTGATATACGGGCCGATTGATCCACCAACTACTACTGATACCTGCTTCGTGGTGGGTTTCACATAGTAGCTTTTGATGGAGTAAGTGATGGGCATGGGCATGGCACCATAGTTGAAGGTGAGGGCCAGTGAAAGTTTGTAGACCCCTCCGTCGTGCGTGAATGAACCTTTGAGCGAAGAACCTTTTACTTCCTTACCGCCAACAGTGGCTGTAAAGGGCTGGTCGGCCCAGGTTACACCTTCGTGACCTCCTGTGTACTTCGTGTTCTTGATGGTGAACGAAGGAATAACCATGTTGTTGTATTTCATGCTGGGCAGCGTGAGGTCGGAACCTTCGTAGCGTACAGTGTCTGAAGCCGTTTCGGTGGTGCCCATTTGGGTGGAACCGGCTGAAACGTAGAATACAGATTTGCCGGCAAAGGTCATGGCACCATGTTGTTGTGCCGAAGCTGAAAGCAAACCCATGGTGGCAGCAAGAAGCGTAAAGATTTTTTTCATACGTGATATGTTGATTGATTAAAATAAGCAGAGCAGAACAGGCTTTCGCCCGGTGTGGCGGGTAGGGCACCAGGGTTTAGTTTTTGTCGGTGGCGTTGTACATCCATCAATATCATGATGGCGTGGCCTATGGGCATGAGCAACAGTACAATCAGAAATGAACCTAAGGTTTTACCTAAGTATATTTTATTTGTCATGTATGTTACCGTATTATGTATGTTACCATATGAAGTTACTGGTTGAACCCATTTGAATATTGGGTGCCCAAACAGTCAGTATTTCAGTAGGAAGCATTTTACTTGTTCACCTGTTTTCTGTTTACTCTTTGGCTATTTACTTTCAGCTGACAACCGAAGAGTAAACACAAGTGGACAACCTGCCGGAAACCTTTTTTTCGGGTGCAAAGGTACTTTGATCTATAAAGTCCCGAAATACCCTAAGAAAGGTATATTTTAACTTAAAAGAGTAGGTTGTTAGGCGAGTGGGAAGCGCATAATCTCCTCTTCTCGATGGTATCACCGGATGCAAGTATTTACCTAAGTATATTTTATTTGTCATGTATGTTACCGTATTATGTATGTTACCATATGAAGTTACTGGTTGAACCCATTTGAATATTGGGTGCCCAAACAGTCAGTATTTCAGTAGGAAGCATTTTACTTGTTCACCTGTTTTCTGTTTACTCTTTGGCTATTTACTTTCAGCTGACAACCGAAGAGTAAACACAAGTGGACAACCTGCCGGAAACCTTTTTTTCGGGTGCAAAGGTACTTTGATCTATAAAGTCCCGAAATACCCTAAGAAAGGTATATTTTAACTTAAAAGAGTAGGTTGTTAGGCGAGTGGGAAGCGCATAATCTCCTCTTCTCGATGGTATCACCGGATGCAAGTATTGTTTGTGTAGCCTGACTGCTCTGTTATTTTTTTTGTATCAATAAGTCAAATATCGCTGTTCACTGTTCCGGAATACAATGCAGAAAGCATTATTTTTTAAGTTCAGAAATGCTGCAATGTTTATCCGGTTTGGAAACGCTGCAAAGTTACAAATCTGCCCTTGAGCGCATCAATTTTGATAAAGAAGTCGTCTAAACTTTTCTGATGAAGATTTGATTTGGAGATTTATCCCTTCTAAATTCAATCTTCATCTTTCTTTTTGGTCGTTTTTTGACCTTTCATCAGTCGTGTAGCTCGCTACACTCCTTCTTCAAGGCCCAAAAACGCCTCAAAAATTAAGGCAAATCTTGAATTTCATAAAAGTTCAGACGACTTCAAAACAAAAAAGTGCCGGCGCAATCACTGCGGCGACACTTTCAATCTATCTTGAAAAAATAGAGAAATGAAATAAGGAAAGAGATGTTTTTAATTTGTTTCATTGCCCCGGCACAAGTTGGCAAACTGTTAAGGTTATCCCTTCCTTTACAAAGGGCGATTCACCGATTTGCAACTAATTGTGTAGGTGGTTACCTTACAGCTGCTTACCGTGCTGGTGGCTTTGAAGTTGTGTGTTATATATGTAAGTGAGCCTGTTTGCATTACATCATGGGGTGTGCCATACGCATCGGCATAGCTCCGTGACCGCGCATATTGGGCGGTCACATGCGTTCGCCTTTTTCTTTGCCCTTACCAGCCATGCTGCCGTTGAAGATGTTCAGCTTATAAATAAAGTGAACCATGAAGTAGGAGTTGATGGCATTCGTCCACGAGTCAGTGCGCTGCGTGGCGGTGAGCGTACGGCTTACGTTGCTTTGCTTCTGCAAAATGTCGTAGAACTGGATGCTGATGGTAGCGGCATTATTCTTGAGGAACGACTGGGCAATCTGGGCATTCCATAACAGTTCATTCGTGTTCATCGAACGGTCGGAGTAGCCACGGCGCGAAGTCATGCGGATGTCGGTCGAAATGCTCAGGCCAAAGTCGAAGTTGAAGTTGGCGTTTGCACCGTATGCAAAGTTCCAGGTGTTCATGTTGGCATTTTTCTGAACGGTGGCACGGGCGTGCTGATAGTTCAAACGTCCGAGTACGCCGACGTCAAACCAGTTGGCACGGTACGACAATCTGACATTTTCGTCGATGCGGAACGTACGTGTGGTGTTTTTTTCCGACGACGCACTGTTGAATATATTATTGTAGTAGTCGTAAGTATGCTCCACCTCGGTTTTGGGGAGTGCCAGCAGCGCAGCCGACGCACTGACTGCCTGCTTGGTATTCATTCGGCTGATGTAACCCACGGAATTGTCGAAATTGAACGACGTAAAGGTGTTGATGTTAAACAGCTTTTCGCGTCCGACTGCGGTATTGAACATGAACATACCGCGACCATTCCAGTTGCCATTGATGTTTTCCGGACGCATGTAGCGCACACCGGTGGTTTCGTCGTAAACCATGCGGTTTGAAATAGCATTGCTCGTTTGGCTGAAGTTCACCCCACCCATCAATCCTTGCTGTCGTTCGGGGTTGTAGCCGTGGTAGCTCACACGCAAGGTGTTGCTCCACGAAGGCTTCAAGCCGGGGTTACCCATTGAAATGTTCAAGGGGTCGGCATCGTCGACAACGGCCAAGAGGTCGGTCATCGAAGGTTCCGACGAAGAACCGCGGTAGCGAATGTCGAGTTGGCTGGTTTTCGAGAATTTGTAGCGGAAACGCACCTGCGGCGACACCTTAAACACGTCGCGCGTAATGAGCGTGTCGATGTGTTGTCCGGGGCGATTGTATGCCATTTTTGTTTTTTCGGGGTTAAAGTCTACGCCGGCATTGAAACGTATTTTTTCGGAGTTATAGCGAATGCCCACGTTAGCCGTGTGGTCGTAGTACTTATAAGTGGCATACTGCGAATTGAAATTATCGCGCACAGCATTCAGCACCTCATCACGGTTGGGCAAAGTGCCGAGTTCCGGATAATTTTCAGGATCGCCAAAGTTTTCGTAACCCGGGAAAAGGGTTTTGAAAGGATCGTAAGCCAGCGAATCCAGGTTGAAGCGCGAACGGTTTGAATCCTGATAGCGGTGAGCAAACTGGTAACGCGCCTCGGCGAACCAATTCTTGGCAAACGGTTCAGCATAGCTCAGTCGAACTCGGTAGTTGTAGTTCTTCGAGGGCGTGGTGCTGTACTGGTTCAGGAAGTTCTTTTTATCCTTATCGTTTTGGTTGTTGTACTGAATGTTCGAAATTGAAAAGCTGTTCGATTCCGACTTTGAGTAGCTACCGCGCAAATGCAGCGACAAGTTGCGTCCTTTGGCGTTGAGACGTCGCGTCACGTTCAAGTCACCGTCGACATTGTGCGTTTTGCTGTCGCCCATCGACAATCGCTGATTCGTGTTCACCATAATGGCGTAAAGTTCGGGATTGCTCAAAATCACGTTTTGCGCAAAGATGCTGTCGAGCGGACTCACCGAAAAGGCATACGGATTGCTGTTGAACGTAGCCGAAAGCGAAGCACCATCGTTGTGCGACTCCGAGTACGAATAGCCCGGGCGGAAAGTGATGGTAGTCATCGTGTCTGGACTCCACTGCATACGCAAACTGGCATTGACGCTTGAGCTCGACGAACCCGTTTTGCTGCGCGAATTGGCAAACGAACTGCTTTTGCTGTCAGAGGTAAGGAAAGTTTCGGAGTTCGAAATGCTCACCAAGTCACGGCTTGAATGGTAGTAGCGCACGTTACCGCCAAATTCCAAGCGTCCTGCCTCGCGTTTCTTCTTATCATTTTCCCACGAAAAGTCCAAGCCCGCGCTTTTAGTAGCCGTCAGTCCGCTACTACCGCCAAATCCACGGTAGCTGCCAAATCCCTGATTGTTCGTGTTATTCATTGAGCCAAACACCGACACACGGCTACGGTCAGTGAATCGGGTAGCAAACAAGCGTCCGCTGTAGCGGTCGTGATTACCGTAAGCCACGTCAAGGTTTGTCACCCACGATTCGTTCAGTTCTTTTTTGGTCGAGATATCGAGCACCGTAGTTTCTTCCCCGTCGTCGATGCCGGTTTGTTCGGTGTAATCGCTTTGTTTATCGTAGGCTTTAATTTTGCTCACCAAGTCGGTAGGCAAGTTTTTCATGGCCGTTTCCGTATCGCCTTTGAAAAAATCCTTACCGTTAATCAGGAATTCCTTCACCGTTTTTCCGTTCCACTTGATGGAACCATCGTCACCCACTTCCACGCCGGGCAACTGCTTGACCAATGCCTCGAGCGTCGAACCTTCGGGCACGCGGTACGCCTTAGCGTTAAACATCGTGGTATCATCCTTTTGTTCCACCTTCGAAGCCGTGACCGAAACCGTTGCCGTTCCCAGCGTATGGTTATCGGCCTGCATGAGCAAGTCGCCCACTTTCAGCGTATCAGTTCCGGCTTTTATTTCAATGTTTTTCGTTACGGTTTCATAACCCAGATACGAAAGGCGCACGGTGTATTTTCCCGGAGCCGGTGCCACAAGGGTAAACGTACCATTGGCAGCCGTTGAAGCAGCGCGTAGCACTTTGGTATCGTTTGTTTTAAGCAGAGCGGCAGTAGCCAGTTCTACAGGTTTTTTGCCTTGGCTTTCTGTAGCCCTACCTGTTACGATGTGTTGTGCCCACAATTGCGTGGTCATCAGCAGCGACAGGAAGAATAATAGTCTTCGTCTCATTTATTTGATACTATATATGTGTTGTAAATTCAGTAAGTTTGCATGTCCGTTTGTGGTTCGGCCACATCAATATAGATGGAAAATAAATCAGAAGGTTTAATTGCCCGCCTCTTTTTTTTCCTTAAAAATGGACAAACTATCGTTTTTTGTCGTGTAATCACTCATTTACGTTTGCCTATCAATGGGAAAACCTGTACATTTGCGTAAAATCGTAATATTTATTTGCCATGACAAAAATAGCTCATTCCATCAGCCGTATAGAAATATCCAGTTTATGGAGCGGCCATAAACACATTGTGTGGGACTTGCGTCCGGACGTCAACGTGTTAAGCGGACGAAACGGAGCAGGAAAAAGCACCATACTCAACAAACTCATTCAGCATTTGCGCACTGTTCCCACCACGGGCGAAATTGCCGGTGGCACCCATTTGGGTGTGAAAATAGACTTCAGCCCCTCGGATGCCACAAGCATTCGCTACGATGTGATGCGCAGTTTTGACCGCAAGATTATTGCTGCCGAACCCATCGGAGGTATCAAGGACGTACGCATTGTCACCGAACTCGATTGGCAGCTTTACCTGGTGCAGCGTCGTTACCTCGACTATCAGGTCAATGTGGGCAACCGCATGATTGCCTTGCTTACCAGCGGCGACCCCGATGCCCGCGAAAAGGCTACGCAAACGGCCAATTTAAAGACACGCTTCCTCGACATTGTCGACGAACTGTTTTCCGAAACCGGCAAACGCATCAATCGGCAGAGCAATGAACTGTCGTTCCTTCAGTACGAAGAGGAAATTCCGCCCTACTGCCTGTCGAGCGGCGAAAAGCAAATACTGCTCATACTGCTCACCGTGCTTACCGAGGACCAGCAACCCTACGTCATTTTCATGGACGAACCAGAGGCCAGTCTGCACTTTGAGTGGCAAAGAAGGCTCATAGCCCTGGTACGCGAACTCAACCCCAACGCACAAGTGATAATGACCACCCATTCGCCAGCACTGATCATGAACGGTTGGGAGGATTGCGTCACCGAGGTGTCCGACATCACTTTCTGATATCACCTTATCTGACGTCACCTTCCCGTCCCTCAGAACAGCGCACCGCTTACTTTCTTCCGTGTGCCATGCCTTTTCGTTACCAACTAACCTTTTTGCCATGAAGAAATTAAGTCAGCACCTAACCAGTGCCTATATTGAGGCCATGAACACCCTGAGCGGCAAAAAGTCGCGACAGTGCATCGTGGTCTACGTTGAAAGTTACGACGATATATTTTTTTGGAGCAATCTGCTGCGGCCGCTCGAAACCGACCGCGTATATTTCGAAGTGATGCTACCTTCGCGCACCTCGCTTTGCAAGGGTAAGAAAATAGCCCTGTCCAATGATTTAGGCGAACGGCTCGGCCGTTGCATGATAGCCTGTGTCGATGCCGACTACGACTACCTGATGCAGGGAGCAACGCTCACTTCCGAAACCGTGTGCCGTAATCCCTACGTGTTTCACACCTATGCCTACGCCATCGAAAACTTTCAGTGCTATGCTCCGGCTTTGCAGCATGTGTGCGTCATGGCCACGCTCAACGACCGCCACCTCTTCGACTTCGAGAACTTCCTTGCGCGATATTCCGAAATCGTGTGGCCGCTTTTCGTGTGGAACGTATGGGCCTACCGCTACGGAGTGTACAAGCAGTTCTCCATGCTCGACTTTTACCACATCGTGCAACTCAAGGAAATAAATTATTACCATCCCGAACAAACGCTCGACCATTTGCGTCGACTGGTCAATGCAAAAATCAGTCGTCTGCAAGCGCAGTTTCCGCAGGGAAAAACCACCTACAAACCGCTGCGCACCGAAATGCTGAATCTGGGCCTCACGCCGCAAACCACCTATTTATATATGCGTGGTCACGACATTTTCGACGGCATAGTCACGCCCCTGCTCGGGGGAATTTGCGAAATGCTGCGCCGCGAGCGCGAACGCGAAATACGCAAATTCGCCGAACACAATGTGCAGATGCAGAACGAGCTATCTGCCTATCAGAATGCCACAGCTTCTATCGAGGAAATGCTTCGCAAACACACCGCCTATATGGACTGTCCGCTTTACCAGCGCGTGCAAAACGACATCAGGCAATGGCTGGCATTGAGGCAGACACCTGTGCCGGATACAGCTGTAAACCAAGCGGCCGAGCCCATTGGCCCAAAGCAGCCGCAGACAACGTTGCAGCCCACGACACAGTCGCAGCCCAAACCGCAACCGCAGTCCGAAAAGCAAACTGCCAAGCACAAGAAGAAGAAAAAGAAAGCGAAAAAGCCCAATGCCGCTTCGCAATCCTCACCGCAAAAGGCAGTTTAAGTTACCGCCCATTTGGTTGCATAGCGTCATTGCTGTAACTTTGCACCGAAACCGGGAGAAACATGGAGTTCCTAAAATCAGATTGGTAGAAACAGCGCAGTGCATACTTCACTTTTGCGCATGGGTTTCAGACAGGCCTTCCTGCCTTACTTTCTGTTGTATCAAAATGTCAAAGAACGCTGAATGAATCAATAAGAGTAATTTGTTTTTTCATCTGCTGAGGCTGAGGTGCAGCCTGACTTCGCTACAGCAAAGATACAACACACACACCCCGAAATCCAAATTTTTTGGGCACCTAATATCGCACCTCCGAAGTTTTCCACACCTCCGAATGTGCCTTCAGCCCTTTGTTTATGGGCGTTCCCGTGCATTTTCCACAATCGCAAAAAAGTGAAATAGGGATATAATATTTAGTCCCACATTGATTAACAAACCATACGAACCGAGCGAAAATCACCGTTCAATAATCTACTGAATCCCCGACGAAATAAATCCCGGCAAAAACTGCTTATGTCTGAAAAATCACTGAAAGAAAAAACCGCCAACGGCCTGATGTGGGGCGGCATCAGCAATGGCGCACAACAGCTGCTCAATCTCGTTTTTGGCATCTTCCTTGCCCGTTTGCTTTCACCAGCCGACTACGGTATGGTAGGCATGCTCACCATATTCACCCTCATAGCCTCAGCCCTTCAGGAAAGCGGCTTTATTTCCGGACTGAACCGCAAAAAAGAAGTCACTGCGGCCGACTACAATGCCGTGTTCTGGTTCAACGTTATTTGCAGCCTCAGCATCTACGCCGTGCTCTACCTTTGTGCACCCCTCATAGCCGCATGGTTTCGCGAACCCGTGCTGGTGCCCTTGTCGCGCCTTTCGTTTTTGAGTTTCGTCATCTCCGCACTCAACACCGCACCCCGCGCCTGGCTCTTCCGCAACATGAAAGTGCGCGAAACAGCCCTGCTCACCATTTTGGCCCTCATCGTATCGGGCATAACCGGCGTCGTGTTAGCCTGGAACGGCTTTGCCTACTGGGGCATAGCCGTGCAAAACCTCATGTTCTGCCTCATGCTCACCGTCGGCAGCTGGTGGTTTTCCGAGTGGCACCCCACGTTCCACATCAACCTCCGCCCACTGCGCGGCATGATTGGTTTCAGTTCGCGCCTGCTGGCCACCAACATCTTCACCCACATCAACAACAACCTGTTCAGCATATTCTTTGGCCGCCTGTATGGCGAAAAAACTGTAGGTTACTACAACCAGGCCAACAAATGGACCGGCATGGGCTACACCATGCTCACCGGCATGGTATGGAGCGTAACCCAGCCCCTTTTTGCCCGCCTTTCGTACAACGAGCCCGAACGCATGCAGCAAGTATTTCGCAAAATGCTTCGCCTCACCGCCTTTCTGTCCTGTCCCGCCCTCTTCGGCCTGGCCCTCGTTGCGCCCGAGTTTATCGAAATAGCCATCACCGCCAAATGGCTTCCCAGTGCCTACCTCATGCAAATACTCTGCATTGGCGGCGCCTTTGTGCCCATATCCTCGTTCTATTCCAATTTTGTGGTCAGTCAAGGCAAAAGCCAACTTTTTATGTGGAACACCATGGCACTTTGCGTGGCACAGTTATTGCTTTTAATCGGAATGTACCGCTTCGGCGTGCAAGCCATGGTCATAGCCTACGTGGTGCTCAACACTCTTTGGCTCTTTGTGTGGCACCATTTTGTGCAACGCCTCATCGGCCTTAAGCTGCGTTTGGCCCTGCGCGATGTGCTTCCCTTCTGCGCCATTGCCGCCCTGTCGATGGCCCTGGCATGGTTCGCAGCCCGAGGTGTCACCAATATTTATGCCTCGCTCGTCATCAAGGTCGTGGTAGCCGCCGCCTCGTATGTACTGATGCTTCGTTTGCTTGGTGCGCAAATCATGAACGAGTGTCGCGAGTTTCTGCTGCAAAAAATGGGCCGACGCAAATAACAGCCCTCAGCCCTCAGGCATCCACCCTTCATTTGATTATCAACACACATTCTTACACAACACATTTATGTACCTCATTCTTTTCATCGGCATTGCGCTGATTAGTTACCTGGTTCAGGCCAACCTCAACTCAAAGTTCAAAAAATACTCGCAAGTAGGCCTTGCCTCGGGCATGACCGGACGCGAAGTAGCTGAAAAAATGCTGCACGACAACGGCATTTATAACGTGCGCGTCACCTGCGTACCCGGTCACCTCACCGACCACTACAACCCCGCCGACGGCACCGTCAACCTTTCCGAAAGCGTGTACCACAGCAATTCTGTAGCCGCAGCCGCAGTAGCTGCCCACGAATGCGGCCATGCCATTCAGCACGCCGTAGCCTACGGTCCGCTCACACTTCGCAGCACCCTGGTTCCCGTAGTATCGTTTGCCTCGAACTGGGTGCAGTGGGTGCTTTTAGCCGGTGTACTGCTCATTACCGTCTACCCCGGCATACTGGCCGTTGGTGTCGGCCTGTTTGCCCTCACCACGCTGTTCAGTTTCGTCACCCTGCCCGTTGAAATCGACGCATCGCGCCGCGCCACTGCCTGGTTACAGCGTGCCGGCATCACCTCGGCCTACGATCACCCCATGGCCGTGTCAGCCCTGCGTTCTGCTGCCTACACTTACGTAGTAGCAGCCCTCAGTTCACTCGCCACGCTCATTTACTATGCCCTTATGCTCGTCGGTGCATCCAGCGATGAATAAATTCCGGCAGCCTTCTTTTTTCTCTGCCAACTGACATTTTGGCATAGCCCTTTCAATTAAAAAATAATTATTCCTAAAAAAAAGCAACTTCCCAATGGCTCATACCCATGGAAGTTGCTTTTTTTTGTAGCCTGTCATCGAGGCTCGCTCGAAAGTCGGCTCATGCCCATTCGTTGCAGTGCAGAATCATATTCCCAATACGAACAGCACCAACAGCCGCACGCAAGTCACCGACACAAAAATGAAAGGAGGCAAACACACCGTTGATGGGTGTTTACCTCCTTGTTGTATGTATCAGTATGAATTAACTTTCAAGGCTCGTTTCCTTAGCGAACCATCTTCTTCGTCATGGTCGAGCCATCGGTAAACGTAACCGCCTGGATGCACACACCCTTTTCAGGTTTGGCAATTTGCATACCCTTCAGGTTGAAGTACTTCACACTCTTCACCTCTTTACCTTCCACGGTCAAGTCATTGTCGATGCCTGCAATTTCGCTCTTGAAAGCAAAGTACGCATCGCTCAGCGCCCAGATGTACATTACATCCACCGAAGGCTTCGTAGCATTAAGCAGGAACGTCGTACCCTCGGGAGCCGTCAGCGTACGCTTTTCAGCATCGTAATCCATCACGAGCGAAGGCGTCACATCGTAGTACCAGTGGTCCATCATGAATCCCGTACCCGGAATCACCTCCTCCTGTTCAATGCGGTATTTTGCGCCACCGAAGTAAGCCGTGGCATCAGCCTTGGGGTAAAGTCCCAGATACTGGTCGGTAGCAAATTCCACCTTGTTGCCCTTGATTGCACCCACCAGCGTAGCTTTCGGGTCGAGGTCGAGTATGGAGTTCATGTAAAGTTTGTCGCCATCCATAGCCACCACCACTTCGCCATCAGCCGTTTCGCCCTCTTCATTGTAGATAACCGACCACTTTTCCTGTTTCAGGTTTTCGGGCATCAGCGTAATTTCCTCATTGAGCGGCGTGTAAACCGAATTGAAATCAGCAAAGTTATTGTAGCTCATGTTGTTGCTGAATACCAAACCAAGCACCGCCTTGTCGTCCTTCAGTTCATCGAGCGAAACCACACCCGTAGCCTCGTCAATGCTGAACGTCACGTTCTTAGCCGAGAAGTCGGGCACATACACTTTCTTCTCGTCGTTCGGGTTCATAGCCACCACCTTAGCCAGGTAGATGTAGTAATCGCCGTTTTCGCTGTAGTCGATAGACTGGTACAACGGCATCACAATTTTGTTACCCTCCTTCGTCGCCTTTACCCACGTATTGGCGCGAGCCTGCGTCACGGGGTTTTTCAAGTACACCGTCTTGCCATCGGGCGCATACACCATGAACATGATGTAACCATCCTGCGGATCGACGTAGGGATAACCCATGTAAGTCGACAGCGCAGTACCGCTTCGCTTGTACGCCTTGAGTTCACCCTCGGGTTGTTCGGTGATGATGTCAGTGGTAAACTGCACGTCAGGATATTCCATCAGCGTCACATTGTAGTAATAATCGATGTATCCGAATTCGTCCTTCAGTACATTTTCAAGCAAGAACATATCCGAAGTGTACGTCTTCGAAGCCTCGTTGAAGTTGAGCACAAAGTCAGCCTCGACCAGTTTGTCATCGACCGAGTTCGCACCCATTGCCCACACCGGGTAGAAGTCCGACACGATGCCCACAAACTGCTTGTTGGCAAAAGTCACCTTGTTAGCCTCCTTTTTGCCTTTCAGCCAACCTTCGGGCAGTGAATTCAGCAAGCCCTGCACATACACGTCGTTGCCCACTTCGCCCATTTTCACTTTAGTAGTCACAGCCTTGCCCTCTTTGTCCACGGCGTTCAGCATATAGTCCTTCGTAGTCAGTCCTTCGGGAACCTCAACTGCCACTTCGTTGAAAGGCGCAAGTACCGTTTCATAGTCGCCCAGCATCACCCACGCATTGTTCGAGCTGTACACCATGCTCAGCAAGTGCTTGCTGTCGGTGCCCAACATTTTCAGCGATTCACCCTCGACAGTCACTTCAAGCTGCTTTTGGGCCTCGTCGATGACAAAGGTTTGGCTCGCCTCATCGTATTTGAACATGTACAGCAGCAAGTACTGGTTGTACTGGCTCAAGTAGCCCACGGTTTGTCCGAGTTCTACGTTGATTTTCGTTTTATCCTCGTTGTAAGTGCCTTTCACCCAGCTGTTGTAGCCCGCCAGGTCCATCATGATTTCCTTGAACCATACGGTTTTTCCATCCGGGTCGAACACCACCTTCATCAATCCGTGCTGGTCGTCCGTCTGAAAGTTGGTACCATCTGCGGTATAGTAATTCTTACCCGAGCGGTAAAACATTTTCACCTCGCCCGCCGGCTGTTCGTTTACCAGTTCGTAGTTGGTATTGAGTGTTTTTGCCGCAATGCGTCGGCTGTTAAGGTCGGTAAGCATCAGTCGGTCAGTAGGTTGCATACTGTAGCGTTGCATCGATTTTTGTCCCAGCGGACTGATCATGTGTCGCACGCCGTGCTGCAAATACTCCCGGTTGCTTTCTGCCATTTTGAATGGCGTACGAAGCTGTTGTGCCCATGCACATAGCGATGTGATAACCAAAGCAGTGAGTAAAACTATCCTTTTCATAGGCTAAAACTGTTAGGTTAAAAAAATAGGTTGAGTAGGTTGAATTTTTTCGAAATCCTTAGCGCAAATGTACTGGATTTAAGTGCGAATGAGCAAATAGTTAATCTTAAAAAACACTAACAAATAAAACATTGGTTATTTTGTATAGCTATATATCTATCAAATAGTAATTATAGTACAAATAGTGTTGTCAAAATGTAAGCTGCAAAAAGGATGAATAAGATATTAAAGAGTGTTTTTCATCCCTTAAACTGAAGATTTAAGGGGGCAAATGCAAGTTCCTATAAATGCAAAACAAACTAAATCCGCGAATGTAAGGTTTCTGTGGCCGACAGACGGGCGGCATTCCGATTTTGTGTACACGATGAAAGTGCTGATTTTCAGTAGTTCTGAAATTGTGAAAACTAGCTCGGAACTAATTCGAACTAGCTCGGAACTAATTTCAACAAGGTCGGAACTAATTTCGAGAAGGTCGGAACTAATTTCGAGAATCGCGGCACTAATGGCAGCAAATCACGCCGAAGTGTTTTCAAATGGCCGAATCCTTGCCCTCGTCCCCCGAACAAAGCAGGCAGATGGAGTAAAAATGTAGCGTTAATTTTAACATGCGCGTTCTTTGGCCGTACAGTCGGTTCACTTCAAACAAAAAGTGCAGCTCCACCGGGCATACGCCGCGGTGCAGTCTGCACTTTTTTGACAAAGTCATTCAATCGTATTTTCAATTCATTTTCAGCACAGAAGTAACACACTTCTCCTTGTAGGGCATTGCGCTGAAAGCAATGCTCAGTCGGCATCGCGTTCCTCGGCCGATCGATATTTATCGATAAAGCGGTCGATAATTTCGATGCCCTTCAGTGTGGCACATCCGCGTATATACGGAATCACCGTGTTGATGAACAGTTCGCGTTGCGAAAATTGTGTCAGTTCGCGGCTGTTCATGCTCAGTTTCAGTCCGAGCGTGAGTTGTCGGTAAATAATCACAAAGTTCACGTCCGGACGGAAGTATCCCTGTTCGATACCCTTGTTCAGGAATTCCACCGCCTCGTCTTCGTGCGCCCTGTTGCGTTTGGAAAAGTAGGTAGTCACTTTGGGGTATTTGCCCAGTTCTGTAAAGAAGTTAGGCGTAATAACTTCAAATTCGCGCATACGGTTTTCGAAGATGTGCAGTAAAAAGTCGAGCACATTGTCGTAACGTTCGAGTAGTTCCATGTCGGTTTTTACGTTTTCCTCCTCCTTTTGTTGCAGACAGGCCAGGAGCAGTTCCTCCTTGTCCGAAAAAATTTGGTAAAGCGTACGTTTCGACATAGTAAGGCTGTGGGCGATGTCGTCCATCGTCACACTTTTTACGCCATGAGTATGGAAAGCCTTAATGGCCGTGTCGATAATGTTAAGCCGCATTTCGTTGCGGTGTGATGATTTCAGTGGTTCTTTAGCCATGCTTGTAGTTTCGCCTTTTTTTGAAGGTGTGAAATGTGGTGAGCGCAGCCATATCCGTGCTGCGTCATCGAACTGTTTTTCAGCCAAGTGTGTCCGGCTTTGTCCCGAGGGAGTAATTTGCCGTTCAACCTATCGGAGGTGAAAAATCAAAACAGCTACTTCTTCATACAAAGGTAGGAAACTTTTTAGTGATTTATCGTTTTGTTTTTAAAATTATTTCATTTATCAGCAAATTAGTTCACTATTGCCCCGAAATAAGAAAGTTCTTGGTATTCCCAACAGTTTTGTTCCTTGATTTCAGGCTCATTACAGTTCGTGTGTAAACTTGTGATTATTACTTTGTGCATCTTACAGCGCCGTCCCTTAAAAAAGCGTTATCTGCAAAGTTTTAATGGCAATGGAGCTGATAATAAATGGATAGTGGCGGCTGGAGGCTATCCTACAAGGCATGGCGCTGAGCTGCTATGCCTAAATATTGCGTTGTCAAGGCAGACACATATACCGACAGAATTGTTCATTTTTGTAAAAATGTGACTATTAAGCATTGTAAAAGGGTAATATGTATCAAAAAAGATTGTATCTAAAAAAATAATTTATCATTTTGTTGCATTATATATATATTCTATATATTTTTGCAATATCACCATAAAGCAAATGATTATGAAAAAATACCATGTTTAAGTTGGATTATTATTTTAGATTTTCAACGGTTTAATATAACCGTTTGAAGAATAAACATTTAACT
>OCHE01000658.1_pt1 | contig 39889 bp, 40 predicted proteins | sample 1538681 | NCBI WGS metagenome assembly OCHE01 (sample SAMN04571717, study PRJEB22368) | human gut metagenome | biome: human gut; material: stool | host: Homo sapiens | place: Luxembourg | collected 2012-08-17
ACATATCCATATCTTCCAAAGAGAACTCAACCCGAATCTTTTTCGAGTCGACCTCACCCTTGGAAAGCAAGACAACCGTTTCCAACGAATCGGTGAACGGGAACATGTCCACACCCACGCCCTTCGACACGCGGTATCCCTTCTTCTTAAAGTACTTCAAGTCCCTGACCAGTGTCTCGGGATTGCAGGAGACGTAGACAATTCGCTCGGGGCCGATCCGGACTACGGAGCTCATGAATTCTTCGGTGCTGCCGCTTCTGGGAGGATCCATCAGGATGACATCTACTTTCGCGTCCTGTCCGGCCATCTCCACCAGGAATTTCCCGGCATCGTTCTGGTAGAACTGAATGTTGCGGATCTGGTTCGCCTTGGCATTGTTGCGGGCATCCCGTACAGCATCGGCATTTAACTCCACACCGATGACCTTGCCGGCCTTGTCACTGGCAATCATGCCGATCGTTCCGGTTCCGCAGTAGGCATCCACCACAGTCTCTTTGCCGGTGAGTCCGGCATACTCCAAAGCTTTCCCATAGAGTATCTCGGTCTGTACCGGATTCACCTGATAGAAGGATTTAGGAGAAATGCGGAACCTCTTTCCGCACAGTTCATCCTCAATGTATCCCTTGCCGTAGATCACATGCTCCTTGTCGCCAAGTACCATGCTGGTATTTCGATTGTTAACATTGATGACCACGGTAGTGATCTCCGGGTGAAGCTTCAGCAGTGCCTTCACAAAATTATTCTTGGAGGGCAGGATCGGGGAAGCCAGCACCAGTACCACCATGATCTGGCCGGTGACATGTCCGGTGCGGATCAGGACATGGCGCAGCAGTCCGTATCCGGTGTCCTCATTGTAAGGGCGGATATGAAAAGATTTCAGCAGCCCTCTTATAGAGACAATGATCTCATCCGCCTTGGCATTCTCGATCAGGCAACTGTTCACGGGAACGATCCGGTGGCTCTTCTGTTCATAAATGCCGGAAATGGCATCATGATAACGGTTCTCGCCGAATACCGCATGTACCTTGTTCCGGTAATGCTCCGGGTGCTCCATGGGGATGACACCCTCGACCTTGCAAAAAGGAGCCAGAAGCTCCTTTAATTTCTTTTCCTTATTCTTCAACTGTTCCACATAGGGTTTGTTGATCCAGCTGCACCCGCCGCATTTATCAGCCACCGGGCAGAGACCACTCTTCTTTTTAACAGCCGTCTTTTCCCGGCCCTGTCCTACGGGCACCCGGTTTTCCTTGCCTGCCGTCACTTTAGTTTTTCCCACCGCATTGGTTTTTTCCGTCACTTTGGTCTTCCCTGTCCCAGTCACAGCCCCGGACGTTCTTCTGTCATTTCTGTTATCGTTCTTCATCATCCCGCCTGACTTCATTTAATCGTCCAGTCTCCTCATCTCAGTGTAGGCTAATAATAACGGTCCCACACCCTTGGCATCGTCTTCCACGATGGGCTCGGACATATAATACTCGAAGCTGCCGTCACGGCGGCGGTTATCCTCCGGTCCCAGTCCTGCTACGAGGCAGATACCGCCGAGGCTTAAATGTCCGCCCTTCTCCTTCAGATAGCGGTCACAGATACCCTGGAATGCCTTTAAGCCATAGGCTCTGTAAGACTCCGGCAGAAATCCGAGTCTCACGCCCTTCAGCAGGGAGTAAGCCATGATCGCACTTCCACTGGTCTCTAAGTAGTTCGGCTCCCTGCCGCCCAGTGCAGGAAGCTGGTACCACATACCGCTCTCATCCTGGAATTTTAACATGGAATCGATCAGATCCACGAATACCTTCTTCAGATTGTCATACTCTGCCTTGTACTCTTCTCCCGGCTCACATTTGCTCAAGGTGTCTAACAATGCCATGGAATACCAGCCCAGTGCTCTCAGCCAGAAATTCTGTGACAGGCCGGTCTCCTTGTCACACCAGAAAGCTTTCTTCGAAGCGTCATAACCGTGATAGTATAATCCGGTCTTGGGGTCTCTCATGTATTTTACGACATTGGCAAACTGATGGAAAATGTCATCGTAGTGCTTCTTGTCATCGAATTTAGTCTCATACTCCATGTAAAAGGGTTGTCCCATATACATGCCGTCCAGCCATACCTGATTGGGATAGATCTTCTTGTGCCAGAAGTTGCCCTCCTCGGTACGGGGCTGCGTCTCCACCTGACTGTAGATCAGGTCGATTGCCTTGCGGTATTTTTCCTTGCCGTTTAAAGCATACAATGCGAACAGGGTCTTGCCCGCATTGACATTGTCAATATTATATTCTTCCACGGAATACTTCGTAATCGTACCGTCTTCCTGTACTCTATGGTCAATAAATGCATCTGCGAATTCGTAATACTTCTTCTCTCCGGTAGCGCTGTAGATCTCTAAAAGTGCCAGGATCATGCAGCCATCAATATAATTCCAGCCGGCAGCTTTCCCTTCTCTTGCCTTCTCAATGTTCCATGCGGGAACATCCAAAGTGCTCTTCTCGATCAGTTCATCAATGTATTTCTCAAAAATAGGCAGTTGCATGTATTATTTTCCTCCATTGTCTGTATTCAGAGCATCATTCGCAAAATTGCCCCTGCGGTGCTTTCTTTTTGCTCGAATTTACGTTGCTCCGAATAGTTATCATTGTACACATTTCTCACTTTATAGTCAATAATTATAAAATACTATGCTCTTACCCAAACATCACTTTCTCGCTCTGGAATGCCCTCGTCAGTCCGAATACCAGCACTCCCGCCACACACAGATTCACGATCACGGTCAAAAGAATTTCCACCGGCTGATAGCTAAAAGAAAAAATACCGTTCATGCACTGTACGCTGTTATATACCGGAATCAGATACCGGTACAGCGGAATCTCTTTTCCCTGACTGAGTATAGGGCTCAGTCCGATAAAGGTCACCACGATGGTAAAAGGGGAGACTGTCGTAGCCGCTTCTTTCACGCTTTTTGCGAAAGCGGAGGCCAGTGCGATCATGGATACCAGCACCATTACCGTAGACAGAATGATCAGAAGCAGCATTGCAAAATCCATAGGCGTATACACCGACGAATCCACTCCCGTCAATTCCCCGCCCATCATTTTCGGCAGTGCCGCAAAGGTTCCGATAAAACTGGAACAACCTGCCAGAAGTGCAATAATGCTTAAGGAAAATACTTTGCCAAGTGCCAGAGAACTCCTCCTCATGGGAGTCACAAGCAAGGTCGCTATGGTACCACGCTCCTTCTCCCCGGCGATGGATTCCGGTGCCACGGACATACATCCACTGTATAAAAACATCATAAGCAGCAGGGGCATCATCATGGAAAACATCTGTCCCGTAGTATCTTTGCTGGTGGCACAGTCGTAATACACAGAATCCCCGGCATTGATGTCTAACTTATTGGATATAGATGTCTCATATGCCTCCAAAATGTCCGACACTTCATTGTAAAAATGAGTGGATTCCGTCTCCGCGGAATTGTAATAGATTTCCACGTTGGGCGCCGGTTTTCCACTCTGCACCTGATAGTTTTCCACAGCCTGATCAAAATCCACCGGGAATACTACCAGTCCGTCTGCCTGTTTGTCCTGTATCTCCTGTCGCATCTGTGTCAGCTGCTCTCTGTCCGCAGGCTGCCAGTCTACCTTAAGCTCCCGCAGTTCTTCTCTTAACGACTCCGGCATATCCACCACATAAGCTTTCGCCACGTAAGCTTCTTCCGGAAGTATGGACTTCATCATGGCGCTTCCCAAAAAACTGTACACCACATAGATCATGATTCCAGGGAGCAAAAGTGTCGTGATTACCAGCCTTCTGTCTCCGAAAAATCTTGCCAGTTCTTTTTTCATTACCGTAATCGTATTATTTGTCATGGTTCTCGTCCTCCCCGTTCACCGCTTCATAGATTTCAAAAAAGCGATCCTCCAGGCTCTTATCACCGCAAAGCGTCCACAGGTCCTCACAGGCTGCCATACGACCGTTAATAATAATTCCCACCCGGTCGCAGATCTTCTCCACCAGACTGAAAATGTGCGTTGATATGATAATGGTCTTCCCCTGCTCCTTCAGGTCCAGCAGAAAATCTGTCACCACTTTTGCCGTCAGAATATCCAGTCCATTGGTGGGTTCATCAAAAATGATGATCTCCGGATCCTGCACCAGTGAGATCACCAGGGATACCTTCTGTTTCATTCCCGTAGACAGATCCCTGACGCGCACCTGGGCAAACTCCTGAATGCCGAACCGTGCAAACAGCATGCGTTTTCTGGCATCCCGTCTGTCTGTCGAAATACCGTACAATTCAGAGAAAAAGTCATACAGATAATCCGGGGTAAAAAAATCCTCCAGCTTCAGTTCACTGGTAAGGAAGCCGATCTTACGCCGTACCTCCTCCGGTTGTGTCACTACGCTGCTGCCGGATAACACCGCATCCCCGCTGTCCGGTCGGATCAGCGTTGCCAGCATCCGAAGAGTTGTGGTCTTACCGGCACCATTGGGTCCCAAAAGCCCGAACACTTCCCCTCTGTTTACGCAAAAGCTCACCTGATTCACAGCAGTCTTTGTCTTCGCCATGCTATGCTCCAGTTTCTGCTGTTTTGCCGACAGATGAAATGTCTTGCTGATCTCCTGTACCCGGATCAATTCTTCGCTGTCCCCTATCTTCCATTTTTTCTCTTCCATATACGCCATATCCTCCATGTCACTGTCTTCCCCATCTTCCACTTTACTATCCACAGAGCATCCTGTTGTTCGTCAGATTGCAGGAATTCCCGCAATTCCCATTGCCACACATACCAGCCACAAGAGCAGAAGATGCGCAGGATAGAAAAAGTAAAAGAAATATTTATTCTGCCGCCCTCTCGTTCCGTTGTAGAACCAGATCAGAATAAAGGAAAGTGCTGCAAACATCTCCAGGCTGTCCATCAATAAAAAAATGATGACACCGGCCCACATCTGTGCTTTCTTCCGGTTACGGAACAGATAAAGTACAGTGATTGCCAAAATCCCCTTAAAATCATAATCCGTCTTAAGAACCAATGCCAGTACACATCCTGTCAGAATAATAACGGCATTCAGTCCCACGCGCAGAATCATTTTTCCAACCGTTGTACCCGCAAAATGCTGTTCCACCAAATGAAGTCCCGCGATCACCAGCAGCCCCAATAACAATGTAAAAAATACATTCTGATATGCCGGATACCATGCCTTGCCGCTGAATGCCAGATCAAAGGGTACCTCCGAAATCAGTGCAAATAAAAACATCCTGCCCAGATACTTTTTCACATTGTGAGTCTTTTGGAATCCCTCTACCAGTAAAAAACAGTAAATCGGAAATGCAAGTCTGCCGATGATACGCATTGCCATGTAGATGCCGTACATTCCACCGTTCTGCCCCATCCAGGCAGTATAGGCCTCCTGATTCACCATAGCTTCATACAGCCCGTTTCGGATCAGCAGCCTGGTCATGATCACCGCCCCGATGTGATCGATCAACATAGTCACTACCGCGATATTTTTCAGCACTGCACTGTTGATTCCTCGTTTCCCCTGTATTGCCCCTGCCTGTATCACTTCTGTCTGCATCCTTATGCTCCATCCTTGTTTTGCTTGTATTATTTAATTAGTACAATAATGCATTTGTATTGCTTTGTCAAGCATCTCCCGATCAAGCTTTGACAAAAATGTCCCCTGCTGACGCAGAGGACACACTTATTAACAATCTTTTTCATCCTACCTTATATCCGGTTCCCCATACCACTTTCAGGTATCTGGGCTCCTTGGGATTGCTCTCGATCTTCTCACGGATGTGGCGGATATGCACCGCAATCGTATTATCCGCTCCGATAGCCTGCATATGCCAGATAGACTCATAGATCTGGCTGATGGATAATACCTTTCCACGCTCCTGCACCAGCAGGCGTAAGATTTTATATTCAATGGGCGTCATCTTCACTTCACGGCCGTCTACCGTTACCGTACGGTTCCGGTCATTGATCTCCAGCCCATCCACGCGATAAATACTATCAATACTTTCACACAGATTGACCAGCTGTGTATACCGGCGAAGCTGTGATTTCACTCTGGCTAACAGCTCCAACGGATTATACCCCACCGTCACATAATCATCTGCACCGGCATTCAGCGCCATGATCTTGGCAGTCTCCGCATCCTGTGCGGAAATGATAATAACGGGGATCGTAGTCATATTACGGATGTCATGGATCATCTCAATGCCTTCTCCCCAGCCTCTGCCATCCAGTTCTACATCCAGCAGCAGAAGCTGGATCTCCTGTGCCCGCAGTAATTCTTGTAACTGTGCTCTCCCCGTCACTGCCACCATTTTTAAGCCTTCTCCTGCCAGAAGGGAACTCATTATCTCTATTACACCTGTATTATTATTGTATACTGCCACCCTTTTTTCCATGACCTGCACCTTACACCTTTCGTATCGGATAAAGTCCCTCTGCCTTATCCACGTTTATCGTATCCTGTCAATGCATATTTTCTGCATGCTATTTATAAAATTTTTATAAACATTTCGTTTTGCTCTTATTTACGATTTCATGACAAAATGAAACCCTACAATATACTAGACGCAATTGTAGGGCAAAAAGTTGCAGTATTTTTATTTTTCAGGTGTAAAAAACTTCTTCCAATACCAGTCCTTTGGCAGGTACCAGCGCTCCCGCCTTCGCTCTGTCTCCGGACTTCAGTATATCTGTCACACTCTCCGGTGTCCGGATTCCCTTTCCGACCTCGAGGAGAGTTCCCATGAGAATACGGATCATGTGATGCAAAAATCCATTTCCGGTAAATACAAACTCCACACGGTTCTCTATCCGTTCGATCCGGATCTCGTCGATCCGGCGGACGGTGGATTTCTTACTTTTCTTCGCAGCGGTAAATGCCTTGAAATCGTGCTCTCCAAGCAATAGCTCCGCCGCCTTTCGCATAGCATCCAAATCTAATGTTTCCGGTTCCTCTGTCGCATAGCGTCTCCAGAATACATCCGGGATCTGACTGTTGATGATGCGGTAACGGTAACGCTTCCCGGTGGCATTTAATCTGCTGTGGAATCTGGGTGCCGCCTCCGACACCTCCACCACGGCAATATCCTCCGGCAGATATCGGTTACAATATTCCAGGATCTCCTCTACACTCATGGCAGATTCCGTGTGGAAATTCGCCACCTGCCCCAGGGCATGCACCCCCGCATCGGTCCTGCCACTGGCAGAGATCTCTATGGGTTCACCACACATTTTAGTCAGCAGCGTCTCCATTTTCCCCTGGATCGTATTATCCGTGGAAGTCTGTTTCTGCCATCCCTGATATCTGGTTCCTTCATATTGCAGTCGTAGTCTGATATTTCTCATGATTTCTTTTCTTTCTGTTTTTTCGCAGAAGCTTCTTTTTGAGCTTCTTTTCGAGCTTCCTTTTGGGCTTCTTTTTGAGCCTCTTCCTCTGCTGCCTGTCTGGCCAGTTCCTCGCTCAGCCTCCGGTCTCTCTCCTGCATCTGCCGCACTTCGTCCATATCCTCCGGCTTCAGTCTGCGGAAATGATTGATCCCGGCTGTCAGGATCTTCACGCTGTCCTTGGTCGTCTGTAAAGCGCCCTCCTGATACATGGTAAGTGCGATCAGTCCGACCGGTACTGCCACGATCATTCCTACGACACCGCCCAGCTTATATCCTATGTACAGAAGGAACAGAGTCGGCAGAGGCGGCATTCCCACGGAATCTCCCACGATCTTCGGCTGGATCAGCTGACGCGCCAGTTGTCCGATGCCCCAGATGATCAGCAGTCCTATGGCCATTTTATAATCAGAGCTTAAGATCTTGATAATTGCCCAGGGGACCATGACGGTTCCGGTTCCAAAGAAAGGCAGGAAATCCAGAAATGCGATCCCCAGTGCGATCAACAACGCATAGTCTACCTGCAGAATGGCAAATCCGATGACTAATAGCAGATACATCCACACTTCGATCTTAAGCTGTGCCTTAAGATACCCGCCTACTGCTTTGACCAGTCCGCGCTTCAGCATATAATACCAGGACAGTACTTCCGCCGGTGTATGCTTACGGAACCATGTTGCCAGCTGGTCTCTCTCCGCTACGAAGAAATAGGAAGAAAGCAGTGCCATGATCAGTCCGATCAGGATCGAAGGAACCTGCTTGGCGAAATTGCCCACGGCATTGATCGTAGGTGTGCCGATCTTACCCAGAAGATCTCCCACATAGCTTCCGATCTGATTGATGACATCCATGATGCTTTGCTGTACATCCGCCGGAAAACGGTTATAGATAACGCTCAGGTTCTGTCCGATATCGGCAAAATCATTCTCCGCACTGTCCCAGATATCCGGCAGTGCACCGATCAGTCCCATGATCTCATCGACTAACTTCGCCCCTACCAGATAGAGGATCAATATCACCAGTGCGATGACCGCCACGATGACAAATGCGCTTCCCGCTTTTCGCTTGATCTTTACCTTTTCCTCAAAAAACCTCACCAGGGGACTGGCGATCAACGCAATGATCCAGCCTGCCACAAACGGTGCAAAAAATACTAACAGCTTCGGCACCAGGAAAACGATCAACAGCAATATAATAAATGCCACACCCAGATTCACTAAGGCTTTACAATATTTCTTCATATGCTCTCACTCTCTCACGCATTCTGCTTTTACACTCATTCATCCTTCCTGCTGTCTATTCCTGTGCAGGATTCTCTGCCGCCAGCACTCCGTCCAGAATCTCATAGATTTCTTCTCTTCCCTGCTTGGTCTGTGCAGAGTACGGGATGATCTGTGTGTCCGCCCCCGCCTGTAAGGTGGTGCGGATCAGTTTTATCTGCTTTTGGATCTGGCTGCGGTTGATCTTGTCCAGTTTCGTGGCAATGATGATAGGATCGTAGCCGTTACGACGGATCCAGTCATACATGATCCGGTCATTCTCCGACGGTGCATGTCTAATATCGATCAGCAAAAACACCAGCTTTAACTGTTTGGATTTATGTAGATAATCTTCGATCATCTTACCCCACTGGGCTTTCACATTCTCATTTGCCTGGGCGTAACCGTAACCGGGGAGATCCACGAAGTAGATTTCATCGTTCACATTATAGTAATTGATGGTCTGGGTCTTACCGGGCTGGGCACTGGTTCTTGCCAGGGATTTCCGGTTCATCAGACCGTTGATCAGAGAGGATTTCCCCACATTACTTTTCCCAGCAAATGCCACCTCGGGATGGATATTTTCCGGAAGCTTACTGGTAATACCGCAGACCGTTTCCAGACTCACATTCTTTATGATCATAAAAATACCTTTTTCTTTCTGCTTTTTTGCACAAAACGCTGCCCTGTGTCACCACAAGGCAGCGCCCAGATTATTTTGCCTTTTTCAGAGAATCTTCGTGTATGGTGAGAGGCTCGCTCTCTCCATCCACAGCAGCCTTAGTGACTACGCATTCCTCGATGGTATCATCGGAAGGAATCTCATACATGGTATCCATCATTACGGATTCCATAATAGAACGCAATCCTCTGGCACCGGTCTTACGTTCCAGTGCTTTGTCTGCGATCGCCTCGATGGCATCCTGCTCAAAGTCTAACTTTACATGATCCATCTGGAACAGCTTCTGGTACTGCTTTACCAGGGCATTCTTCGGCTCCTGAAGGATACGGATCAGTGCTTCTCTGTCCAGTCCCCGTAAGGATACACAGATAGGCACACGTCCTACGAACTCAGGGATCAGACCGAACTTCACCAGATCATGAGGAGTTACCTCCTGTAACAGTTCACTGATGTCCTTGTCCTCTCTCTTCCCAAGCTCTGTGTTAAAACCGATGGACTTACGGTCCAGTCTGGACTCTACGATCTTCTCCAGTCCGTCGAAAGCACCGCCGCAGATAAACAGAATGTTGGTGGTATCGATCTGGATCAGTTCCTGATGAGGATGCTTTCTGCCACCCTGGGGAGGTACGCTTGCCACGGTACCCTCGATGATCTTCAGCAGTGCCTGCTGTACGCCCTCACCGGATACATCACGGGTAATGGAGACGTTTTCACTCTTCTTCGTGATCTTATCGATTTCATCGATATATACGATACCGTACTGGGCACGTTCCACATCGTAGTCCGCCGCCTGGATCAGCTTCAACAGAATATTCTCTACATCTTCGCCTACATAACCGGCCTCAGTCAATGTAGTGGCATCTGCGATAGCAAACGGTACATTGATGATCTTCGCCAGTGTCTGCGCCAGGTAAGTCTTACCGGAACCGGTAGGTCCTACCATGATGATATTACTCTTCTGCAGCTCCACATCATTCAGATCCTTGGGAGCCGTTACTCTCTTGTAATGATTGTACACCGCAACGGAGAGGACCTTTTTCGCCTCCTCCTGTCCGATGACATATTCATCCAGGAAGTTCTTGATCTCCTTCGGTTTCAGAAGGTTGATATCCGGAGTCGCGGTCTCTTCCACTTCTTCGTCTTCCAGTTCCTCCTCCAGGATGTCAGCGCAGATATCTACGCACTCATCACAGATATATACCCCGGCAGGTCCTGCGATCAGCTTGCGGACCTGGCTCTGGGTCTTGTTACAAAATGAACATCTGATGTCATTTCCGGAATTTTTTCCTGCCATTACTACTATACTCCTGTTATTTTATCTCCTTCCGAAGACGCCGCTTTTGCGTCGTAGGAAACGCGAGCCAAATTTCAGATTTGGCTCTGCGATAAAAACTACTTTGTGCCGTATGCGGCACAAATAGCTGTGTAAAAAATATGCTATCAAGCATATTTTTTACACTATGCCTCGTGGAAGGTGATCACCTTATCGATCAGCCCGTATTCACAAGCTTCCTCGGCGCTCTTCCAGTTATCTCTCTCGGTGTCTGCGCAGATGGTCTCATAATCCTTGCCGGTGTTCTCAGCCAGCATACGGTTCAACTTCTCCTTGGTGCGGAGGATATGCTTTGCTGCGATCTCGATCTCGGTGGCCTGGCCCTGGGTACCGCCCAGAGGCTGATGGATCATGATCTCTGCATTGGGCAGTGCAAAACGCTTGCCCTTGGCACCACCTGCTAAAAGGAATGCTCCCATGCTGGCTGCCATACCGATACATACGGTGGATACATCACACTTGATGTATTTCATAGTATCGTAGATTGCCATGCCTGCGGTAACACTGCCGCCCGGGCTGTTGATATACAGATGGATATCCTTATCGGGATCCTCCGCTTCCAGGAACAGTAACTGTGCCACAATGATGCTGGCGGAAGTCTCATTCACTTCCTCACCCAGGAAAATGATCCTGTCCTTCAACAATCTGGAATAAATATCGTAAGACCGCTCACCTTTGCTGGTCTGTTCAATGACATAAGGTACTAAACTCATATTCTAAAACCTCCATTGCTTCTGATTAATACTACTATCGTATCCTACTTAGTAAGCTTTTTCAACGAGATTCCGAAGATTTAATAAAAATTTAGGAACTTTTAAATCTGAAAAAGAAAGCGGACCTGGCAGTCCGCTTTCTCTTCGTATCGTATCTTAAAGCACAGATTATGCTTCTTCCGGCTTCTCTTCTGCTGCCTTTTCCTTCTTGGTGGTCTTCTTGGCTGCAGCCTTTGCTTCCTTAGCGTTGTCTACGATGAAGTCAGCTGCCTTTCTTACGCAGATATCTTCCTTCACCTGCTTAGCACCCTGCTCACCCAGGAGTTCTCTTACCTTATCAACTTCCATCTGGTAAGATTCTGCGATGCTCTTGATCTCAGCTTCGAAATCTTCCTCAGTAGCTTCCATCTTCTCAGCTGCTGCTACAGCTTCCAGAACCAGACGGGACTGGATTCTCTTCAGCGCTTCGGGCTTCAGCTGCTCCATCATGGTCTGAGCGGTCAGACCGGTGAACTGCATATACTGCTCCAAAGAAAGACCCTGTGCCTGAATTCTCTGTGCAAAGTTCTCTAACAGCTGTCTCTGCTGGGTCTCGAGCATTGCATCGGGAATCTCCATCTTGGCATCTGCGATCACTGCATCCAGAACTGCCTCTTCCTTGGCAATCTTAGCTTCTTCTTCCTTCTTGGAAGTCAGCTTCTTCTGTACATCCTCTCTATACTCAGCCATAGTATCGAAATCAGATACTTCACTTGCGAACTCGTCATCCAGATCAGGAAGCTGCTTCTCCTTGATCTCCTTAACGGTGCACTTGAATACTGCGGGTTTGCCAGCCAGCTCAGCTGCATGATAGTCCTCAGGGAAGGTTACATTTACTTCGGTCTCTTTATTTAATTCAGCACCGATCAGTCCCTCTTCAAATCCGGGGATGAAAGAGCCGGAACCGATGGTCAGGGAATGATTTTCACCCTTGCCGCCCTCAAATGCAACACCGTCTACAAAACCTTCGAAATCGATAACGGTCATATCGCCGTCCTTAACAGCACGGTCTTCTACATTGATGGTTCTCGCATTGCTCTCGCGCTCTCTGTTGATCTCAGCGTCAACCTCTTCATCGGTCACCTTAACTTCGATCTTGTCAACCTTCACACCCTTGTACTTGCCAAGAGTCACTTCGGGCTTCAGAGCAACCTCTGCGGTGAAGATGAAAGGCTTGCCAGCCTCTAACTGGGTCACATCGATCTTCGGAGAAGATACGATCTGCTCCTCACACTCTTCCAGAGCCTTATCGTAAGCATCGGGGATCAGAGCATTTGCTGCATCCTCATAGAATACTGACTTGCCGTACATCTGCTCGATCATCTTACGGGGAGCCTTGCCCTTACGGAAACCGGGAATGCTGATCTTGTTCTTATTCTTCTGGTAAGCACCTTCGATTGCCTTCTCCAGTTCTTCAGCAGATACTTCGATGGTCAGCTTCGCCATGTTTTTCTCTAACTTTTCAACCTGTAAACTCATTATAACATTTCCTCCTTTATACCCTTGCGGGTCTGTATCCAGTCGCAATCATTTTGAAATTATAGCATAAGTCAGAGGAATTGACAACACTTTTATTTCAGGGTTTTCTGCGTATCCGGGGCATAGAGGCACTTGGAACTGACTCCCGGGATCATTCCCAGCTTCCCGGACAGAGCACTGACCTTTTCCTGTGGGGCATCCATGACCACACTGATGATACTCATCTGCTTCTCATGATAAGGTATCCCCATTCTTCCGATAATATATTCTCCGTATTCATGCAAAAGTCCGTTGATCCGTCCTGCTGCCTCCTGATCCTCCACGATAATGCCTACCAGCGTCACTCTTGTGTTTCCCGTATCCTTTTCCATAATCCTTCTCCCTTCTGAACGTCCTCCGGCATATTCTCCCACGGTCTGATATGCGTGGCGATCATGATGATGCGTCCATTTGCATGTGTGCGGATGTATTCATATGCTTTCTCCCGGTTCTCTTCATCCAGCCCGGTGAAAGGCTCGTCCAGCAGAACACACTGTGCTCCTGCTTCCATTGCCCGCACCAGTGACACTCTCCGCTTCATGCCGCCGGACAATTCATGACAGGGCTGACCCAGTGCTTCCTCGGGCAGTAACCACGTAAGTGCCTTCCGCGCTTCCTTCGCATCTCCCATAACCATTTCCAGATTCTTCACCGCACTGTATTCTTCGCAGAGTCTGTCCTCCTGAAACTGCACGGAAAAAGCATCGATTCCCGACACTTCTCCCTCTTCCGGCCGTTCCAGCCCGCACAAGCACCTAAAAAAAGTCGTCTTGCCGCTGCCCGATGGTGTATCCAGAAAGTAAGGTTCTCCTCCGTGGAATTCCTGTTCCACATGCCGGAAGATCCAACGGTCATGATAACATTTTCCAAAATCTGCCACACATAAAGTGCGACGTTCTCTGCTGACATTTTTCTGCGGCATTGCCGGTCTCTTGCAGGCAGGCTCCCACCGGAAAAAATATTCCACACAACCGAAGACTATTTTCTCAAACAATACACTAAGCACAATGATCACTGCCGTCCAGGCAAACAGATCCGCTGTATCGAGGTAAATCTTCGCCAGATACAGTGCTCCGCCGATGGAATGCAACGGCGTACCGATCACTTCCGCTGCCACTCCGGATTTCCAGCTCATTCCCAGGGATAATTGAAATGCGCTGAGCAGGAATGGCTTTAATGCCGGACGGTAAATATAGAAAAAGCGGGTGGCAAACGGCAGACGAAACACTTCTGCCATCTCTATCAGTTCTGCGTCCGCACTTTTTAAGCCTTCCAGTGTGTTCAGATAAATATTCGGAAACACCACTAAAAAGCAGACCGCCACCGCCAGCGGGGAAGCTCCCCACCAGATCAGTAAAAGCACCGCAAATACTGCAACCGGCACTGCCTTGCAGAATACCATGAACGGGCGCAGGATTTCCTCTGCCAGACGGTATCTGTAGCTTACCGCCGCTAACAACAGTCCCAAAACCGCTCCCAGCAAAAAGCCTGCGGCAATCCGCCACAGCGAGCCAAGGGCGCTACGCCAGAATTCCACCTGCCCCGCGAGAACGGTAAGCGCCCGCAATGCCTGCAGGGGTGTCACCACCAGCAGGAAATTATCCACACACACTGCCGTGATCTGCCATACCCCCAGCCAGAAGAGCAGGATCATAAATTTTTTAATGTATTTTTTATCCTTATTCTGCATCATAATAGAAATCAGATTCCGGAAGTCCGCCGCCGATAGACAGAGAATCCTGGTGGAACAGTACGTCAAGGTATCCGGACAGTGCCTGCTTCATGTCTGCCCTATCCATATAAGTAATGTTGCATCCTGGGATTGCTTTCTGTGCAATGGGCTCCTTTGCTACGATCTGTGCTTCCACTGCCAGCGCAGCACCGGTGGTGGGATCTGCATTGATGGCTTCGGCACTTGCCTTATGTTCTTCCATAAAAGATTTCACTGCATCCTCATGCTCTTCCAGGAATTCCTTGCGTACCACCGTGACACCTGTGACCATGCTGCTGCCGCTTACACCCTGTATCTTATTCCACTCTTCGTTTAAGTCAAAGATCACTTTCAGTGCATCATTCTGCATACAGGCTGCAGTGACGAAGGGCTGGGGCAACAGTCCGATGGCTGTGGGATCCTCTGCCAGCACGGATGCCACCTCTGTTGCTTCGGATTTATATTCCAGTGTCACATCGTCCACAGACATGCCATTGGCAGTCAGCAGATATTGCAATACATAGTCCGGTGTGGTTCCCTTTCCCGTTAAATAGATGGTCTTACCCTTCAGATCCGTAAAATCCGCAAGGTCATTCTCTCCGGATACCATGTACAATACCCCCAGTGTATTGATGTCGATCACTTCCACACCGCCCTGTGTCTTATGATAGAGGATACTTGCCACATTGGCAGGTATCAGTGCGATATCCAGGTCACCTTTTACCATTAGCGGCAGGATCTCGTCCGCACCGGTAGCCATCTGAAACTCATAGGCATTAGAAGTCTCTCCTTTTTCTGCCTTGTCCATTAAAAATAAAAGTCCCAAAGATGTCGGGCCTTTTAAGGATGCCACACGCACTACTGTGTCATCCGCATCCGTATTTTCTGCTGTAGCTTCTGTACTTTCCATTACGGCTTCCGTACTCTCTGCAGGCTGTGTACTCTCTGTCATCAGACTTTCTGCTGCGCTCCCGCTGTTTCTTGTCTGTCCACATCCGGTAAGACCGCTGCATAACAGTCCAAGTGTCAGTACCAACGCCAGCGTTTTTGTGATTCCTGTTTTCTTTTTCATTGTTTTGTCGCCTTTCTCTTCTCAGCCCCGTGCTTCGGAGTCAGTCATTTCTGTGGGATTCCGGTCAGTGGATCCGATGCCGCGCTTTCCAGTCTCCGTTTGTTCTGTTGCTTTTTGATTATAACATAAAATGAAAAACTTACCAGCATGAAAAAACAGCCGGTGCTCATACTAATACCAAGATAAGTGATCACAAACAACGCTTATCTGAAACACAAAAACAATTCCAAACGGAGGTGAACGAAATGGCAAGTAAAACCAATAGAGTAGAAGTTCCCGCGGCTAAGGCAGCAATGGACCGTTTCAAGACTGAGGTTGCATCTGAACTGGGTGTTAATCTGAAAGAGGGTTACAACGGCGACCTTACTTCTAAGGAAGCAGGAAGCATCGGCGGCGAAATGGTTCGTCGTATGATCAAGAAGCAGGAAGAGCAGATGAAATAAGCTCTGCCGGAATCCTCAGAATCGACAGGAACAAAAAAGAAGCTGTACAGAGAATCCCTCTGTACAGCTTCTTACTGTGTCAGGATCTTTGGTTAACTACGCGCTTCTCTGTGCTCCGCACTCTCGAACCGCTACATCCATTCGCATTCCGGGCTATCGCCCTACTTGCTCATGTCTGTTTGATTGTCTAATAGATATGTGGTCTCGCCTGCAAGCAGTCATCCCACATATCTATTGACAATCTATTCACCAAAGACTGCTCTGTAATCTGCCTGGAACTTGGCAATACCGGCATCAGTCAGAGGATGTTTTACCATCTGCTCTATAACCGCGTAGGGAACGGTTGCAATGTCAGCACCGGCCAGAGCGCAGTCGGTCACATGAATGGGATTACGCACGCTTGCTGCGATGATCTGGGTATCCAGGTCGGTTACCGCGAAAATATCAGCGATATCACGGATCAGGTCTACCCCTCTTGTGCTGATGTCATCCAGTCTTCCCAGGAAAGGAGATACATAAGTTGCGCCGGCGCGTGCAGCCAACAACGCCTGGTTTGCTGAAAAGATCAGTGTTACATTGGTCTTTATCCCTTCGGAGCTTAATACTTTACATGCCTTCAGACCTTCTACCGTCATAGGAATCTTGACTACCATATTGGGATGGATGGCTGCGATCTCTCTGCCTTCCTTGATCATGCCTTCCGCATCTACGGTGGTTGCTTTCACCTCACCACTGATGGGTCCATCTACGATGGATGCAATCTCTTTGATCACTTCTACAAAATCTCTGCCCTCTTTGGCGATCAGAGAGGGATTGGTCGTTACTCCGCAAATAACCCCCATGTCATTTGCTTTCTTAATGTCTTCTACTTTTGCAGTGTCAATAAAAAAACGCATAACTCTTCTCCTTTTTGCTATGTAAATTTAATTGGTCCGGTCCCGAAAGTGATCTGTGACCTCTAGTTACAGTATACTCATTCCGTCTGGAAACAGCAAGTAGTTTTTTATAAATTTTATTGATTGTGTTCGAGCACGGTGTGTACAACTACGGGCAGTACAACTTACGGATATAATAAAAATCAGACTCTTTGAATACCTGTCTGCGCACCCTCCCGGATGCATTCATCACGGAGAGCAGACGACGGAAGGTTTTCATATCCGGAATACGTCTCTGTCGCTCTGTATGAGTCGCCATCCGGCTTATTCTGCGAAGCCATTTTTCCTGCCTGTTGTGTTTCCCGTTTTTCTCTCCCAGCATGACCTCCAACAATTTTCCCATGGCATACACATCGCTTTCCTCCCCGGGTATCTCCCCCTGTCGGAACTGTTCCGGCGCACTGTAGGAATAATTGCCTGCTCCCGACCATTTTTCTTCTCTGTTCCACAGGCATCCCAGATCCAGGATCCCCACTCTGCCGTTGACACGGATCCGGATATTTTCCGGCTTCAGATCCCGGTAGAGAAATGGATGCTGCCGCTCATGAAGATATTGTATGCCTTCCGCGATCTGATCCGTGATCCACGCAGCATGTCCGGGAGTAAGTCTGCCTCTTCTCTCCAGCATTTTCCGCAGATCCATGCCATCCCAGAATTCCATGATAAGATAGCCCTTTCCTCCTTCCGTCCAATGTTCCACATACCCGGGGAATAACGGATGTCTGATCTCCTGCCAGTTCTCACATTCCCTCTGCCATTGTTCTGTGACATCGGACACTCTGCAGGCCCGGAATCCTCCGTTACTGTCTGTCACACGATAGACTTGGGAAAAGCTGCCTTCTCCCACCGACACAGGACTGTGATATCCATGCCAGACCAATATCCTCTCCATTTCTATTCCATTTGTACCGTTTCTTTGCTCTGTTTCCCTTTGCTCCATATAGCTTCTCCCTTTACCGGCAGAATCCATACCGCTCCCATATGTCTTCCGCCCCGCTGCTCTGCCTTCCGACCCAGCTCTGCCAGCCGTCTCTCTGCCCGCTCCGCTCTGTCCGACAGTAGATCGGTCCCCACGCTTTCCGGTCTCAGGCAGCCTGCCAGTTCCTCTTCACAGTAATTCAGGAATCCATGATCCGTCAGCAAAATTGCTGTTCCTGCTTCGACTTCCCCCACCATGCATTGATCCTTCCAGACTTTCCACCCGGTTCTCCCAAACCTCTTGAAAAATCCGCAGAGATTCATCCTGCCGTGGTCAAACAGAAGCACTCTGCTGTCCACACACAGTACTCCCGCATAATTGCTGTTTTTGTCCACTGCCGCAAGCTGTTTCGACCATTTTTCTCTTATCCTTTCTTCCGTGTACGATTTCCAGATATCCCTCCCCTGCAATTCCTCTTCTATTTTGTTCTGCAGATTCATCAGCAGTTCCCTGTTGTCGGAAATACAGGCATATACCACAGAGGCTTTCCTGCGACGGTATTTTCGTTGTTGCAATGACAGAAATATATTTGGGACCGTCTCCTTTTGCCAATAGCAGGCCGTAACATGCTCCATACGCACTTCTCCCTTCTATCCTATCTATCCTAAACACAGATACATATATTCTTTTCATTCTTCAGGGTTTATTTGCCGACCGGCATGAAAATGATATCAGAATCGCGTCTTCCGCGAACGTAAAAAGAGCATACCATGCGGTATGCTCTTTGTCAACGGATAATAAGATATCCCGAATACTCTATCCGAAAATATTTACCAGATCGTTAAATAACAGGAACACCATCAGCACCATAAAAAACACGAGTCCGATGAAGTGTACCATGCCCTCTTTTTCCGGGGGCACCGGTTTGTGCGTAATGGCTTCCCAGATCAGGAATACCAGTCTGCCGCCGTCCAATGCAGGAATCGGCAGGAGATTCAGGATCCCCAGATTCACCGTAAGCATCAGGGTGATATTCAACATATTCACCAGTACATTCTGCCAGCCGTAGTCTTTTGTACTTTCGTAGGTTTTTCCCACGACGTTCACGGCAATCCCGACCGGTCCTGCCACATCCTGTCTGGATACCTGCCCCTGCACCAGCATCGCCAGGCTCTTCCAGGTCATCGTCACACAATAACGCATCTCATACCAGGAGTAACGGAAGCAGTCCAGTCCGGACAGCTGTACAAAATCCGCGTTACTGATGCCGATCATATAACGTCCTGCACTCTCATCATACTTAGGAGTCAGGGTTGTAGTTCCTTTTACTCCGTCACGCTCATACTGTACCGTGACATTCCCGCCCCGGTAGGTCAGCGTAAACAGCTGTATTTCTTCATACAGATGAATCTTACTGCCATTCAGAGAGAGAATTCTGTCTCCGGGCTGCAGTCCGGCTTCCTGCGCCGCACCGCCATCCACGATCTCCGTCGCCACGGGATCACGGATCACGATCAGATTCACCATAATAAAAGCAATGATAAATCCAAGGATGAAATTAAATACCGGTCCCGCCAGGACAGTGGAGATCCGCGCCCATACATTGGCATTTAAAAACGATCCGCTGTGGTCTTCCCCGTCTTCTTTTTCATTCAGTCCATCTTCGCCTTCAAACATACAGGCTCCACCGATGGGAAGCAGCTTCAGAGAATATTTGGTGTCTCCTTTTTGGAAGGAAAACAGATTCGGACCCATGCCCACGGAAAATTCTATCACATGAATTCCATTGGCTTTCGCCAGCAGAAAATGTCCGAATTCATGTGAGATGACCACCACCCCGAAGATCAATACAAACAAGATCAATGTAACCATTTATTGCCTCTCATATCATGCTTCTATTTTAGGATCAGAATCCCTTGCCGTCGATATAACTGTAAACAGATGCTTCTGTCTCCAGGATTTCCTCCACATTCGGGTTCTCGATCACCTTATGCTGCTCCATGGCTTCCTGAATCAACTCCGGGATCTGAAGATAAGCGATCTTGCGATCTAAGAACAGTCCTACTGCTTTCTCGTTGGCTGCGTTGTACACCGTAGGCATACTGCCGCCGATGCGTTGTGCATCATAAGCAAGCTTCAATCCGTAGAACGTCTCCATATCCGGCTTCTCGAATGTCACCTGTGCCAGTTCATAGAAATCCAGCCGTCTGCCCGGCATCGGACGACGATCCGGATAGAACAGCGCATACTGGATCGGGAGTTTCATATCCGGAGTTCCCAGCTGTGCAATTACCGCACCGTCCACATATTGTACGGCGGAATGAATAATACTTTGGGGATGCACAATGACCTGGATCTGATCCAGATCCACACCAAACAGCCATTTTGCTTCCATGACTTCCAGTCCTTTATTCACCAGGGTGGATGAATCTATCGTAATCTTCCGTCCCATGGACCAGTTTGGATGTTTTAAAGCATCCTCTACCTGAATATTCTGCAGCTGTTCTCTCGTCTTTCCTCGGAAGGGTCCACCGGATGCAGTCAGCAGAATTTTCTCGATCCTGCCCTTCGGTTCTCCGTTCAGTGACTGGAAAATAGCACTGTGTTCACTGTCCACCGGCAGAATCTTCACACCCATCTTAGCCGCCAACGGCATAATGATGTGTCCGGCAGTCACCAGAGTCTCTTTATTTGCAAGAGCAATATCCTTTCCTGCCTCAATGGCCGCGATCGTAGGTCTGATACCAATCATGCCCACAATGGCCGTCACTAATACCTGTGCTTCGGGCATCACTGCGATCTCCAGCAGTCCGTCCATTCCGGTCACGACCTTCACGGGAAGATCCGCAACACGGCTGCGCAGATCCGCTGCCGCCTCCTCGCTCCACATACCTGCGATCAACGGATGGAATTCTCGGATCTGCTGCTCCATCTGTTCTACACTTTTTCCTGCTGCCAGTGCTACCACCTGCAGCTCCGGATTATTCCTCACGACTTCCAGAGTCTGGGTTCCGATCGAACCGGTAGACCCCAGAATTGCTATCTTTTTCATGTATTTTCGCTCCTCTATCTGAGTCCCATCAGCAAAATGGTAAGGAAATAGGTCATCGGTGCTGTCACCGTCATACTGTCAAAACGATCCATAATCCCACCATGTCCGGGAATCAGTTTCCCATAATCTTTAATATTATGGTTCCTCTTGATGGCAGAGGCCGCCAGATCTCCTACCATGCTCATCACTGCACCTGCGGCGCAGATAAAGGCAATGATCCATGTAATTGTCCGGTCCGGGAATGCCGTCTCCACAAAAAAATGTGCATACAGTCCACCGATCAGTGCTGCCCCGACGACACCGCCGATACAGCCTTCCAAGGACTTATGAGGACTTAATTCCGGGAAAATATGCTTCTTCCCGATCAGCTTTCCGACGACATAGGCACAAGTATCGCATCCCCAGGAACTGATCAGGATCAGCCATACCAGATAGATTCCGGTCTCACACTCGCGGGTGAGATAGACAAAGGACAACAGCACCGGTGCATACAGGAAAGAAAATACCGCTGCCATGACCTGACTTGCCTCGTATTTCGGAAACAATGCCACATAACAGAACATTTCTGCCATGAACAGGCCCACGATACACATGAGCAGTAATGTATGATCCCTGGTAAAAAACAGTGTTGCGTAATATGCCGTCACGCCCACAAAGCCGATCCACTCCAGTGCATTAAATTTTTTCTCATCCGTTGCACATCTTAATGCCTTGGTAAGCTCTCTGTATGCAATCAGAGAAATAAGCCACAGCGGCACTGCTAAAAATATATTGCCGAAGCTGAACGTAGCCAATGCAATGACAAGCAATACAATGCCACTGAGCAAACGGGTCCAAAACATAAGCTATTCCTCCTTCAGGCCGCCATATCTTCTGTCTCTATGATTATATGCTTCCACAGCCTTCATCAATTCTTCTTTTGTAAAATCCGGCCAGGGAACCGGAGTAAAGTAAAATTCCGTATAAGCCAGCTGCCACAGCAGGAAATTAGAGATTCTCTGCTCATTGCAGGTACGGATCAACAGATCCGGATCCGGTATCCCAGCGGTATCCAGATAATCTTCCAGCATATCCGCCGTGATGGTTTCCGGTGATACTTCCCCGCTTTGTACCTTTGCGGACAGTTTTTTCACCGCACGGATGATCTCATCCCTGCCACCGTAGTTGATGGCAATCTGGAAATGCAGACCGTCATTGTTCTTCGTAGCTTCTTCCAATTCCGCGATGCGGGTCTGAATGTCCTGATCCAGTCTGGTCTTATCTCCCAGAACTCTGACGCACATACGATTTTTTTCGGCAGTCTTCAGACAGGTTTTCATATAATTGCGCAACAATTTCATCAGCGCATCCACTTCGTCCTGCGGCCGGTTCCAGTTCTCTGTGGAAAAAGCATATACCGTGAGATACTGAATCCCCATACGGTACGCCTCCTCACAGATCACTTCTACCGTTTTGGCCCCCTGCACATGACCGTAGTTGCGGGGCATTCCTTTTGCCTTGGCCCAACGGCCGTTACCGTCCAGAATAATCGCTACATGGTTCGGAATTTTCAAATTTTCTTCCATAATTTCAAACCTTCTTAAATCCTTAAACTGTCATGATTTCCTTGGACTTGCTGTCGATCAGGGCATCAATATCTTTTACATATTTGTCGGTAAGCTTCTGAAGCTCCTCCTCCAGACCTTTGATCTCGTCCTCAGACACTTCTGTCTTTGCCAGCTTCTTGAAAGCATCGTTACCGTCTCTTCTGATGTTACGGATGGCTACTTTGCCTTCTTCCCCCTTCTTCTTTACTTCCTTGACCAAGTCTTTTCTGCGCTCCTCGGTAAGCTCCGGGAATACGAGACGGATCACGCTACCATCATTGGAAGGATTGATACCGATATCGGAGGTCATGATCGCTTTTTCGATCTCCTTGATCAGAGACTTCTCCCAGGGAGCGATCTGGATGATACGTGCCTCGGGAACAGTTACGTTACCTACCTGCTGAATAGGGGTGGGAGTTCCGTAGTAGTCTACTCTCAGCTTATCCAGTACGTGAGGGTTCGCACGCCCCGCACGAATGGCAGCGAAATCTGCCTCTAAGAATTCAAATGCCTTCTGCATTTTATCACTATATACCTGTACTCTTGCGTCCATAATTTCCTCTCTTCTGCGCTCTGCGCCTTTCTATTATTTTGATTTTATACAGTTACTTTCGTTCCGTTGAACTTACCCTTCAGGGTATTCACAATACTGTTTTCCTCATTCAGGCCGAATACCCACATGGGCATCTTGTTATCTCTGGCCAGAATGGATGCGGTCATATCCACTACCTGAAGGTTCTTCGCAATGACTTCATCAATGGATACTTCATCGTATTTTTTCGCCGTAGGATCCTTGGCGGGATCTGCATTGTATACACCGTCGATTGCCTTTGCCAGCAGAATTACATCTGCCTCTACCTCAATGGCACGCAGGACAACTCCGGTATCGGTGGAAAAATAGGGATGTCCCGTACCACCTGCGAAGAACACTACCATGCCCTTTGCAAAATATTTGTTGGCTCTGTCCTTAGAGAACAGCTTGGTAAAGGAGCCGCACTCGAACGGAGTCAGGATATTGGTCATCATGCCTACCGAGCGGAAAATCTCCGAGACATAAATACAGTTCATGACCGTGGCCAGCATACCGATCTGGTCAGCCTTTGTGCGGTCGATATTCTCACTGGAACGTCCTCTCCAGAAATTACCGCCGCCGATGACAATACCGACCTGGATGCCGTCATCTACCAGTTCCTTTACCTGCAGTGCCACCTTTCTGACGGTCTCCTCGTCGAATCCGGTCTTTTTCTCTCCTGCCAGTGCTTCACCACTGAGTTTCAGTAATATTCTCTTCATGATCGTATGCTCCTTATTTTGTTTTCTTTTTCTCAGGCTTATAATCGTCGAAGAAAGAAGTCGGACTGACTTCCGCATAGCACTGTGAGCACATACCTTCGATCACCGCACCATTGTTGATCTGTACGGACTTAGACTTAATATTGCCCATTACGATAGCGGAAGAATCCAGAATGACAGGTCCCTGTACATCGATGTCACCTTTTACTGCACCTGCGATGGCTGCGCTGGTAGCGGTAATGTTGCCGATGACAACAGTGCTTGCTCCGATCTTCACAGAGCCCTCGCTCATGATCTCGCCGTTGATCTTCGCGCCTTCTGCAAAAATCTCAGCTGCCTTGGAATTACCATTGATATATCCGGTAATGTTCAGTTTGCCCAGAATATCAATGTTTCCATTAATTGTGCCTACCAGATCCATAGATCCTTCGGAACTTACATCTCCGGTGATCACCATGCCGGCAGTAATAATTGCGTTTTCATCTGATGCGGTCTTTACGTCCATTCTCTTCTCTGCTCCTTTGTTTTCCTCTCTATGTTCCTGTTCCAGAACACTTCCTACGGTCATATCGTTCTGAAGCACATGATCCAGATCCAACGCTGCTTCTTCCGCAGACTGTTCCGGTGTCTCTTCTGCTTCCTCCACAGGCTTTTCTTCTGCATTTGCCTGCGGGATCTCAATAGAATCCAGATTCTTCAGCATCTCTTCCAACGCTGCATTATCCTTTGTTGCATCTGTGGGCTGCTCTGTCTGCACTTTTTCTGTTGTTTCCGGCATATTCTTAACCGGTTGCTCTTTAGTCTCTGCAACATCTCCCTGATTCAGATCTTCTTCCGGCATCAGTTCATTCACCGCCTGTGACAGATCTTCCTTCAAATCTGAGAAAAATCCCATGATTATGTACCTCCGTTTATCTCTTGTTCTATTATAAATATTTTCTATAATATAATGCAATTCTCCGGTTCCCTGAACTTTCAAAATTGCAATTATTCCACATGATGTACCGGCCTGGTATTCTCCGTGATCGGCAAGATCACCGTATCCGGTCTGGCCAGAATATTTTCTATGATATCCGGTAATGCTTCCACCGTAGTCGGTTTCTCCGCAGAGTCATGCAGCAATATGATCGATGTATCTCTGGTATCGATATCCTCTGTACAATTCTCCAACAAGGTATCGATAGACAGATTCCTGCTTCCGCCATCTCCGGAGGACACATTCCAGTCAAAATATTCCACGCCCTGACTGTCCAGATAATCAATAAATTCATGCATATCAATATTGCTGACCGTATTGGAGCTGCCCCCAGGGAAACGATAATAGACGCTTTCCACACCGGTCGCCTGGTAGATGTCGTCTCTGATCCGTGCGAAATCTTCTGTGAAACTATCCAGCGATTCATAGAGTTCTTTATACTTGTGGCTGTAAGAATGCATTCCCAGGGTATGACCATCCTCCACGATCCGCTGCAAAGCCGCCTCCGCTTCAGAGCCATCCTTTCCCACCACAAAAAAAGTAGCTTTCACATGATACCGGTCCAAAATATCCAGTATCTCATCGGTATAAATACTGGGACCGTCATCAAATGTCAGATAAACCTTGTGAATCATCTCCTGTCCTGGATCACTCTCCGGCGTATGCTCCGACACTTCACCGGAAGTTACTTCTTCCTGTGTTTGGACACCTTGCTGTATTGCAGTCTCTGACTGTAGCTGCTGCAACAGGGTCTGCCGTTCCCGGTCCCTGGCATCCAGTTCCTCCAGGCGCTGTTCCAGATCCCGCAAAGTCCCATTGATCGCATGCAGTCTGCAGATCAGATAGACACAGCACAGGATGGGAATCAACAGTCCTACGATCACAATGCCTATGATCATCTTCTTCAACCGCTGTACTCTTCTCCGCCGATCATCCGGCGCTGTCTGTTGGAGTTCTCTTGCCATAAATATTTCTACGTCTCTCTTCCTATTTTGAAATCTTTCCTTCCATCAGACAAGACTTCTGTAACAGTATAGCATATTCCACTTTTTTGGGAAAGAGATTTATGTAAAACTTTAAAAGCCGCGGCGGATATTCCTATCCCCGCAGCTTTTACCTCTATATTTCGATATTCCGTAATGATATTCCCCTCTGTGAATGAGTATTTCCTGTATGCCCGGGTTTTCTACCCTATTTCCTGCATTTTTCGCTCCGGATAATGCCCCATAATGAAATGTTGGAAAAAGAGCGCCGGAAGGTGATGGCTTCGAAACCGATACCATATCTCCTCCGGTACATTATCGAACTGGCAGATCTGACCGTCACTTGCGAACTCCATCTCCAGCACCTGTCGTTGTGCATCGTACCCTGCGGATCTGATCATCGGATTAGCCAATATGTACCTTCTCATTGTCTTTTGTTCTCGCTTTCTGTTTCTGCTTTTGTCATCCCTGACAGAAATGTCCTTTACTATAATGCGTTCAGCTATATCTTTTCCCTGAAAGAGTTCCCCCTTTATACTTTCACGTTAAGATTTTGTCCCACCCACTATGACAATCGCAGATTATTTTATTTTTCCCTTCGTTTTACCCTTATGCAGGTCTTAGCATACTTTCTGAATACGTGTGCTGTATCCCACGCCCTCTGTGTTGGCCTTCGGACACCTGATGAAATTCTCCTGCCGCGGCCAATATAATATTTAGTTTTGATCAAGTGTAGCAAATGAACAGTTCTGTTTCTTAATAGTTCACAGAACGTTAATATGTAAACTTAAAAGCTCCCGTGTCGTTCACGACTTCTTCGTAGCCGTCTACGTCTGCATAATGTGTGCAGATAACACGGTAGGTTTTGTCCTTGATGGCTTCGGGATATTTTAAATCCGCAGCAAAAATTGCAGCATCAGAATCTTCTGCCCCTTCTGAAATCAGTACCGTTTTCCAACCATACCACATCTTCTGCTGTACCTTGATATCCTTTACACCTATAACCTTTGCAGCTCCCATACAAGATGTAGTAAAGGTCATACACAACCCTTCGTCCATTTTAAATGCCATAATAATTTCACAATCAAACAGCGTTGTTATAGGCTGCACATCCGAAATACTATGTTCCGGACTCATGTTTGTTACAGTTACTTTCATAGTGGCATTCTCGTTAAGATACGCTTCCTCTGCATGCGCTTCCTGTGCCGGCACACTAAAAGCAAAAATCAGTGCCAATACCAAAGCAACTATTTTTCCACTCTTTTGTTTTCTTTTTCTCACTCGTGTTTTCCTTTCCTTCATAAGATTTTTTGCTACACTTTTAGAGGTTCAAACTGTCCCTCTATATAGTACATGTGATTTCTTCTTCAAATCTTACAAAGGACTTTAACTTTTTTATTAAAGGTTGATTGCATTAGTAACTTCTACTGCCATGCTTCAGAAAAAGAATTGCACGACTAACTTCTGCTTTGCCCTGTTTCTCGCTATTTTCAAAATGTGTCCCCTTTTTCCTTTCTTCTTTCGGCATAGGACCTCCTTCTGCAGGAGGATACCTATTCAGTATACCATTGCATGACTAACTTATGGTTTCTATACCCAAATCAGATTTTTAAAATTCATTCAACGCTTTTTTATTAAAGGGTTATTAAAAGTTGACCAAAAAATTTTAAGTTTTTTAGTTAATTTAACATCTTTTTTAATTTGTTGAGTTTTTCATTTTAAAAAGAGATTGAGTTTTTCACCCAACCTCTTATCACTATTTTCAATAGTTATCCACTATTGCCTCCTGGTATTTGACTGCAATTTCTTTCAAAAATTCCTTGTCATTTGTTCCTGCAACTGCATATTTTTCATTTCCATAATAAAAATAAACGATATAGCTTTGATTTCCATTATCCTCCTGCTTGCTGAAAACCTCTAGGTTGATACCATCATTTTCAAATTCTTCACAAAATACATAGCCAGGATATGTTTCTCTTACACGTAATATTTCTTTTGGATATATTTTAATTTCAAAATACAGCATTTCATCCTGTCCGTTATTATAGAATTCATATACCGTGTCTGATTCATCCGCTTTAACGATTTGTATCCGCGACATAGTATATTGTTCTTCATACAATTGCATAATCTTATATGGACTATCAACATATTTTTTATATATTTGAGGAACATTTTCTATACTATAATAATTCTCTTTTACCTTTTTTATCGAATCTCTTACATGTGTTTCCGGTGATGTTATCATCGTTGTTCCTTCTTCATTCTTATCCATCCACCAGAAGAATCCGCCATGCTTCTCGGCATTTACCGCCATCTGCCAGGAGCCTCCCAGCATGATAACAATCAATACAGCCGCTGCCACCGCAACAGCTCTGTGCTTCTGAAAATAATGCAGTATCTTATGCTCTTTCTTTTTCTCCGGCGCATCGGCCTCTGCCAGAATTCTTTCCTCTTCTTCACGCTCTGCACAATATTTCCAAAAATCATCCACCACTTCATCCGATGACAGTCTGTCTTTCTCCTCCTCAGGAGTCAGACCGTCCAGCAGTTTTAATAAATTCTGAACTTCATCTGCATCAAATTCTTCATCGGAAGCTTCCATTGTATACCAATCTAATCGTTTCTGAATCTCCTGAATCAGACTTTCATTGTCCTGTTTCTTCATTTCTGCTCTGTTCCCTTCTGTATCTCATCGTCCGGCTTCGATGCCTGATCTTTATCCCTCTCTATTATATGTGTCTCTTTTTTGTCATTTCTTACAGACATTTTTTGTTTTTTGTCGAATACCTTACCGTCATATATGATTTTTGCCACTTTTCCACGAAGCCTGTTGATTCGTACGCTCATGTTGTTCGCGGACGTATTCTCCAACTTTGCCATTTCCGGTATTTTATACCCTCGTACGAAATACCGTGAAAAACGTTTCTTATCTTCTTTGTCCAGATCATTCTCCAATACGATATCCAATTCTACTTTACCATATTGGTCCTTCGCCTCAATATGCTCATGCCCTTCTATAGGGATTTCACGTTGTAACTTTCTGGTCTTTTTATTAAAGTCCTGGATTTTGTATCTCGCCGTTTCAATCAGAAAACCTGTCTGATTGGGATGTTCCTTCAGCTGATCCCACTTTTTATAAGCAATATAAAGCGTCTCCTGTAATACATCCTGTGCCAGAGACTTATCCAGTATCCGGCATTTGATGAAGTCATATAAGATCGCCTGATTCTCACGAATCAATCTGGTAAACTCCTGATGGTCTGCTTCCATCTCTTCTGTCTTTTTCTTATGCATTTGTCATCGCTCCATTATGAGGTTTTATCTTCTCAAAATTTCTCTTATATAATTTACCATTCATTCCTATACTAAATATAGGCGTTTTTACGATTCGTTTAAAATTTCTATTTTGTATCTATATATTTAGCTTTTTATAAAATCACTGTCAATTATTTGTCGCCGACAAAATCCGCTAATATTTGTGCCGATTAAGTGTTGACAAACAAGGTCGCTTTTGTTAGAATAGACCACGGTGATTGCATAACAATCACGTGATGCTGCTGTGGCTCAGTCGGTAGAGCGTCGCATTGGTAGTGCGGAGGTCACGGGTCCGATTCCCGTCAGCAGCTCTTCTTTAAAAAGTATGATCTTAAAAGTTATAGGCTTTTAAGATCATTTTTTTATTTCTCTATTTAACATCTTCCAATAACTGATGAACGGAAATATCCAGCACTTCCGATATATCCAAAATCACTTCCAGTGAAAAAGGCTGGTCACAATTAGGTGCTTCGATTTTGGTAAGGTAACTAATGCTGATACAAACCATATCCGCCAATTGTTCCTGCGTAAGTCCTCTGAGCTTACGGTATTTTTTAATTGTCTGTCCTATGCTCTTATACTCTTTTGAATGTTTCTGATTCATTTTCACATCTCCTGTATCTACCCTTACAATTCTAATAGATAATGTGAAAACGGAATTTCAGTTATAATGAAAGTTTCAATGCATAAAAATATCGACTCCTTTCTCCGGATCACCGGATGAAAAGAGTCGATATGAATACTGTTTTATATTAATTGCGACGTAATATGAATTTTCCCACCAGATCATTCAATGAGAATGCCTGTGCGGATAATTCTTCACTGGTAGCCGAAGATTCTTCCGCCGATGCCGAATTCGACTGTACTACCTCGGATATCTGATTCACTCCGACTTCTGCCTGTTCCATAGCCTGCGCCTGTGCCTTGGATTCCTCGCTGAGACGTTTCGCATCTGCAGCAATCTCCTTAACTCCTGTAACGATCTGTTCCAATGAGTCGGCTGCCGCTTCCGCTGCCATATTGCCGTTCTCAATCTCCTGCAACGATCCCTCGATCAGGCTTCTGGTATCTACCGCCGACTGTGCACTCTGCTCGGCCAGTTTACGGATCTGTTCTGCCACTACTGCAAATCCTCTGCCTGCATCTCCGGCTCTGGCTGCCTCAATCGCTGCATTCAGAGACAACAGGTTCGTCTGACTCGCAATATCTTCAATGTCAGCAATAATATTCTGTATCTTTTTAGATGTTTCATTGATCCGATCCATTTCTTCCATCAATGACTTCATCTGTGTATGACCTTCGTCTGCCTGCTTTGCATAGTTCTCAGCCTTTTGTGTAGTCTTCTGAAGCTCACCGGCAGTACGTGTGACCGAATCTGTAATATTGGTGATCGTTGCTGTCAGTTCTTCCACGGAACCCGCCTGATCCGTAGCCCCCTCTGCAAGTGACTGTGCAGACTGTGCCAGATTCTCCGCTCCGGCAGATACCTGCTTGGCAGCCTCCTCTACCTGTTCCAGCGTACTGTTCATCTGTCGGTTCATCTTGCGCATTGCATTTTTCAGCGCTCCAAACTGACCAACATATTTTTCCTCAATCTTAGTTCCTATTGCATAATTGCCATCTGCCATCTGGCCCAGCAGTTCTCCTGCATCCGTAATGATCAGATTCAGATTGTCTGCCATTTCTTTCGCCACCCGGATCATGTATGCAATTTCATCCTCTGTATTGCATTCCGGGAATTCACTTACCAGGTCTCCCTGCGCGAACGACTGAAGCCGGTCTGCCAGTGCCACCATCGGTTTCTCAATATCACCCGCCATTTTTTTGCCCAGTATGACAGAACTCCAAAAAGAGGATATCACAATCACAAGGATCACGATCAACATGATAAATTCCATATGACGCAGATTCTTTTCTGCACGATCCCCTTTTTCAACACACACATTCATCAGATTCACAAATTGTGCGTAGACATTCTCGTACTGTGTTGTCAAGTCTCCGGTATCCAGTTCCTGTGCTTTCAAATAACCATCTGCATCATCTGATATAGCCAGTTGCAGAACCTGCTCATCCAGTTCCCAATAACCATCCAGTGCTCGGAGCACTTCGTCATATGCCGTTCTGCCTTCATCAAACCGGAGCGTTCTGTCAAGCTCCTCCATGTATGTATTGAACGCTTCCTTTTTCTCAGTGTGTAGCTCTGTCTGCTTTTTAATTACCGCTTCCTCATCATAGCCGACTACCGCGCGCAATGCACTTCTGCTTTCAGAGAAAGCCGTCATAGCTTTTCCGATGTCTCCCTGTGTAAAGCCATATCTGTTCAATGCCTTTTCATACTGTGACGCTGCTATCAATAATGCCACAACACCAATCATTGCCGCAATCGCCCCGATTACAGCTGCCTTAACAAATCCCTTCGTCAGGCGTTTTTTAATTCCCTGCTGCTTTTGTTTTTTCATTCAATCCTCCCCTTGTGCTGTAAAAATAAATAATGCCACAAGCCACTTTTATATACGTATTATAACACTTTATAATCAGCTCTTCAATGGTACGATAGTAGCCAAATCCAACTCTCTCCTAAGGAAAAAGAGGATTCCGAAAACTCCCCTTACTATGCTTTACATATATGCTGATTTTACAATACTGAAACTTGTCTTTGCAGTTTTTCTGTTTTATTATACTCGTAAATTAGTAACTTGTGAGTATAATCTTGTTCAGGAGGGTAAGTAAATGAGTCAGTTTTATTGCCGCGAGAATGATCTTATTCTATTCCATACTTCTTCATCATCGCTTCCAAAACTTCCGGATCAGTCAACTGCGTTACTTTATCTGCGTCTTCTCCGGCACTCATTTGTGATATTAAAGTCAGCAGATGTGTTCTTCCTGAACGTTCTCCTTCAATTCTACCTTCTTCTCTTCCCTGTTCTCTACCGTACTCATATTCTGCCTTGCGGAGTTTCTTCTCTTCTTTTTCTTTATCATATTCAAAAATGCTCACTTTTACTACCTCCGCGCGATTCTTTTTCAAAAATTCTGCCAGGATTCCTTCCCTGATGCATTCCGTAACTGCACGTTCTACCGCTTCATCCAACGGCATTTCCGCGACATACTTCCGGACTCTTGCGACATACCGGGCATACTCCTGCAGCACATGGCAGCTGTTCATCAGTTCTTCATTATGTCCGGCATTGATATTCAGCATCGTAACTTTTAATTCCAGATCAGGCTCGTCCACCGGGTTCTCATAGGCATCCGACAGCCTCAGTTCCATCCGGTCCGGTACCTTGTGATCCAGTCCGTTATAAAATACCAGGAACTTCGGTGTGGGAATCTTCTGGATTCCGGACGAATACAATGACTTTCCATCCGCCAAGGCCTGATATTCGCTGGCTATGTAGAACAGATCCCGCAGCGGAATATTCGGGTTATAGGTTGACTGATGCTCGTACAAATACATTCCCATCTCCAGTACAAATGCCAGATCATTCTTCATACCCATATATACAGCATTCTCTAACGTCACAACATTCAGCGCGTCCGGATCCCGGTAATCCTTCCCCGTCACTGCATTGTACAGGGAAAGCAGATGTTCCGGTTCCGAGAATAGCATTCGGAAAATCGTATCCTTATACTTTACATTCGCCTTTGGCTGTTCTATCGCCGTTTGTTCCACCAATGTCCGTTCCGTCTGTACAGCTTCTTGTCTCTTCTTCGTCATCGTATCCTCCTGTTCTCATAGTACCTGAAAAAAAGGATAGACTTCTGCCTCCCCACCTGTCTCTCAACGCACTATGCTCTAAATGGTTAATTGGGTATAAAAGCATAGAATTCATTGAAATGATATAGATGTGTGGATCAGCTCTCGCTGCCGAAATCGTCAGAATGTATGCTTTGTGATTATATTACATAGATTTCCGGTTCCTGTCAATTAACAAAATAGCCAAATCCGCACTACCTGAATTTGGCTACTTTGAATAGGAGCATCGCAGGCACCAAATAATCCGACGGTGCCGCATATATCGCAGTTATTATTTTACACATGTGTTTGTCTCAAAAATATCTATCAGAGCTGAAAGCATTGCCATTTCCTTAGATGCCTATGTATGTGTTTCTTGTATAATAAAAATACCTTTAGGTAATTTGTGCTTGCAAAAAACATTAATGAATCATCCTCTATACGATATATTACTATATCTAAATGCAATATCATTATATTTATACTTGCCACACAATAACTGAAAATCTTTCTGTAATATACAGTTGTTTGGACCGGCAATAACTTCTTTGATCGGCTTTTCAGATATGTCTAATAAATCTAATGGGAAAAATGGTATTATATCATTATTTAAAACATTAAAATCAATCTTATTTTTTAATATTTCTACCATTTCATCAAATAGGATACCATTACTGCACTCCCCACCATATATTAGTTCCTTTTCTTTTGTTATAGGATATTTAAAAAATAATCTCCATTCATTTTCCTCTTGAAACGATATGTTTTTATATTGTAATGAATCCATAAAGACTATGTTAAGCATTTGTATAAAGAAAAATATCATATATTTTTCCATCTTGCTACCATCACAATGCAATTTATCTGCAATCCATTTGCGAAGACCTTTCAACTCATGCAATAAGTTATCTGCTTTAGATATAATAATATCATTTATTTCGTCTGCAGTTTTATATTTTACTTTTTCTATTGTCATAATATCTTTGTATCTTTCGCTATATCGCCTTAATTCTTGTTCCGAAAAACCAATAGAAACACCTCTTCCATTATCTGCATATCCTCTCCATTGACTCAACTTATCCCCTTCTTCACAAAAACATATAACAAAATTAGTAACGCCACCTTTGTCAAATTCTACCTTAAAATAATCATACATTAAATGAAAAAATATATTAATTGCGCTCTCATCTATTTCACTGGCAAATTCAAATGGAAAAGGGGTTTTTTGATATTTATCTCTCATAGCCTCTAAAATACCTGGGAAAAACATATACACTTCATCATAATCGTTACTTTTAGTTATGTCACTCATTCTAATCTGTTTTCCGGACATAATCCCATACATTTTTTGTGTGCTACAATAATGATATAATATTCTTTCCATTTATTTTTTCACCTTTTCCCAGGAACCAGTTCTGCAATTGTACGCACTCTATCATGAGTACCTTACCATAATATCACATTCATGAGATAATTGCCTCCAAATATTCGCATTTCCCTTGCATCTTATATCAGGAGGTTCTCATGAACACTACTAAAAAGTTACAACAGGCCAACCCGACCAGTGGGCTGTCCTTTGCAAAGAACAATCCGAAAGCGGTCTGACCGTCAGGCAGTGGTGCGAACAGAACGGCTACACCATCCACACCTACAGTTACTGGAAGCATCATTTGAAAGAAAGCTACGTGGATTCTGTTCTCCCGGACATCATTCCTTCGGCCGTAAGACGGAAAAGGTGGATCAGATGCACCAGATGTCCCGCTGCTACAAAGACAGCGGCGTAAATCTCGGGACAAACACCATGGCCAACTGGATGATGCGTGCCACTGAGATTGAAGGGACCGTTGCCGCACAGGGTGTGAAGTTGATCCCCGAGTTGTTCCACCTGGACGGGCTTTACGATAAAACCAAAGATAAAGACCGGAAAGATTACCGTCAGCGTGAGGTTGCTCCAAAAGTTGACGCTTATTTCGCATAGGTAAAAGAATCTCTTCCAAAAGTTCCCGCCGGAGGCAGCACCTGCAAGGCACTCCAGTACAGTCTGAACCAGGAGGAATATCTCCGGTTCTTCCTGACCGATGGGAAAGTCCCCATGGACAACAACACCGCAGAACGTGCCATCCGTCCCTTCACCCTCAGGCGGAAGAACTGGGTCAACGTAGATTCCATCCGCGGAGCAGAAGCCAGCGCCGTCATGTACAGCCTGGTAGAGACTGCAAAAGCAAACGGTCTCCGGGTCTACGAATATCTGGAGTATGTGCTGACCGAACTGGCAGCACACCAGGATGATGCCAGCCGCGATTTCCTTGCTGACCTTATCCTCTGGTCCAAAGCAGCCCAGAAAAATGCAGCAGCCTGAAAAAGGTTTCCAAAAAAATTTAATTTAACTGTCAAAGAGCAAATCTATAGGAATCGCCAGTAAAATGGCGGTTTCTTTTATTTTATGGTACCCATGTTTGAGTACTTACTCCGAAAAAGTGTCTTAATTTATGAGGCCATTATAGTTGACCGATTTTTCGGTTGACAAATGCAGTGTCAAAATAGCAAAATTTGAAGCAATGGATTTGGGAGACTATGCCTTAAATGCCATTATTCCACCCCACCATGTTTATTTCCTAATAACCACTCTAAAAAGCGCCATTTCATTGCCAATTCTATTGCAGGGTTAATCACGCTCTCATCCCTGTCAAATGCATACCCTTTATTGCATATATATCTTTTTCCGTCCGGCCATTCCAAAGTCATCCCGGCTTCATATACAATATCCATACCACTTACACTTGTAATTCTATTGTGGCATCGGTTGGATGCCATAAAAATGTATAGTTGGTTTCTGTAGTCTATCGTTAACTGATTCCCGGTATATCCTCCCAGTGCAAATGCATTTCCGCTCAACCAATGATTCACCTCAGAGTTCTTAGCGACAGGATTCTTTGAATAACACAAAAGTCCATGAAACTGGCTAAAAGTTCCATCCTCATTCTTTTTACCGGTATGATTTACTCCAATCTTATTAACAAATTGCGAATCTAACAAATCACCTGACAGCATCATAGATGCAAATTTTCCCATATCTGCTGCTGTAGAGAATAATCCTGCATGTCCATAGAGACGTGTGCACCACTTCTCCAATTTACGTGCCTTCCCATCATTTACCATTCCTTTAGAAATATCCCTAATTACACAATAATTATTATTTGCGATTCTTCTTTCATAATTATTCGAAACTACCCGGCCCATATCTTCAGGTCTGATAACCAATACAGTGTCCTTCATGTCACATGGATCCAAAATATATTTTCTAACCAAATTATATAAATCCGTTCCTGTTACACTTTCCACTACATAAGATAATACTATTGCACCCATATCTGTATATAATCGGGATTGTGTATAATCTGGCTTGATATTTAAAATCAGAGATTCTGCATCTTCATAGGACAAAGCATTTTCTATTCTGTCATCTGTTCTTAATGGCACCCTGAAAGAAAGCAAATCCTTAATAGTTACATCCTGAAGATACTTAAATCTTTTATCTAACTGTCCTATTTTTGAGTCTATCTTAATTATTTGCTCTTTTACTAATTGCAGTACCACAATACAAGTAAATATCTTAGTCACCGAGGATAAATCAAAAATAGAATCTTCTTGCATTTTTATTTCATAAGATAATCCATTATCATCTATTTCCTGTTGCTTTCCTACTGTCAAGATTTGTCGATGGTGCGGAGTTCCAATTGCTAATACCATTCCGGGCGCCATCTTATCCCTCTCAATAAAATTGTCAATTTTATTTTTTATTAACGAATCATCCAATAAACCCTGATATAATTCATCCCGTGTCAAAGCTCTCTCTCGATTATAATATTCATATACAGGTTGCAAGAGAGCATAATAATCCTCTTTATCTTTCAAATTCTCTGTATACTCACCAGCACCATAATTCTGATTCTCTATTAGCTTTTGAATATATTCTTCTAAAATATCAACCATTATTCCTAATTCCTCTTTTTGGAATCATAGACCCTTTCAGCAGCTCTAGCGTCACCGGAGTTATCGCCATTCATAATTACCTGGTTAATTTCTAATGCCTTATCATATTCCTTATTCGCCTCCCAATAATTTCTCCGCGTATATAAATATCCTTTTGGTTTCTGGGAATCATTCATATTCCAAATAATCTCAACCGTATTTAAATACTTATCAGCCTCGTTCATCTTCTGGGAACCGCCACCTAAAAAAAGTGAATCATAAATACAAGCCTTGCTGTAATTATAGTAAGCGTTTATAATGGGATTTACCTGCTTTATGGCAAGGTTCAACCATTCATATGCATGCTTAATATCATTCTGAATATTTAGCCTCTCTTCTTCATCTATTTTATCCAACGTAATCTCACTCAGTACAATTCCTTTTTGAAATCTTTCGCTAATGCCTAATTTCATCTCCGCCCGGTACAATAATACCGATCCTATTAAATTATATATCTTATCATCTCTTTTTTCAGCATTAAATGCCAGTTTATATTGCTCTAATGCCTTGTCATAATCCCTAATTGTCGCATAGTATGCTCCCAGATTCTGGTGATAACGTCCCTTGGGATTATTTTCCACTGACTTTTTAAGATATATTTCAGCCTGTCTTTTCCAATCTTCAATACTATTTTCTGTGTCTTTTGTCGTTGTGGTACCCTCACCTTTGATGCAATATCTCACAATATTCTTCCACAGTTTGTGGTACCACTTATTCTCTTTCTGAATATCTGTTTCTTTCTGTTGCGTATTATCTTCACATAACAGCTTATATGTATACCCTATGGTATTTTGCATATATCCACATAGTTCTTTATCATTTTTGTTAATCTTTTCCAATTCACCCTTGTATATTTCAATACTTTTTAAATATTCTTCTTTATTCGGAGAACTGCTTACTATGTTTTTATAAAATAGCAAGTCCGATTCACGTATATTAAGATAACTGCTTACCACCGAATATTCCGGTTGCTCTAATATATCCAGTCGTCTGCGCAGCTGTGGAACATCTTCTAATGCCTTTATTGCCTGACTTATGCACTCTTTTTTACGGCGGTTTTCATATGCATTATATATCCAATAGATTCTTTTCTCGAAAAAAGTCAGCTCTTTCATTACGTCCATTGGAATATACTCCAAGGTTTCAAACTGATCACACATGTAACGGCAAATTTCATACATGTATTCGCCCTTTTCCAGAGACCATAAAAACTTACGTTTCTCGCCTTCATATACCATCTTCTCTGTAGATTTTTCTACTTGTTCCAATAGTTTTTCTATATCTTCTTTCTTGTATACATTATAAATATTCAGCCCAATCCACACACTGACTGCAATTGAAATTGTTGACAGTATAGTGTCCAATATGGATATTCCTAATACATCCCCTGCCCCTGTTTGTTTTTCCTTTATTGACTCGCATATCATCTGAAAAATAAAATGTTGTTCTCTCAGTTCTGTCAGACAAATAATAATAGGAATAAGCGCTAAAAATACAATCAGTACAAGTATTCCCATACTATTTTTTGATCTAACTTTAAATTTACCCCTTCTCATTTGTTTCCCCTTCCTAAGTAACAACTTACGGTCTAACTCTTGGGCAACTCCGTTCAAGTTCTTTCAAAAAATCTTTCATTTGCGAATATTCATCAAAAGTAATAATATCAACCCTGTGTTTATCGTTCAGGAATTCCCTAATTGGGGTAACCTTATCTTTCCTCAACATAATATAACATCTAGGTAAATCTACACCCCCAGCATTCCAATTCAATGTCATATTCAAATCACTAATAATATCCTCAAAATGCGGATCACTTCCGCCGTATCCCGCAAAAATCACGGAATTTGTCAGAAAAATGGAGTTAATTATAAGCCTAAATCCCGGATTATGTTTCATAATCGCAAGATAATCTTCTTCTGTCAAAACAAATTGATCCAATTTAATATCTGCGATTTTCCCATGTGCATGAATAATTGCGGTTTTACCTGAATAAATGGCCATGGAAAGATTTTGTTGTTCAGTATAACTATACGCTCTTGTTAAAAGACTTGTATATCCTTCTAACTTTGCCGCTTTTTCTAATAAAGCATCATAATTTGTCGTTATAATATGTTTATAATTCGTTGCAACAATCGTTTTGTGATATTCGCACGGATCTGCACCATAAAACAAAGCATTGAGTTCATCATCACAAAAATCCGTATTGACCCCATGTGTCTTTACTTCCCTAACTTTCCCTTTTAAGGCGGTTATAGTAGATATTAGATTTTTATCTTTGCTTGCTTTGGCATCTGCAATAATATCTGTAAATTGATAACAGGGTTCAAGACTTTTATTCAATTCTTCGCATATTTCTATATACTTATCAATAAATCCATCCCAAGCTGGCAACCCAGATTCCACAGATATACCTGAGCCTGCAAATATGGACAACTTTCCCTCAGATAGTACCTGTTTAATTATTGGCAATGCATCTGTCATTGTATATTGCATAAAGAATCACCTCCAATCGAAATCAGACCCCCCATGCTGCAATATATGCCATCACACAACCAATGTTCCATTTTTCAAGAGCTTTTTGATTAACATGAAGTGGGTACTTTTTAGCGATAATTTTATTGAAAAATTTCGTATAACTCTTCAAGAAACTAGCCAGGTAAGATTTATTGATCTTACTTTTTGATGCAGAAATAAATGTTAAGTATTCCATAAATTTTATACATTTTTTCTTAAATAAAAAGACAAACTCATCAGTTTCGCCATACTCCATTTCGATAAGTTCTGTCAGTCCCTTACAATACAAAACAAACATGTATGTATTCTCAAACGAAACTCCATATGATTAGCGCCTATTAGGAAAACACACTGTCAAAGGGGTTCGTAGCGGGGGTT
>OCHE01000687.1_pt1 | contig 37945 bp, 35 predicted proteins | sample 1538681 | NCBI WGS metagenome assembly OCHE01 (sample SAMN04571717, study PRJEB22368) | human gut metagenome | biome: human gut; material: stool | host: Homo sapiens | place: Luxembourg | collected 2012-08-17
CTTCCACGGCACCAGCCACAAGTACGTTGCTCACAAGGCTGCTGAGTACCTCGAGGAGCCCATTGAGCGCCTGAAGCTCATCACCTGCCATCTGGGCAACGGCTCCTCCATCGCCGCTGTCGATCAGGGCAAGGTCGTTGATACCTCCATGGGCATGACCCCGCTGGCCGGCCTGATGATGGGTACCCGCTGCGGCGACCTGGACCCCTCTGTGGTCAACTACCTGAAGTACACCCTGAACATCACCGGCCACGAGCTGGACGAGATCCTGAACAAGAAGTCCGGCCTGCTGGGCATCTCCGGTGTTTCCAGCGACAAGCGTGACGTCGAGGAGGCTGCTCTCCACGGCAACAAGCGCGCTCAGCTGGCTTCTGACATGCTGAACTACCAGATCAAGAAGATCGTCGGCAGCTACATCGCAGCTATGGGCGGCGTGGACGCCATCGTCTTCACCGGCGGCATCGGCGAGCACGACGCAATTGCCCGTGCAAAGGTCTGCCACCACATGGATTGGCTGGGCATCCGCATCGATACCGAAAAGAACGAGCATCCCGTGGGCGATGTCTGCGACATCACCGCCTGGGGCGCCAAGGTCCGCACTCTGGTCATCGCTACCGACGAGGAGCTGATGATCGCCCGCGACACCAAGGAAGTCCTCGAGAAGTAATCTCTGCATTTAAGGCATCCAAGGCCGCACCGCTCCCCCAAAGGGCGGTGTGGCCTTTTTGCTGTTTTGCACGAGCAAAGACCGTCTTATTATGCCGAATGCACAAAAAAGCGGGTGAGGGGTTGTTTTTTGGTTGACAAATCAAAAAAAGAACGGTACAATAGGGGAGTCCTCAGCTAGAGGACGTTTACTCATTCAAGCCCCTGGTAAGCTTACGATCAGCGCTATGGTCCCTAAAAACCAAAGGTATGGTTACAATCCTTCCGTGGGCAAGAACTAAACAAAGAGGAGATACTACTATGTTCGAAGACAAGACTTTAGTTTGCAAGGACTGCGGCAAGGAGTTTGTTTGGACTGCTGGTGAGCAGGAGTTCTACGCATCTCGCGGCTTTGAGAACCAGCCCCAGCGCTGCAAGCCCTGCCGTGATGCCCGCAAGAACGGCGGCGCACGCAGCAACGGCGGTGAGCGCCAGATGTTTGACGCTGTCTGCGCAGCTTGCGGCAAGGCTTGCAAGGTTCCCTTCCAGCCCCGTGAGGACCGTCCGGTCTACTGCTCTGACTGCTTCGCTCGCATGAAGCAGAACTAAGCGCTGATTTTCATTTAAATCGGTAACAAATCCCCCCGCTGCCTGCTTGGCAGCGGGGGGATTTTTGCGCAAACGGTTCTTTTACGCCAGTCACAGCCCGCAGATGGCTTCGTAGGTGCGGGCGCAGTTTTGGGTATCGCGCAGAGGGAAAAAAGCCGCAGTCCGGGTCTTGTATTCCGGCGGCATATGCATCCCGTTCTGCAAAGCCGTTTCCAGCGCCTGCAAAAGTGCATCCTCGGTGGTGCACACCGGGCCAAAGCCGTCCCTGCGGTAATCAAAATAGCCCTGCTTATAGTGATACTGCCGGAACTCCGCTTCGTCGAACTGATAGTACAGTTCCGGTTTTTCCAGATAGGCTACATCAAAAAAGACGCTGGAATAATCTGTGATCAGCAGTGCGCAGTCCAGTAAAAGCTGCTGCACGTCATGGGTCGTACTGTCGGCCAGACACACCCGCGCAGAATCCGTGTGGAACTGTGTCAGATGCTTCTGCATTTCAATATGCGGGTAAAGAACTAGCGTATAGCCGTACTGTTCCAGCATTTTGTGCAGGCGCGGACTGTTCAGCAGTGCCTGACAGCTCTGATAGAACTGTGTATCCCGGAACGCTTCTCCATCGGGATAGTGCGCACCGCGCCATGTAGGCATGAACAGGATCATTTTTTTGCAGGGAGCTTGCCCGACCTGCAAAAGGTTATCCCAGCGCGCCAGCCCAAGATAACGCGGTACTTCCGGCGCAAAGCCGTAGGTGTCCCGGATATACTCGTATTCCGGTTTTGCGCCGCAGACAAAGAGGTCCAGATACAGATTTTCCCGGTGGAGCCATTGCATCTCGTCTTTGATGACACCATGCTGCAAAAACACCTGTTTGCCCCGGGCGCGGATGCCCTTCGCGGCAAGGTGGTAGTGCACTATCAGGTCCGGCGCACAGGGCTGCACATGGGTACCCACCAGATAGTCGGCGCAGTAGTACAGCAGATAATGCCGGAAGCTGCACCGCTGCACCGCACCACCCAGAGCGGTGATCTTTGCAGCATCCGGGCTGTCGGCGGTGATGACATAATAGGCGCGAAGCTCCGGGTGCTGTGTGCGCAGATAACGATAAAACCAGTAGCCGTTGTCGCGGGCATCGGTGCCGCGCTCGCCCACCAGCCAGATGCCCCGGTACGCCGGGCTGAAGGCACGGCACACTGCACCCAGCAGCTTGCACAGCAACATGACCAGCAGCTCTTTCAGGTAGCACAGCGCACGCAGCAGCTTATATTTCATCCGTATTTTTCCCCTTTCAGCTCTTCTGGTTTGTGCCACAGAGCAGCAGCACTGCGCGGCATAGCCGCAGCTTGAGCAGCAGCAGCTTTACCCGGTCGTTCCGGCTCTGCATGGCGTGTAGCGGGGTGCTGCGCACCGCTGTGCGCACCCGAGGATTTTGCAGCGCACTGCGCAGCCAAGCAGTCTGCTCGGCAAGAGAAAGCGGGCTGCAGCCAAGGTTTTTGACCCCCATCATCAGGTCGCGGACGGTGCAGTAGTTGGCCTTTGCGCGGTGCATAGGGCTGTCCAGCAAGCCCCACGCGGCAACGGTGTCCCACACCGCATCGCTTAGGTAGAAGTTATCTTCCAGCCGTTCCGGGTGGTAGCGGTTGGACAGACTGCCCCGCCGGGCGATGACATAATGGTACAGCGGCTTTTCCAGCACCACCAGACAGCCGGGGTTCTGGCGATAGAATGCTACGAAGAACATTCCATCCTCACCCAGCTGATGGGGAGGAAAGCGCAGATGGTACTGTTCCAGAAACGCTCTGCGGTACATTTTGTTTGCAGCCAGATACGAGGACGCCATCTTGTCGAAATGCTCCTTGAAGGGCTCGCCCCGGTACACGCCGGAAAAGGTATAGTGGTCGATTTCAGAGTGCAGCAGCTTTCCGTTTTCATCGCAGATGTCATAAAACATCCCAAACTCCACACAGTCTGCATCCGCGTCCCGGACGGTATGGTACAGCACCTCTGCGGCGTCCGGCTCCACCCAGTCGTCCGGGTCCAGAAAAAAGATATACTCTCCCCGGGCAGCATCCAGACCCGCATTGCGGGCAGCGGCTACGCCGCCGTTGGGCTGGTCGATGAAACGAAACCGGGCATCCTCGGCAGCAGCCTGTGCACACAGCGCAGCGCTGCCGTCCTTGGAGCCATCGTTGATGAGGATGGCCTCGAAGTCGGTCAGGGTCTGCGCCCGCAGTGAGCGCAGCGCCCGGGGCAGCAGGCGTTCCATATTATAAATGGGCACTATAAACGTAATACAGGGCATGATCCCAACTCCTTGAAATGATTATCCCGGCAGGCCGAGCCGCTGCAGCAGCGGCCGCAGATGCAGCCGACCCGCAAGACGGCAGAACAGGTACGGCAGCACCAGACTGGCCACACCGCATACGAGAACTGTCCCGCCCGCAGAAACGCCCAGTTTTTCATACAGCACAAGCCCCGGCACTGCGCAGCAAAAGGGCTGATGATACAGATAGAACAGCATGGTGTTCTGCCCCAGCAGAACCAGCCGCCGCAGGGGCTTTTGTAACAGCACACACGCCGCCCAGATGCCCACACAGAACCCGCTGACCTTAAAATAGTCCACCCATGTGCACACAGCCTCTGCAAGCAGGCCGTCAGGCCAGACCATAGTGGGGAACAGCAGTCCACACACCACCCATAGACCGCACAAGGCGCCAAAAAGCATCAGCGGCTTTGCGTGCTGTTCGGCCTTTTCACGCGGGAGCACGCAGCCCAGAAAGAAAAACGCGCCCTGCTGGAAATAACTTTTCACTGCCCAGAACCATTCGGTGAAAAGCAGCTGATAGCACGCGGGCAGCGCTACCACCAACACCAGCTTTGCCGCCCGGGCTGCCGCAGGGGACAGGGCTTTGTCCAGCAGCCATGCCGTGAGGACAAACCAGAACAGGGTGGGCAGATACCACAGATGAAAACCGTAAGGGTTCTCATTGCGCAGCACCAACCAGAGATATTCCGCAGGCTGTTTTAACTGGTATGCACCGCCGGACAGCAGCGCCCGCACCGGCGGCACCAGATTTGCCAGATAAAACAAAAAGTACAAAAAAGCCGAATATATACCCCAGGGCAACAGCAGGCTGTGCGCCTTTTTGCGCACGAACTGCCGGGCAGAAAGGCTGCGGTTCTTCTGCATGGTCAGGGTGCAGCCCATACCGGAGAGCAGAAACAGCAGCGGGACGTGGAACCGGTAAACAAAGGTATAAGAGAACGCACACCATGGATGTGCGGCACGCATGGACATCCGAAAGGTATGACCGTAGATCACCAGCAGCAGGCCAACTGCCTTGGCGATGTCGATGTGATCCAGACGTTTGGTGGTTTGTTGCATTCCGTCGCCTTACCTTTCGCCCAGCTGCAAATACTGCTGCTGTAAGCGGGCGGCGGCGATGTTGATATCGTAGCCCGCCTGCCGGATCAGCGCTGCACCGGCAGAGCGGTCACAGGGCTGTTGAAGCATCCGCTGCAAGCCTGCCGCCCAGTCTGCATTGCTGGCAGAAAGCGGGATCTGGATGGCGTGGGGCGAAAGCAGCACTTCCTCCGGCACTGCGTCCGAAAATACGCACCCCAGCCCGGCAGCCTGCGCCTCGATGCCCACCACCGGCAGACCCTCGAAGCGGGAAGGCATGACGAAGAGATCCATCAGCTGGTACCAGTCTGCCACATTGCTTTGCAGCCCGGCAAACAGGATATGGTCTGTGATGCCCAGTGTCTGTGCCTGTGCGCGGACAGCCTGCTCCAGCCTGCCAGTGCCGATAAGCACCAGCATCGCCCGGGGCTCCAGCTGCAAAAAGGCGGCAAAGATCTCCAACAGACGCTCGTGGTTCTTGCGGACGTCAAAGCGTCCTACATGGCCCAGCACCACCCGGTCTTCCAGCCCGTAGCGCGCCCGCATTTCCGCGCGGACGGCGGAGTCGAACCGGAAAGTCTCCGGCTCGATGGCGTTGGGAATGATCCGTCCCCGGCGCTCCCAGTCTGCTTTTCCAAAGTAGTAGATGCCCGCATCCCGTCCGCAGGCCCACAGGTGGGTGGCGGCACCGGGCAGCAGCCGCTTGCAGAACATCTTCAGCGGCCACTTGTAGTCCCGGACGATCCAGATATTATGGGCATGGGCAATGCGCACAGGCAGCCCCGCCTTCTCGGCGCCCTTCAGGGCGTACAGCCCCATCGCCTCGTTGTGGGCGTGCAGGATGCGGATGCGGGGATCTGCGGTCACAGTCTGCTGCACAAAGCGCAGATACGCCGGGTAATGCAGCGGGTCAAGTCCCGGGCTTTGGTAGATGTGCCCGCCCAGACGGCGGATCTCGTCATCGTAGTCGCCGGGCTTTTTCTTGTTGACGATAAAATCAAACTGAACCTTGCTGCGGTCGATATGCCGGTAGTAGTTCATCAGCATGGTCTCGATCCCGCCGCGGTCCATATTGCTGACCGAATGCAGCACTCGTATCATGGGGTACTCCTCACATTATAACAACTGAAATCTTCTGCCGTAGCGGCACCACAGCCCAAAGTCCTGCTGCCGCAGCGCACGGGTGCCCCAGCGAGCACGGCGGGGCAGTGCGCTCTCCTGCGGCAGCGCCTTGGCATACAGTGCGCAGCACAGCCGGAAAACGGTCTGCTGCGTTTCCTGCGGCAATCCAGATATGGTGGCATAGCAAAAAGCCGAAAGCTGCAGCGTCAGGCTGCAGCGGTACAGGGCATCGTGGGGCAAGCCCAGCGCGGCATCCTGCGCCAGCAGCTGCTCCATGATCCAGTAGCTCTGCACGGCTGCAGGGCGGTGCTGGCTGGTGGCGGTAAGTCCCTTGGGGTTTTTGCGCCACAGGTAGACGACCTCCGGCACAGAGACCACTGCTTTTGCCTGACGGAACACCAGAAAATGGATGATGGTATCCTCAAAGCAGGTATAGTAAGCCGGAAAGCGCACCTGTGCAAACAGCTCCCGCCGGTAGATTTTACCCCATGGCATTCCGGGCAGCTCAAATCGCTCCGGCGCAGCGTTACCGATGTAGACCGCCGCCGGGTAGCACTGCACCGGTCCGTAGCTGCCATCCGTGTACAGATACTGCCAGCCGCCCTGCACCACATCGGCATCAAGGCGCTGTGCGGCCTCCAGCAGGGTACGGATTGCACCGGGCAATAACAGATCATCGCTGTCCACGAACATCAGCCAGCGCCCCACGGCATGGCGCAGCCCTTCGTTGCGGGCGGCAGCAGCGCTGCGGGGTGCGATGCAATTGCACAGCACCACCCCGGGCTGTGCCCGGTAGCGTTCCAGCACAGCGGCTGTACCGTCGGTGGAATCGCTGTCCACCACGATCAGCTGCACGGTGCAGTCGGTATCCTGCTGCAAAATGCTGTCCAGACAAGCAGCAATGGTGGCTTCGCCGTTATACACCGGCACGATGACCGAAAGCGTCACCGCCGGGTCCTGCGGCGGCAGCGGCGGGCATTCCCCCTCCGCTGCGGGCTTCGGACACAATGCTGTCAGCGCAGCACGGTCGGCCTGTGTGCTGTCCGGCAGCGGTGCACCGCCCCGGTGCAGCAGATGGTACAACGCAAGGTCTGCGTGGCCGCAGGCGGCGGCGCACACGGCGGCAGCACCCGCCAGCAGACGGCTGTGGGTGCGGCATTGGATCAACTGGTAAGCGCGTCGGTTGCGGATCATACTCCACCTCTTTCGATCCCGGCAAGGGCAGAGCCGCCCTCCTCTGCGATCAGGGACATCTTTTTCTGCGCCGTGCGCACCAGATCCCGCACATTATAGATATCATCCTCCGAGGAGGTCGCCCATGCGGCGGTGAACAGGATGGGGTACTCCGGGTTCAGCTTGTTGTACTCGTCCACCTGACTTTGCAGAATGCGGATCATGACCTCCGCCTTCCGGCTGCTGCACTCACCAAAGAAGGCAAGGAACTTGCCCACGCCGTTATAGCCAACCACGCCGTCGGTATCACCCATCAGCTGCAGCAGACCGGAAAAATCCTTCAGGATGCCATCGCCTACATGGTAGCCGAAGCGGCGGCTCATATCGGACAGATTATCCAGCTGCAAAGCAAAGCAGGTATAATCTTCCGGCAGGATGCGGTCTGCCATACTGCTGATATAAACATTGAGCTTTTCGCGGTTGGGCAGCCCGGTCTTTTTGTCCACATACAGCAGGTAATCCACCACATCCGAGATACGTCCCAGCACAACGGCACCGCAGCAGCCGATGACGAAGAACAGCACCAGCGCCAGCATCAGATACAGCTTGACGTTGATAGCGGCAGCCACCTGCACCGAGCTGATCATCTTCAGATAATCCGCGCTGATGTACAGGTTCAGTTCCTTGCTGCTGGTATTGATGATCTCGTAGTATTTTTTCAGCTCTGTCTCGTAATCATTGATCAGGCTTTCCATCTTGGCGTGCTGCTCGTCCGTGCCGCCAAAATCCATATTGCGGAAGCTTTGCAGGATCTCCTCCTGGAACTGCCGGTCGATCTGGCTGGCAACCACCTGCTGTTCCAGCGACACCAGCTTCAGCACCAGACCATCATAGGTGGTCTGCGCCTTTTCGCCTGCGCCCTCCAGCTCGATGTTGCCCAAGATGTAGTCCGAGGACACCACCTCGCCCCGGTCGGTAAAGTAGTTTTTCAGCAGGTCGGCGTTCTTGTACACATACTGATCCGTCAGTCCCCACAGACTGTCCCGCTGCTCGGTGGTGATCTGTTCGGTCTGCTTTGCGGTCTCAATGCAGTTGGCCAGATACTCCTGCAGCACCGTGCCGTCCCGCACCTGCGGACCGTTGAGCACATAGGCGTACAGTTCCGGAATGGTGTATTTTTTGAAATCGGTATAGATATCGCACAGGTCTGCATAGGTGTAGCCGGTGCGGGAAGAACGGAAGTCCGGGTAACTTTCCTGCTTGTTCTGCAGATAGGTCTGCATCTCATTGGTATCGTTTTCCAGAATGCGAATGCACTCGTAGTAGTCGTAGCCGTTGTCCAGCAAGCCGGAGGATGGGTTGAGCGAAAGCTTCTGCTCCACATATTTTTCCGTATAATAGGTACAGTAGCTCTGGATGATGGCATCCAGCATATTGCGGGCGTAGCCTGCACCCTGTGACCCGTCCACCACAAGGCTCACCTTGTAAGTATCGGGGAAATAGGTCACCTCTTCGCCCTTATCCAGCAGCGCATCATTGATGGTCTGCTGCTCGTCCGAGATCACCGGGGTCACCGAGATGTTGGAGCGGATGGTGCTCAGCCGCCCGGAAGCGCCCAGCGCGTCCATGGCCTGCGAGATGACCGTGGAGGAATAGATCTCGTTGACATCCAGATCGCTGCCGTCCGGGGTGTAGCCGTCGGAAATGCCGTCGTTGGTATAGCGGATGATGACCGACGCGGTGTACTGTTGCTTGCCATCCGCATACAGATAGATGGCGGCGGCACCTGCCAGCGACACCAGAAAGATCAGGATGCTGAAACGCTTCAGATAGCGCAGGATCTCAAACTTTTTCATTTGCGTTTTCCTGCCTTTCTGCGTTTGCGCTGCTGGAGCAGCCATGCGCCGCCCAGCATCACGGCAACGGACTCCATCAGCGTCTTTTTCAGGCTCAGGCGCTGCAGGAAGGAGACTGCGCCATAGCTAAAGGTGATATAGTTCTGGGATTTGTACTTGATATACGCTTTATCCAGTACAAACAGCTCCTCCGAGATCTCGTTGATGGCGTTTTCCAGCTTGTTCACCATGGCCTGTGCTTCGGCCAGACGCGGCTGTCCGGCATCCAGCTCCCGGATCTTCTGGTTCACATAATTCGTGCTCACGATCTCGGTCTGGTAACCGGTGGCATCGGACAGGGCACTATCTGCCGCCCGCGCCAGCGCGTCCATGGCGGTCTTGGTACGGGACATATAGTATTCGCTGTCCTCATCCACGGTGGGGATCATCATGATGGAAGTCATGGATTTTTCGTAGATGGAAATTCCCTTTTTGTCTGCATCATAATAGGCTTGTTTCTTGCGCATGGCAATATCGTCGATCTTGTTCTTATATTCCAGAATACTGGTCAGCATGGACGGATCCCGGGCAACGCCGCCTTCGATCACAAAGGCCATGGCATTGGGCAGATCGTAATCCACCAGATTGTTGATCTTTTTGCCCATCGTAGTAAAGTTGTTGGTGGAGGAATCCGGGTTCGCATCGTCCGTAAAGCTTTTGTTCTCCTGCAGGCGGGTGTTCAGGTAGCGGTTCAGCCCCTCAGCGCGCACCTCCAGCTCGTTCAGCCGCAGGTAAGGCTCGCAATCGGTGGTCACTTCCAGCTTTTCCTTCAGTAGACTCTGGTTATCGCAGTAGCTGCTCTGAAAGATCTCCCGGTAGGACTCGCACACGCTCTGCAAAAGATCCATGGGCTTGCGGCTGCCAAGATCCAGCTTGCGGGTATTGATGGAAAGATAGTAGTTGGTGCTGATATACTCGCTGCCATTGGCGCTGCCGGTGCCTTCCGGGCTGAGATAAAGGCACTGGGCCAGCTGGGAGGCAGTCAGGCTGTCCTGCAAGCCCACCCGCCGGATGGCGCGTTCCATCACCTCGTCCGAAACAATCTCGTAGGCGTTGAAGCGGGTCTTGTTGGGGTTCATGCCAAGCGCCGCCTCGGAGTAATTGAAGGAGATGCTGGCGGTGGCGCTGTCCGCACTTTTGAAATAGTGAATCAGCCCGAACAGACAGCACAAGGTCAGCAGGCAGAAAAACAGACGGTATTTATTGATCCAGATATGGCGCAGCGCCTGTTTGATCTTTTCTTTAATGTCATCCATGGCATTCTACCCTTTTGCAGCGGCCTGCACGCGCGGTGCAGACTGCTTAGTCGATGTCAATGACCGAAAGCTCCGGCACGTTATTGATGCGGGGCACCCAGCTGGAATCGCCCAGTCCCCGGCTTACAATGAGGGTGGCGTTGTTGGCAAGCCCATAGCTGCCACCGGCATAGTCGGGCAGAAAGCCCTCCTCGGCGCTATAAAGCGGGCCGATCTTCGGCAGACGGACGATGCCGCCGTGGGTGTGCCCGGCCAGACCCAGTTCAAAGGAATAATTTTCCAGATGCTCAGGAAAGTAGGTGGGAACGTGTGCCAGACAGATGCGCAGATCGTAGTCTGTCTGCGGCTCCACGCTGTCCATAAAGGTGCTTGCTCCGTAATTATAAAAGTCCTCCGGGCTGCCCTCCACACCCAGAATGCTGATGACATTGTCGCGGACGGTATAGCGCGCCTCTTCATTGCGCAGGATGGTCACCCCGGCGGCGGTGAACTTTTCCACCAAAGCCTGATCGCCGTCCAGAAAATACAGCTCGTCCTCGTGGTTGCCCAGCACCCCGCATACCGGCGCGATCTCGTTCAGCTGACTGCACAGGGAGAGCATATTGTCGTAATTGGAGCCTTCGCCGTAGGTCACAAGGTCGCCGCCCAGCAGGATCAGATCCGGGGCAAGGCTGTGGATATCCTGCACCAGCTCGCAGTTATCCTGCCCGTACTCCCGCAGATGTAAATCGGTGAGAAAAACGACCCGGCAGCTCTGGGTCAGCTTGCGGGAATGCACCTGATAAAACTCTGCCGTATAGTGGGTGCGGTTATAGCAGATGTTCTGCCACAGCGCCCCGCCGATCAGAGCGAGCAGAGCAATAAAGATCAGCAGCGTCAGCAGCACCTGCTTCCACCGGGAAGCCGGCGCCTGTGCGCAGCTGCCGCTGTGTCTGCCGTTTTGCGCTGCGCCTTTTCCGTGCTTTGCTTTGATAAAGGCCACATCCTTTCTGCCGGGAATGGAATTGAGCGGATACAAAAACTGATATATGAATAAATTATAACATATTTAGAGTAAAAAGCAAAGAGTGCATCTCTGCCATGAGCGGATTTCACATTTGGGAGTTCCCCATAAAAAAGGGATGCCGCAGCGCAGCATCCCTTTTTTGCATATTTGCGGATCAATCGTCGTCGCTGTCCAGCTTGAGCACGGCGGTAAAAGCTTCGCTCGGCAGGGAAACGCTGCCCAGCTGACGCATCTTCTTTTTGCCTTCTTTCTGCTTTTCCAGCAGCTTCTTTTTACGGGAGATATCGCCGCCGTAACACTTGGCCAGCACGTCCTTGCGCATGGCCTTGACCGTCTCGCGGGCAATGATCTTGCCGCCGATGGCTGCCTGCACCGGGATCTCGAACAGGTTGCGCGGAATGTTATCCCGCAGCTTTTCGCAGATGCGGCGTCCCTTGGCGTAGGCGTTGTCCCGGAACACGATCATGGACAGTGCGTCCACGGGGTCTCCGTTGAGCAAAAAGTCCAGCTTGACCAGATCGCTCTCGCGGTATTCCTTGAACTCGTAGTCGTAGCTGGCGTAGCCCCGGCTGCGGCTCTTGATGGCATCAAAGAAGTCATACACGATCTCGCCCAGCGGCAGCGCGTAGTGCAGGTCCACCCGCACATCGTCCAGATACTTCATATCGATCAGCACGCCGCGCTTGCTCTGGCACAGATCCATCAGGCCGCCCACATAGTCGTTGGGGGTGTACAGGTGCACATCCACAAAGGGCTCTTCCTGCTTGACGATATTGCTGGGATCCGGGTAGCTGGAGGGGTTGTCGATCATTTCCACTGTGCCGTCGGTCAGGGTCAGACGGTAGCGCACGCTGGGGGTGGTGGTGATGATGTCCAGATCGAACTCCCGCTCCAGACGCTCGGTGATGATCTCCATGTGCAGCAGACCCAGGAAGCCGCAGCGGAAGCCGAAGCCCAGCGCGGCACTGGTCTCCAGCTCAAAGGTCAGGGAGGCGTCGTTCAGCTGCAATTTTTCCAGTGCGTCCTTCAGGTCGGGGTACTTGGCACCGTCGGCAGGGTAGATGCCGCAGAACACCATGGGCTTGACCTGACGGTAGCCGGGCAGTGCTTCTGCGGTAGGGCGCTCTGCCAGCGTGACGGTATCACCCACGCGGGTGTCCTGCACCGTCTTGATGCTGGCGGTCAGGTAGCCTACCTCACCGGCCTGCAGCTGGGCGCAGGGAGTCAGGGCGGTGGCACCCATGTGACCCACCTCCACCAGCGTGAACTCTGCGCCGGTAGCCATCATGCGGATGGTGTCGCCGGGCTTCACTGTGCCCTCGAACACGCGGATGTAGACGATGACGCCCTTGTAGCTGTCGTAGATGCTGTCGAAGATCAGCGCCTTTAAGGGGGCGTCCGGGTCTCCGGTGGGTGCGGGGATATCGCTGACCACACGCTCCAGCACCTGATCGATGTTCAGGCCGGTCTTGGCGGAGACGCGGGGCGCATCCATGCAGGGCAGGCCGATCACGTCCTCCACCTCCTGCGCCACCTCGTCCGGGTGGGCACTGGGCAGGTCGATCTTGTTCAGGATGGGCACCAGTTCCAGATCGTGCTCCAGTGCCATATAGGTGTTTGCCAGCGTCTGCGCTTCCACGCCCTGCGTGGCGTCCACCACCAGAATGGCACCCTCACAGGCAGCCAGACTGCGGCTGACCTCGTAGGCAAAGTCCACATGACCCGGGGTGTCGATCAGATTGAACTCGTAGGTCTTGCCGTCCTTTGCGGTATAGTTCATGGTCACGGCACGCGCCTTGATGGTAATGCCGCGCTCGCGCTCGATATCCATGTTGTCCAGGATCTGGTCTTCCATAGTGCGCTCGTCCACACTCTTGGTCAGTTCCAGAATGCGGTCGGACAGGGTGGATTTGCCGTGGTCGATATGTGCAATGATGCAGAAGTTGCGGATGTTGTCTCTTGCCATGTAGTTCCTCCGGGCAGCTTTATGCTTCTAAGATCCAGTCCTCCACGGCCACGATCTGTCCGTGGTCGCGGTAGACGCGGGGCACGCGGCGGGAAACGCCGCACAGCACTTCGTAGGGGATGGTATCGGTCTTGCGGGCAATGGTCTCTGCGGTGTCGCTCACGGTGCCGCCCCACAGGATGGCTTCGTCGTCCTCGCGCACTTCCGGTACATCGGTCACGTCCACCATCATCTGATCCATGCACACCCGCCCCAGCACCGGGCAGGCCTTGCCGTGGATCTCCACCACGCCCTTGCCACAGCTCAAAAGCCGGGGGTAGCCGTCGGCATAGCCGGTGCAAAGGGTGGCTACCTTGGTGGGCTTTTCGGCGGTAAAGCGGCGGCCGTAGCTGGCGCACTGGCCGGGCTGCATCTCCTTGATCATGCTCACCACGGTCTTGAGGGTCATCACCGGCTTAAAGCGCCCAAAGCGTACCTCGTCGCTGGGGTCGTAGCCGTACAGGATGATGCCGGGGCGCGCCATGCAGCGCTCCCGGGGCAACCCCTCCGGCCAGTCCGGGTGCAGCATGACCCCGGCAGAGTTATCGCAGTGTACAAGGGCAGGTTCCCGCCCGGCAGCTTTCAGCGCATGGAAGGCTTTCACGAACAGTGCGTGCTGTTCGGCGGTATAGGCCACATTTTCCGGGGCGGTATCATCGGCCACGGAAAAATGCTGGAACAGGCCGGTCATTTCCAGCCCGGGCAGCGCACAGGCTTCCAGCATCTCCCGGATGGCGGCGTCAAAATCGGTGCGCAGGGCAAAGCCGATGCGCCCCATACCGGTGTCGGCCTTGAGGTGGATGTGCACTCTGCCGCCCGCCGCCACGGCAGCTTCGCTCAGGGCGCGTGCCTGCGCAAGGGAGTAGCAGGCCACGGTGATGTCGTTCTGGATCAGGGCGGCGGCGTAGGCGGGCTGCACATGACCCAGAATGAGAATGGGCAAAGTCTGCCCTGCCTTGCGCAGCTGCACAGCTTCGGTCAGGCAGCTGACCGCCAGCCATGCGGCACCCTCCTCGGCGAACACCCGGGCGCACTGTACCGCGCCGTGGCCGTAGCTGTCCGCCTTGACCACTGCGCACAGGGGCAGTTCCCCTGCCCGGGCTTTTACCTCCCGGAAATTATACCGAAGGGCCTCGAGGTCGATCTCGGCCCAGACGTGTTTTTCAAATGGTTGTTTCTGCATGATCTGTTTCCTTTTTTGGTACGATAAAGCTGCCCCGGCCCGTGTGGACGGGACGCCAGCCGTCAATGCCGCTCTCCTGCAAGGCATGGAGGGTCTTTTGACGGAAGGCGTGGTCGGTGCGGCAGCGCTCCTGCACAAATTCTTTGGTCTGTTCCCGCACGGTAACGCCGTCGGCGGGACAGCGGCTCTTCACGATGGGCAAGCCCGCCTCCCGCACGGCGCACTGCACCTCGTACTCGGTAGCCAGCAGCATGGGGCGGATGAGGGTGAGATCCCGCTGGGAGAGGTAGGTCACCGGCGAGAAGCAGCCGATGCGCCCCTCCCGCCAGAGGTTCATATAAAAGGTCTCCACGGCATCGTCCAGATGATGTCCCAGCGCCACCTTGTTGCAGCCCAGCTCCTGCGCGGCGGTGTGCAGCGCACCCCGCCGCAGCTTGGCGCACAGGGCGCAGGGGTTCTTCTCCTTGCGGTACTCGAACACCACAGGGCCGATCTCGGTGCGGCGCACCTCGTAGGGGATGCCGTGCTGCCGGAACAGCTCTGCCAGCGCCGAGTAGTCCATGGGCTGATGGTCAAACTGCGGGTCCAGCGTGACCGCCACCACCTCGTAGTCAAAGCCGATGTACTTGCGCAGCATGGAAAGGCCGATGGTCAGCGCCACGCTGTCCTTGCCGCCGGAAACGCCCACCATCACCCGGTCGCCGGGGGCGATCATTTCATAGTCCTGCACGGCCTTGCGCATCAGGCCGCAAAGCCGCTGCATTGCACGAAGATCACTCATGACAGGCTCACACTTTCTACCAGATTGACCACATCGCTGATGGACGCCAGCTTTGTCAGCGCCGAAACATAGACCACATCGCCGCTGTCGTAGGTGATGGTGGCCAGCACGGCGTAGTAGGTGCGGATATCGCAGCGCACCGCCTCTACGGCTGCACCCTCCACGGTCAGGTTGACCTTGCGGGGCTTGATGACACCATAGGCCTGCTTGAGGTCGGCTTCCGAATCCTCAATAAAGTTGTCGTAGCTGTCGGCGGTGCCGCGCTGCAGCAGCACGGCCTGATAATCCTCGCTGTCTGCCGTATCGGCGGTGGCAAGTTCCAGCACGGTGCCGAGGGTTGCGTCCTCGGTCATGCGGCACACGCTCCACACGCTGCTGTCGTAGTAGACAGAGACGCCGTTCGTGCCGGTATAGTGGGTGTCGGGTGTCGCGGGGGTCTGCCGGTTCACCAGCAGGGTAAGCACCATGTAGGCTGCGATGCCCAGACAGATGAAAATGGCCATCGCCGTCAGCAGCCTGGAGCTGCGGCGCTGCGCCGAGGAAGTGCGGTCGATCTCATTTGGCATGGATGTATTCTCCTTGTGTTGGCAAGGCGGCGGTACGCCGCCCATATCCTTTATAGTATACCACAACCGCAGCGGGATTTGTAGCGGGCAAATGGCAAAAATATGCCGGGGCGGGCAAAAAACTTTTGCAAAAATCGAAATTTAGAAATCAAGAGAATTCAAGAGAAAACAAGCGATTTTGAGAGTTTCAAAAAATTCCGCTGAAAAAATCCAAAAATCATGTTGACAGGCGCGTTTTTGTGTTGTATACTGACACTCGCGCCCCAAAAGGGCGCCTGAAACGTACAAAAAGCTTATCAGGAGGAAATAGATATGAGCACTACTCTCGTAAAGCCCGCTGAAGTCGAGCGTAAGTGGTACCTGCTCGACGCTGCCGGCAAGAGCCTGGGCCACGTCGCTGCTGAGGCCGCTGTTCTGCTGCGCGGCAAGCAGAAGGTCGATTACACCCCCAACGTGGACTGCGGCGATTTCGTGGTTGTCATCAACTGCGACAAGGCTGTTCTGACCGGCAAGAAGGCCGAGCAGAAGTTCCACATCACCCACAGCAAGTACATCGGCGGCCTGAAGAAGGTCCAGTACAGCAAGCTGATGGCTGAGAACAGCGATCTGGCTATGACCTACGCTGTCAAGGGCATGATCCCTTCCAACACCATCGGTGCTAAGGCTCTGACCCGCCTGCACTGCTACCAGGGTGCCGAGCACGCTCACGCTGCTCAGAAGCCCGAGAAGATCGAGTTCTAAGAAGGAGGCAATCGAATATGTACGAAACCAAACCTTATTTCTACGGCACTGGTCGTCGTAAGGATTCCGTTGCCCGCGTTCGCGTTTACACCGGCACCGGTAAGATCACCATCAACGATCGTGATATCGACAACTACTTCGGTCTGGAGACCCTGAAGCTGATCGTCCGCTCTCCGCTGGTCCTGCTGGGCCTGGAGGGCAAGTACGACGTCGTCGTCCGCGTTTCCGGCGGCGGTGTTTCCGGTCAGGCTGGCGCTATCCGTCACGGCCTGAGCCGCGCCCTGCTGCAGCAGAGTGACGAGAACCGTCCTGTGCTGAAGAAGGCTGGCTTCCTGACCCGCGATCCTCGTATGAAGGAGCGTAAGAAGTACGGCCTGAAGGCTGCACGTCGTGCTCCCCAGTTCTCCAAGCGCTGATTATATTTCAGATGCACTTTTACGGCTCTGCTTCGGCAGAGCCGTTTTTTTGTTGCCCACCTTCCCGGAGAACTGGGGAGTACGACTGCGCATCTCCGGCGGTTGCCCCGCAAGGGGCGAGCCGGAGGCGCTTATAAATCCTTGCTCAAGCATCGCGTGCAGGGCGCAGCCCTGCCAGCGATGCTCCCCAGTTCTCCAAGCGCTGATTATATTTCAGTATGCAACTTTACGGCTCTGCTTCGGCAGAGCCGTTTTTTGTTGGCTGTATCTTGCAACAGTAGAGCCCCTGCACAGCAATCTGTGCAGGGGCTCTGTTACTTTTTACTTCTCCTTCCGCAGCTTTTCCAGATAGCCGTCGGCCTCAATGGCCTCCGGGGTGAAGGAGTTATTCTTCCACCAGCCCGCAAGGGCGGCGGCCACGGTCAGACCGGTGGTCACCAGCTGCTCCACGGTGGCGCTCTCAATGGGCAGCATGGGTTTTCCGCAGGCGCTCAGCACCTGATTGGTCAGTGCCAGCGCCAACGCAGCCGTGCGCGCCAGCGTGGCGGCAGAAATTTTGCAATGGGTATCGTTCATAGCTTCAGTTCCTCTCTTTCTCCAGATCTGCGATGCGGTGGTTCGCCACCTTCATCTGTTCTTCTAAAATGGGTACGCGGCGGGCAAAGTTGTTATGCTCCCGCACCTCCCGGGTCAGCTCCTCCAGCTTGGTGTCGGTCACCGCCTGACTTTTGCCGTTGGCGATCAGCACACCGATCAGGGTCACTGCACCGGCAAGGATGGCCGAGATGATGCTCTCCATCGCGCTCACCCCCTCCACCGGGCTTTTTCTGCCCGGGTGTCCACGTGCACCCAGCCGGCGGCTCTGCCCGCCTTTGCCGGGTATCTCCCCACGCCGCCGCAGCCGTGCAGCAGGCGCTCGGCACAGGCGGCTACCTCCTCTACGCTTGCGCCCTGCACCCGGATATCTGCCGCCCGTCCGTACAGATGCTGGCTGAACCTCGTCCCGCCCGCTTTGGCGTTGTGCGCCGGGGTGCGGTAGCCGCTGGTAATGGTCACCGCCTTGCCAAAATGCGCCCGCAGCTGCTCCAGAAGTTCCACCAGCGCTGTGTCAACGAAAACCGGGTCGCTGCCGTCTTTACAGCGGAACTCCTGCACCCTGAAATGGGGCGAGAGGTACGCTTCGCCGTCCCGGGCAAGAGAGTATGCCTGCAATGCCATTGTGTCCCCCCTTACAGCCGTTTCAGCAGCGCAGCGATGGGCTCCATGTAAAACCGCTCGTAGCCGGCCTTGTTGGGGTGTGTGCCATCAATCGTGTACTTGTCGCTCAGCTCGCTGACGCCGTGGGCACCCATGGGCGGGGCGCATTCCTCAATATCCACATAGGGCACACCCCACTTTTTAAGCGCCGCAAGGATCGCGGGCTTGTAGGTCTTGTACCAGTTTTCGCTGCTGGCAAACAGTCCGCCGTGCGGGAACACATAGGCCACACGCTTATCACTGCGTTTTTTGGCCAGATAGTCCAGCATCGCTTCCAGCGTACCGATCGTGTCCCCCGAATAGAACGCCGGATCAAAGCTTCCGTTCAGCGCGCCTAGCTTGGCATTGTTCCATGCATCATTCACGCCGCCCTCCAGCAGGATGTAGTCTGCCTTTTCCAGCTCCGTAGAGCTTTTCACGGTCATGCCGATGCTGGTGCGGTAACCGCCGTTCACATTGTCAGGGACCAGTGTCGCCAGCGTTGCACCGTCCACCGCTTCGTTGATCAGCTGCATTCCGTACCGGTCTGCAATGCACTTGCCGTAGCCGCCCGCGCTGCCCTTGCCATAGGCGATGCTGTCGCCTGCAACGTACAGTGTTTTTCCCGCCAGCGGGTCGATGATCTGACCGTTGATGTCGTATATCTCCATCTTACCACCCCTTATTGATATATGCTTTTATCCGGTTATCACTCAGCAGGCCCTTGTACACCTTGCACTGATACAGTGTGCCCGGCCAGAACTGCTGCTTTTTGCTGCCGTCCGCGCTCTGTGCCGCACCGATCAGGAAGGTCTGGGGCACATCGGTGATCCTGCCATTGCTGGTCAGCCATTCAGTCATCGGGCAGTAGGTGCTGCCGCCGCGGTACTTTTTACCGTCAATCTGCACCACATACCGCGTGCGGGTCTTGAGGTGCTCGATGCTGTCCGACAGGGTAACGCCGCCGTAGTTGTAGTAGGCGAACTCCGTCTTATTATTCAGCGGACTGCTGGTGGAGTTGAAGCCGGGCAGGTTGGCGGTGCTGCCGGTCTCGGTCAGGCAGTGCAGGAAGGCTGGCCATGTGCTTGCATCAAAGTTGTCCCCCGCCTTTGCGTCCACCAGAATGGTGTACTGCGGCGACTCGGTGGAAGCGTGCTCCAGCAGCTTCAGACCGGTATCAAAGCCGCTGGTCAGCTCCGTTTCGGCGGGCAGAGTGTAGATCAGCTGTGCTGTCTCCGCCTGCGCAATATTCACCGTGCAGCTGGCGCTCTTGCCGCCTACCGTAGCTGTCACCGTGCAGATGCCGGCCTTCACGGCAGTCACTGTGCCGCCTGCCACCGTAGCAAGACCGGCGGGCGAAACGCTCCACCACACCAATTTGTTGGCAGCGTTCGCGGGCAGCACCATGGCGGTCAGGGTCTGGCTCTCGCCCTCGCTCAGGTTCAGGATCGCGGCGCTCAGGCTCACGCTCTGCACGGGAACATCCTGCGCACTACCGCCCCACTCTGCCCGCAGGGCATTCAGGGCAGACTGTGCATCGCCGGTCTTGTAGGCCGCGTTTTCAAACAGGGTCAGCAGCAGTTCCTTTGCACCTGCGGTAAAGCCGCCGGCTGCTGCAATGCCCTCCTCCATGTGGTTCAGGTGGGCAGCCGTCAGGGTCTGGCCGTCCACAAAGTTTTGTTTTTCGTAGCTCATTCGTTCCTCCCTAAGCTCATTTTTCCAAGGATCGCCCGTCCCAGCACGGCAAAAACGTTCTCCTTCGGCGGCTGCGGGGCGCTCCACAGCGCTTCCAGACGGGCATAGGCCGTCATGGCTGCGTCATTGCCCGCCGCCAGAAGCCGCAGCACTGCCAGCAGCGCCTGTTTTTCCTCTGCGGAAATGCCGCCCGCGCCCAGCAGCCTTACCAGCGCCTCCCATGCAGAGGTAGCCGGTGCGGGCAGTGCACCCTCTGCCGTGCCGCTGTTGGCACACACTTTACACCGCACATCGGCGCTGGTCACGGTGCGGCTGCCGTCCGACCCCTCAAAGGTGATGCAGCCCGCACCGGGCACGGCCGTCACCGCCGCCGGAACCTCCAGAACGCCGTTTTCCACAAGCTGGGCTGCACTTGCACCGGGGGTGTGCCAATGGGCGCACACGGTCAGTCCCTTCCACTCGCCCCGCTGCTCGATACGCAGCCGGTAGTTGCCCCGGTTGCCCGCATACCCCAGCAGCAGCTGCCCGCCGGGCACGGCTGCCGCGCCGTTTTTGTCCAGCCGGATGGTCATCTCGTTCATGCCGCACCACCCTTACACATACTGGTAGCCTTCTACGTTGAAGGGATACTCAAAGCTGAGACTCGTGTCCGTTCTCACAACGCCTATGCTCAGCACGCCGCTGTCTGCAAAGTTCATCCGCACAGGCGCTGCGCCGCTGCACTTGACGCCGTTGCTCAGATCAGAGCTCGTGCCGCCCACCATGGCCACCGCTGTGCCGCCCCGCACGATGCGGGTGCTGCCGTAGTCCGCAGCAGCGGCGACCGGGTTTGCGCCGTTTTCTGCCGTGGGTGCCACCATCCGCACCACAATGTAATTCACCGTGCCCGGCACGGTCAGGCTCGTGGCAGATTTGCCCGCAACGCCTGCGCCGGTGTAGACCAGTTTTCCATCCATATTCATCATCCTTTCCAGTCGTTCCAGTTTTTCTGTCAGGCTAAAGCCCAGTACCGCGTTCAGGTTTTCTCTGGTCACCTCCAATGTTCCGTCTGCGCCCACAGTCACTCCCCGCCCGGCCTTTACGCCGCCCAGCACGGCGGCGGTAGCACACGGCAGCGTGTAGGCCGTGCCGAATTTCCGGTCAGCTTCGGCCTTGGAGTAGAACCGGTCATCTGCGCCCAGCTGCAGCAGCGCTGCCGCCTTTTCCTGCGCCGACCAGCCCGCCGCCCCGGCGGCGCTGGTCAGCGCTTTTTTTACGCCGTAGGGCAGCAACGCCGGGGTCAGGGGCGCATAGGCTTCGGTCATGCGGTCCAGCTGTGCCGCTGTGGCGGGCACAGTGGTCAGGGTGGCGTCTGCCCGCACCGCAACACCGTACTGCCCGTCTGCACGCACTGCGCCGGACGTTTTCGCTGTGGGCACGGTCTCGCTGCGCACATAGGGGCGCAGATCCGGCAGCGGGGTCGTGTCCGTCTGCACCGCACCGGTGGCACTATTCACGCTGAGGATGCGCACCACCGCGCCGGGCAAAGGCTGTGCCGGGCGCGGCACAGCCGCCACATCCTGTGCGGTCAGCCGCACCGCGCCGCCCTTGCCGTTCACGCTCAGCACCCGTCCATCGGCAGGGGCATAGCTCTCGGCCCGCAGCGCAGCGGCCTCCGCCCGCTTTGCGCAGGCGTCGGCATCGGTGCGGTCGGCAAGGATCTTGTCCGCAGCCTTTTGCGCCAGCGCCGCCTGCACGGCCGTGTCTGCCGCACCGTTCTCGGCGCGGCGGGCGCTCTCCGCTGCGGCGCGGGCGCTTTCCAGCACGCGCGCCACGAACTGCTCGTACACCGAGGGCGGCAGCTCCTCACTGCCGCCGTCCGTGGGCAGGGTGGCGTACACGTCGTAGCTGCCGGGGCGGGTGTAGGCGGTGTAGCCGCTGCTGCCCATGGCGGCCAGCATCCACTGTCCCCGCACGCTGCCGGTCAGGCGGCGGTCCACCGTCACGCTGCCGTCGGTGTCCAGCGGAATGGCGGCCAGCTGCACCCCGTCGCTGCGGCGCAGGTACAGCGCCAGCGTGCACTCCGCCCACGCCGCGGGCAGGATGAACTGCAGCCGGTCCACCCCCTCGGCGTTCTGTGCGCCAAGGTGCAGCCGGTGCGGGCTGGGCACAAATTCGGTGCCGCCGCACTGCTGTTCAAGGATCTCGATCTCCATGCAAAACCTCCTTTTCTGTTTGCTGTCCCGATTGTACCGCCGGGGGCGCAAAACTATCCAGTGTGTACAGAAAATGTGAAATTTTCTGTTCTTCGGCATTTTGCTAAACGGGGTTTCTGCCCCGCAGAGGCAGGCCGTTTTCCCCTGCCGGAGCAGGGTAATTCCCCCGCAGGTTTTCCATGCAAAACCCGCGATGTGGGGCAGCTTGTTTTGGGCGCAGCGGCAGTATCTGCGGCCTTATTTGCAGGAAAAAAAGCCGGCGCAAATGTTAAAAATTCATGAACAAATCATGCGCAGAAAAAAGGCAAAAATCAGAAGGAAACCACCTAAAAACCAAAATATAAAAGAAAACACTGTGAAAATTGCACAAAAAACTATGTTACAAATCTAACAAAATGCGAGACACAGATTTGACAGATGCTTTACGGTCTGGTAAAATACCGTTTGTGCAACGAACGTTGCAGCGTTTAAATTCTATCTGGATGAAGTAAAAAGCCGTCCTGCGTACGGCACGGCATGGGCAGATGCGGCCCGTGCCGGGGCAGTTTTGTGGTCTGCCCAAAGCGGATTCCAACCTGTAATACGATGCTTCTTCTTTTACCCAAAGAGAGCATCGTATTTGACTGTGCGGCGCTTATATCCCCAGCCGCCGCAGTCCGGGCGGTCGGGGTGCCGATGCAATACCCGCGGCCGCACCAAATACGACAAAGAGAGGAGTTGTCTCGTATCGCTTCCGTTAAATTGAAGAAAGCAGTTACTGCCGCAAAGCAGGCAGTATCTCCCCGTGTGCTGGCATTTTGTGTCATGGTGGTATGCCTTGTGGCTACCCTTGGCGTCACCGCTGCAAATCTGCGGCTGACCTACGTCACCGACTCCAATGGTGCGCGGCAGGTTCTTGTAACCGATGCCGCTGCTTCCCCCGCACAGGTCATGCACCTTTCCGGCATCCGCTCTGAAGAGGGCGATGAGGTCTACTACACCGCGTTCAGCGGCAATCTTGCATCCCTGAATATCGAGCGCGCATTCTCCGTCAGCATCACCGCCGACGGGCAGGAGTACCCGGTCAAGCTGGTGTACGGCACCGTAGCCGATGCGCTGGAGCGCGCCGGCATCACCCTTGAAGGGGACGACTACACCGAGCCGGCGCTGGATCACATCGTGACAGCCGGCAGCAAGATCGTGGTCCACCGCGTGGACTACGAAGAGCGTGTGGAGACGCAGGCTATCCCCTACGACACTCAGTATGTCTACACCAGCCTGTACTTCCGCAACACCGGCCGCACCACTACTATGCAGCACGGCGCAGCCGGTCAGCAGACCGTGACCACCCGCGACCGCTATGTGGACGGTGAGCTGGAGAACAGCACCGTTGTGGATACCACCACTACGGTGGAGCCCACCGACCACGTCATCAAGACCTACGGCGCAGGCGCACCGGTGTCCCCCCTGACCGGCGCGGACGGCACCACCAACGCCCCTACCTCTTATAGCAAGGTGCTCACCGGCAAGGCCACCGGCTACTATTCCCGTGGCGGCAAGGGCTCTTCCGGTCTGGGACTGGGCTACGGCACCGTGGCTGTGGATCCGGACGTGATCCCCTACGGCACCAAGCTCTACATCACTTCCACCGACGGCAAGTTCGTCTACGGCTACGCCGTAGCCACCGATACCGGCATCGCCGTCCAGAAAGGGCAGATCCTTGTAGACCTGTTCTACGAGACCTACGCCGAAAGCGTTATCAACGGCGCCATTCAGGTCAATGTCTACGTTGTGGACTGAGAAACGAAAAACAATAACCACTAAAAAATCGGAGCACCTGCGGGTGCTCCGATTTTTTTATTTTCACGGGAATTTAAACTCCCTCAGTCAAAACCTACCGGTTTTGACAGCTCCCTCGGAGAGGGATCCTTTGGCAATGCGGGACAGTTTTCCATTCAACGGAAAAGCCACCGGTTACGCCAGAGGCCCCATCCCAGAGGCCGACTTCCTCCGGCCGGGGGAAGATGTCACCGTAGGTGACAAAAAGGGGAATCTGGCATCGCGCGGCGATGCCTGGGGGAGTTTGCTTTACCGTTATGAGCACCTTCTTATTCACAAAAATGTCGCATCCGAAACTCTTTCTTCTTTTTTCGCAACGCTTTCGCCGGAACCGTTTGTCAAATGAGCAGTTTACACGATGTCGAGCTGCAAATTTTGGATGGTATGCCCACAACATACAGAGAATGCCAGAAAATTTGTGTTAATTGTATTTGATTTTCGGACAAAAAGTCTTGCAAAAATGGTAAAAACCTTTTAATATAAAAGAGTACAAAGCTGCGAAAGCCGCTTTCGGCTTCCGCACGGGGAGGAGCAGTCTATGAAACCGACCGAAGAAAAGATTCAGAGCAATACATCGGATCTGCCGGTGTACCTGTTCAAGCAGGGCAATAACTGCGAGGCTTACCGCTACTTCGGCGCACATCTGGAAACACGGGTCGGGGAGTCCGGCGTTGTGTTCCGTGTATGGGCACCGCACGCCGCAGCCATCAGTGTGGTAGGCGACTTCAACAGCTGGAAGCCCGGCAGCCATCCCATGCGCAAGGTTGATGGCGATTCCGTGTGGGAATTGTTCATTCCCGGCATGAAGGAATACGATGTTTATAAATATTGCGTGACCACCCGCGCAGGCGACCTTGTCTACAAGGCCGATCCTTACGCTTTCCACGCCGAGACCCGTCCGTCCAACGGTAGCAAGGTCTACGACCTGTCCGGCTTTGCATGGCACGACGCCGCATGGCAGTCCGCACAGAAAAAGGCGGATGTGATCAACAGCCCGATGAATATCTACGAGATGCACGCCGGCAGCTGGAAGCTGAAGGAGGGCGGCAAGCCCTACAACTACTCCGAGCTGGCGGACGAGCTGATCCCGTACATCAAGGATATGGGCTACACCCATGTAGAGCTGCTGCCGGTGATGGAATATCCGTTTGACGGCAGCTGGGGCTATCAGGTCACCGGCTATTTTGCTCCCACCAGCCGCTACGGCACCCCCAAGGACTTTATGGCCTTTGTGGATAAGATGCACGCCGCAGGCATCGGCGTCATCATGGACTGGGTGCCCGCCCACTTCCCCAAGGATCAGTTCGGCCTGTACAATTTTGACGGCGAGGCCTGCTACGAGGACCCCAACCCCAAGCGCGGCGAGCACAAGGAGTGGGGCACCATGGTGTTCGACTTCGGCCGCAACGAGGTGCAGAGCTTCCTCATTTCCAGCGCACTGTACTGGCTGGAGCAGTACCACATTGATGGTCTGCGGGTGGACGCCGTGGCTTCCATGCTCTATCTGGACTACAACCGCAAGCAGGGCGAATGGGAGCCCAATAAGGACGGCGGCAAGGAGAACCTTGAAGCCATCGCCTTCCTGCGCAAGCTGAACAACACCGTGCTGGGCCGTCACCCCCACAAGTACATGATCGCCGAGGAGTCTACCGCGTGGCCCATGGTCACAAAGCCCGCTTCGGACGGCGGTTTAGGCTTCAACTTCAAGTGGAACATGGGCTGGATGAACGATATGCTCAGCTACATGAAGACCGACCCGCTGTTCCGCGCCGGCAACCACAACAAGGTGACTTTCAGCTTCTTCTACGCTTTCAGCGAGAACTTTGTGCTGCCCATCAGCCACGATGAGGTTGTGCACGGCAAGGGCAGCCTGCTGAACAAGATGCCCGGCGAGTACGACGACAAGTTTGCCAATCTGCGCACCTTCTTCGGCTACATGATGGCGCACCCGGGCAAGAAACTGCTGTTCATGGGACAGGAGTTCGGTCAGTTTGCCGAGTGGAACGAGACAAAGCAGCTGGACTGGATGCTGCTGGACTACGACAAGCACGCCGAGCTGCAGAACTACGTCCGCACCCTGAACGCCTTCTATAAAGAGCACCCTGCCCTCTGGCAGATCGATTACAGCTGGGAGGGCTTCCAGTGGATCGTGCCGGACGACTCGCAGCAGAGCGTCATCGCCTTCCTGCGCAAGGATGCCGCCGGTAAGCAGATCCTTGTCATCTGCAACTTCAACCCCGTCCTGCGCGAGGGCTACACCCTCGGTGCGCCGGTGTCCGGCACTTACAAGGAAATCCTGAACAGCGATGATGCCGCTTTCGGCGGCTCCGGCACTGTGCACAACAAGCCGGTGCGTACCCACAAAAAGCCGCAGCACGGCTTTGAGCAGAGCATCACCGTTACCCTGCCGCCCATGAGCACCCTGTACTTTGAGGTGCCCACAAAGCGCACCCGCAAGGCAGCAGAGGACAGCACGGACAAACCGGCAAAAAAGACCGCCAAAAAATCCACCGTCAAGGGTGCCGTGGAAAAGGCGGTAAAAAAGACGACCCGCAAGGCCAAAGCCGAGCCGGACGCCGACAAGCCGGTAAAAAAGACCCGCACCACCAAGGCCAAGGCCGCCGAAACGGCGGATGAAAAACCGGAAAAAGCAAAAAAGACCGCTGCCAAGTCCAAAGCCGCAGCGGACAAGCCGGTAAAGAAAACCGCCGCCAAGGCAAAGACTGCGGCAAAAGCAAAGCCTGAGACCGAAGCAGAAACCAAACCCGCAAAGCGCACCCGCAAAGCAAAAGCACCCAAGGAGTAAGGATGCCCACACGGATGCACGCACGAACATTCTGATCTGTTGACTATCATTTCCAAAACGGAAATGCTAAAGGGGAGAATAAAGCTATGGCAAAAGAAATCGTGGCAATGATCCTTGCCGGTGGACGTGGCTCGCGCTTATACGCGCTGACACAAAAGACGGCAAAACCTGCGGTGTCCTTCGGCGGTAAGTACCGCATCGTGGACTTCCCGCTGTCCAACTGCGTCAACTCCGATATCGACACGGTCGGTATCGCAACGCAGTACCAGCCCCAGAAGCTGAACGAGTACATCGGTAACGGTCAGCCTTGGGATCTGGACCGTCTGCACGGCGGTGTGCACACCCTGCCCCCTTACGAGCAGGCAAACGGCACCGACTGGTACAAGGGCACTGCAAACGCCATCTACCAGAACATCGGCTTCATCGACAGCTATGATCCCGAGTACGTCATCATCCTGTCCGGCGACCAGATCTGCAAGCAGGACTACGCCGACTTCCTGCGCTTCCACAAGGAAAAGGGCGCAGAGTTCTCTGTGGCCGTTATGGAAGTGGACTGGAAGGAAGCCTCCCGCTTTGGCCTGATGGTGGCAGACGAGACCGACCGCATCACCGAGTTCCAGGAGAAGCCCCCGGTGCCCAAGTCCAATCTGGCATCCATGGGCATCTACATCTTCAACTGGGATGTGCTCAAGAAGTATCTGATCGAGGACGAGGCTGACCCCAACTCCAAGAACGACTTCGGCATGAACATCATCCCCGCCCTGCTGCGTGACGGCCGCAAGATGTACGCCTACCGCTTTGCCGGTTACTGGCGCGACGTGGGCACCATCGACAGCCTGTGGGAAGCCAACATGGAAGTGCTGGACCCCGAGAACTCCGGCATTGATATCTTTGATAAGACCTGGAAGATCTACAGCCGCAACCCCGTGCTGCCCGCCCAGAAGATCGGCGAGCGCGCCGTTGTGCAGGACTCCCTCATCACCGAGGGCTGCAAGATCTACGGCAACGTCAAGCACTCTGTCCTGAGCGCAGGCGTTGTTGTGGAAGAGGGCGCTACCGTTGAGGACGCCGTGCTGATGGACGGTGTCGTAGTCAAGGCAGGTGCCGTGGTCAAGCGCTGCATCCTTGCTGAGGACGTTGTTGTGGGCGCAGGTGCAAAGGTCGGCGGCGATGGCGCTATTGCCCACGTTGGCACCGGTCTGACCATCGGCGCAGGCGCTACCGTCAAGGAGGGCGCAAAAGTGTTTGAATCCGTCAAGGAGGGTGTGGAAGTATGCTGAGACAGAACACCAATGCGTTGGGTATCATTTTCCCCAACAGCTATGACAATACCGTTCCCGAGCTGGTGACCGAGCGTGCAATGGCCTCGATCCCCTTTGCGGGTCGTTACCGCATGGTAGACTTTGTGCTGTCCAGCATGGCCAACTGCGGCATTTCCAACGTTTCCATCGTGGTGCGTAAAAACTACCACTCCCTGATGGATCATCTGGGCACCGGCCGCGAGTGGGATATGGCACGCCGTCACGGCGGCCTGAACATCGTGCCGCCCTTTGCAGAAAAGGGTGTGCGCATCTACTCCGGCCGTGTGGAGGCTCTGGGCTCCATTCTGAGCTTCCTCGAGCACCAGAAGGAGAAGTATGTGGTCATGAGCGATGCCAACATCGCCGTCAACTACGACTTCAACGCCCTGCTGGCTGCTCATCAGGCCAGCGGTGCCGACGTGACTGTGGCCTATCAAAAGACCGAGATCCCCGAGGGCCGCAAGAACGACAACTACACCCTGACCATTGATTCCGATGGCCGCGTGACCGAGCTGCTGTTCAACGACTACCGCTCCGGCGTGCAGAATCTGGATCTGAACATCTATGTGCTGGAGCGCGAGACCCTGATCAAGCTGGTCAAGGACGCTACCGCCCGCGGCCTGATCTACTTCGAGCGCGATATTCTGGCACACAACGTCAACATCCTGAACATCCACGCTCTGGAGTACACCGGCTATGTGGCTCATGTCTGCGACATGAAGAGCTACTTTGACGAGAACCTGAAGCTGATCAAGGACGAGAATCTGGAGGCACTGTTCCCCAAGGGCTGCCCCATCTACACCAAGATCCGTGACGATAACCCCACCCGTTACGTCACCGGCTCCAAGGTTTCGAATTCCATTCTGGCCGACGGCTGCGTCATCGAGGGCACTGTGGAGAACTGCGTGCTCTTCCGCGGCGTCAAGGTCAAGAAGGGTGCTGTGGTCAAGAACTGCGTCCTGATGCAGGATACCGTGGTCGAGCCCAACGTGGAGCTGGACTGCGTTGTTACCGATAAGAACGTGAAGATCACCGCCGGCAAAAAGCTGTCCGGCACCGAGAGCTTCCCGGTCTACGTCCAGAAGAACCACACCGTCTGATTGAGCAATATCCATAGGGGCGGCTTCCTCCCCGGTAGCCCCTCTTGAGAGGGGCGGGGGCACCTGTGTGTCCCCGCCTGCTCTTTTGTATGCAAGGTTCGCGCCGCTTTTCATGGCGGCGGGGAGCGCGAACATCTGTCTGTATCATGGAAGGAGCGAATCCTATGAAGATCCTGTATGCTGCTTCGGAAGCCAATCCCTTTGCCAAATCCGGCGGTCTGGCCGATGTGGCAGGTGCCCTGCCCAAAGCACTGGTCAAGGACGGCGTGGACGCCCGCGTCATCATGCCCCTGTACGGCGATTTGAAGTACCGCGATAAGCTGGAATACGTTACCAACTACTCCGTGCCTGTGGGCTGGCGCAGCCAGTACTGCGGCCTGTTCAAGGCCGATGTGGACGGCGTGACCTACTACTTCCTGGACAACGAGTATTACTTCAAGCGCCGCGGCCTGTACGGCTTCTACGATGACGGCGAGCGCTTCGCCTTCTTCTCCCGCGCCGTGCTGGAGACTTTGTTCTACATCGACTTCACCCCCGATATCATCAACTGCAACGACTGGCAGACCGCTCTGGTGCCGGTGTACCTGAACCTGTACTATCGCCATCTGGACAAGTTCAACCGCATCAAGACCGTGTTCACCATCCACAACATCGCCTATCAGGGCAAGTACGGCACCGATATTCTGGAGGACACCTGCGGTATCGGCCACCGGGACCAGCATATCGTGGAGTACGACGGCTGCGCCAACTTCATGAAGGGCGCTTTCGAGACCGCCGACAAGATCACCACCGTCAGCCCCACCTACGCACAGGAGATCTTGGACCCGTGGTTCAGCTACGGTCTGGACGCTCTGCTGCGTGAGAAGCAGTACAAGCTGTGCGGCATCCTGAACGGCATCGACATGGACGCCAACGACCCCGCTACCGACAAGAACATCCCCTTCAATTACAGCATCAAGACCTTTGAGACCGGCAAGGCCAAGTGCAAGGAAGCTTTGCAGGACAGATTTGGTCTGAACAAAGACGGTAGCCCCGTCTTTGGCATGGTCAGCCGCATGGTGGGCATGAAGGGCTTTGACCTTGTGCAGAGCATCGCTGACGGTCTGGTGGACCGCGGCATTCAGCTGGTCATTCTGGGCAGCGGCGAGAGCCAGTACGAGAACTTCTTCTCCGACCTGTGCGGTCGTCACCCGGGCCGCGTAGGCACCTATATCGGCTTTGAGCCCAAGCTCTCGCAGGAGATCTACGCCGGTGCCGACGCCTTCATCATGCCCTCCAAGAGCGAGCCCTGCGGTCTGGCACAGATGGTGGCCTGCCGCTACGGCACACCTCCCATCGTCCGCGAGACCGGCGGCCTGCGCGACTCCATCCACGACAGCACCATGGGTGACGGCAACGGCTTTACCTTTGCCGGCTACAACGCCCACGAGCTGTATGTGGCCTGCTGCAACGCACAGGATGCCTACAACAACAAGGAAAACTGGAAGAACCTCGTGCGTCACTGCATGGAGTGCGATTTCAGCTGGGACGTTTCCGCCAAGAGCTACGAGGGTCTGTACAACGAGACCGCAAACCTCTGGTAAGCGCCTGAATCCCAAAGCACCCGCCGGGGCTGCCGCACAAACGTGCGGCAGCCCCTTTTTGCATAAGACGATTTAAAATGTGCTCCGCGTTGCTCTGCACATAGTTCAAGGAAGAATTATTTATAGTTTCGGAATTTCGGAGCGTCTGCGGACGCTCCGAAATTCCCTTTTCACCGGAAGAGCCCCAGAGGAAAACGGCAGCTGCTGCGCTGGTTTCCTACGGAAACAGTCGCGCAGCGGAAAGGCTTAGCTGGCCTTTAGCTGAAAAGCCCTCTCAGTCCGCTCCCGCTGGCATCGCGCAGCGATGACTGAGAAGTTTTTCCCGCTAAAAGCAGTCAGAAAGTCCCCCCAGCGCCGCGCTTTCGCAGAAAGCGGCGCGATAGCTGCCGTTTTTCGTTACGACCCCTCCCGTGAAAATGCGTTTGGAGCGCTCCGCAGAGCGCGACAAACGCGAAATAAAAATTTAATTCCTCTAATTATGGCTAGAGCGCAGCGGAAGCCATTTTAAATCGTCACCCCGCCGAGGAGCCGACCTTTCACTTTTTTACATTCTGCACAAACTTTTCTGCAAAGTTTGTGCAATGATGTGCCCGCAGGCGCACAATGTGTGTTTTCGGCGCACATTTATGGAATCAGTCTTAACAAACTATGAAATTTTACTATATTTCGGTGGAGAATTGATTGCAATATCCAACGTTTTGAAGTATACTGAGGGCATAGACTTTTTGGCTGCCTGTCCATCTCTGGCAAGACTTCCAGATACTGGAACACAGGCAGCACCCGCAGAAAGGAGCGGCGCAGGACTTGAAGGGCTGGTACAAGGCTTTGGAAGATCTGGTCTGGCTGACCCAGCTGGGGCTGAATATGCTGCTGCCGCTGGTGCTCTGCCTTGCCGGGTGCTGGTGGGCTGTGGAGCACTGGGGCTGGCCGGAATGGCTGTTTTTGCCCGCTATGGGTCTGGGGCTTGCCGCCGGGGCGCAGAACTTCTGGGTGTTCTGCAAGGAACGGCTGGAGCGCTCCAAACACGAAAAAAATCATCGGATGGGCTTTAACTCCCACCAGTAATGGAGGTCCGTTTTTATGAAATTGCAGCCGGAATCCAAAAAGGAGCTGCTGCGCATCGCCTGTGGCGTGTCCTTATGCACCGCCGTGATGTGGGTGGTGTTTGCAGCGCTGCATCTGGTGGGCTGGGTAGTCTTTGACTACCGGGTGCTGCTGGGCGGCATCATCGGTGCGCTGGTGGCTATCGGCAACTTTGCCGGCATCTGCTTTGTGGTGCAGAAGGTCATTGACGAGCCGGACGAAAAAAAGCGTAAAGCGCAGCTGCAGATATCCTATAATACAAGGATGCTGCTGCAGGCGTTGTGGATCATTATAGCCATTGCGGCTCCGTGCTTCCAGGCGTTTGCAGGCGTTCTGCCGCTGCTGTTCCCCAGAGTTACGATCTATTATCTCCAGATAACCGGGAAGTACAAGCCGCTCACGCCCCCGCAGGAGCCGGTGGACATCGCTGTGGAAGATGACCCCGCCCCCGCCAAGGCGTCTGCGGTGCAGCCCCGTGACGAAGGGGGTGAACAAGAATAAATGGAACTGAACGGCGCAAAGATCCTGTATACCATCCACACCAATATCCCCCTGCTGGGTGATTTTAAAATTACCCAGACCTTGGTAACCACGTGGATCGTCATGGCGCTGCTCTCGGGTTTTGCCATCTGGCTGGGGCACGACCTCAAGCTGGAAAATGTGTCCAAACGACAGGCCGCAGCCGAGTTCATCGTAACACGGCTGGAGCAGTTCGTGCACGACAACATGGGCTTCCACTTCGATCAGTATATCCCCCTCATCGGTGCTATTTTTGCACTGAGCATCGGGTGCAACCTGATCAGCGTCGTCGGCCTGTGGAGCCCCACGGCCGACCTGAACACCGAGGCAGCATGGGCCATCGTGGTGTTTGTTCTGATCATGTACTACAAGATCAAGACAAACGGCATTCTGGCCTATATCAAGGGGCTGCTCGATCCGATCTTTATCATGGCACCCATCAATGTGCTGTCGGAGATCTCTACCCCTGTCAGCATGGCGTTCCGTCACTTCGGCAACATCCTGTCCGGTACGGTCATCTCCACACTGCTGTACTGGGCACTGGCAAGCCTGAGCCACGTCATCTTTGGCTGGCTACCGGGCTTCCTGAGTCAGATCCAGCTGTTCCAGATCGGCATCCCGGCCTTTACCGGTTTGTATTTCGACTGGTTCGGCGGCTGCATTCAGGCGTTCATCTTCTGTACCCTGACCGCAATCTTCATCAAACGTGCTGCCGGTGAGGATTAACCCTTCCGGCATCCCCCAAAACACAAACACATTTTAGGAGGACAAATCTTATGACTGATTTCCAGTATCTGGCTCGTGGTATCGCTCTGGCAGGCTGCGGCATCGGCGCAGGCTGCGCACTGATCGCAGGTATCGGCCCCGGTATCGGCGAAGGCAACGCTGCTGCCGCTGCCTGTGAGGCCGTTGGCCGTCAGCCCGAGTGCAAGAGCGACGTTACCAGCACCCTGATCCTCGGCGTCGCCCTTTCCGAGACCACCGGTATCTACGGCTTTGTTACCGGCCTGCTGCTGATCTTCCTGGCTCCCGGTATGTTCATGAAGTATCTGGCATAAGCCTCCCGATCCGAAAAAATAACGAAAGGAGACGCTTATGGAACTGTATCAGGCGTTGATCACGCTGGATGGCTGGACCTTTCTGGCCCAGATCTGCAACCTGATGATCCAGCTGGTCATCTTCAAAAAGTTCCTGCTGAAGCCGATCAGACAGGTGATCGCCGACCGCAAGGCCAAGGCCGACAGCGAGATCGCAGATGCGCAGAAGCTGCGCACCGAGGCCGAAGCCATGAAGGCGGAGTACGAGCAGAACCTGCAGAACGCCCGCACCGAGGCCAACCAGATCGTGGCTGCGGCGCAAAAGACCGCCACCGCCCGCTCGGAAGAGATCGTGGGCGAAGCCCGCGCACAGGCCGCTGCGCTGAAGCAGAAGGCCGAAGCTGACATTGCGCAGGAGCGCAAGAAGGCTGTGAACGAGGTCAAGGACGAGATCGGCGGCATCGCCATGGAGATCGCATCCAAGGTGGTGGAGCGCGAGATCAGTGAGAAGGACCACAAGGACCTGATCGACGAATTTATCAAAAACGTGGGTGAAGCATCATGACCGAAACTGCAAAGATGTACGGCGGCAGTCTGTACGATCTGGCGGCAGAGGAAGGGCTGGAGACCCGCATTCTGGGCGAGCTTGACGAGGTGCAACAGCTTCTCAAGCAAAACCCGGACTACCTGCGGCTGCTCAGCACCCCCAGCATCCCCAAAAAGGAGCGCTGCGGCCTGCTGGACGAAGCCCTGCGCGGGCAGGTCCACCTCTATGTGCTGAACTTTTTAAAGATCCTGTGCGAGAAGGGCACCCTGCGGGAGCTGTCCGGCTGCGCACGGGCTTACCGCATCCGCTACAATCAGGCGCACGGCATTCTGGAAGCCACAGCCATCTCGGCTGTCCCGCTGACCGAGCAGCAGCGCGCGGCGCTGCACGCCAAGCTGGAAAGCCTGACCGGCAAGACCATCGACCTTAAAACCAAGGTGGATGCCAAGGTGCTGGGCGGTATCCGGCTGGATATCGAGGGCACCGAGCTGGACGGCACCGTCCAGAACCGCCTTGTCTCCCTGCGCCGGGATATTGCGGCGGTCACTTTGTAACTTTTTCCCTGCCCTTTACAAACGGGGCAGAGCACAGAACGAATTTCCACCCGAAATGACTATTATGAATTGAGTGGTGAACAAACAAAGATGCAACTGAAACCTGAAGAGATCTCCAAGATCATCCGTGCGCAGATCAAGCATTATGAAAATGCCATCGAGCAGAGCGAGACCGGCACGGTCATTATGGTGGGCGACGGCATCGCCCGGGCCAGCGGTCTGGAAAAGTGCATGGCAGGCGAGCTGCTCCAGTTTGACAACGGCGAATACGGTATGGCCCAGAACCTTGAGGAAAATACCGTTTCCATCGTGCTGCTGGGCTCGGATGCCGGCATCAAAGAAGGCAGCATCGTCAAGCGCACCGGCAAGGTAGTCTCCGTGCCGGTGGGCGATGCCATGATCGGCCGCGTGGTCAACGCACTGGGTCAGCCCATCGACGGCGCAGGCCCCATTGAGACCACCGAGTACCGCGCCATCGAGAGCCGCGCGCCCGGCATCATCGAGCGCCAGCCCGTCAAGGAGCCGCTGCAGACCGGTATCAAGGCCATCGACTCCATGATCCCCATCGGACGCGGTCAGCGCGAGCTGATCATCGGTGACCGCCAGACCGGCAAGACCACCATCGCCTCCGATACCATCATCAACCAGAAGGGCAAGGACGTCATCTGCATTTACGTTGCCATCGGTCAGAAGCGCTCTACCGTGGCAAACCTCGTACAGAGCCTGACCGAAGCCGGTGCCATGGGCTACACCATCGTGGTGTCCGCCACCGCCTCCGAGCTGTCTCCCCTGCAGTATATCGCCCCCTACTCCGGCTGCGCCATGGGCGAATACTTCATGCAGCAAGGCAAGCACGTTCTCATCATCTACGATGACCTTTCCAAGCACGCTGTTGCCTACCGTGCCCTGTCGCTGCTGATCCGCCGTCCCCCGGGACGCGAGGCTTACCCCGGCGACGTTTTCTATCTGCACTCCCGTCTGCTGGAGCGCGCCGCCAAGCTTTCCAATGAGCTGGGCGGCGGCAGCCTGACGGCTCTGCCCATCATCGAGACGCAGGCGGGCGATGTTTCCGCCTACATCCCCACCAACGTCATCTCCATCACCGATGGTCAGATCTTCCTTGAGACCGAGCTGTTCCACTCCGGCGTCATGCCGGCAGTCAACCCCGGTATCTCGGTGTCCCGCGTCGGCGGCAACGCTCAGATCAAGGCCATGAAGAAGGTGGCCGGCACCCTGAAGCTGATCTACTCCCAGTACCGCGAACTGCAATCCTTTGCACAGTTCGGCTCTGATCTGGACGCCGACACCAAGGCGCGTCTGGCACAGGGCGAGCGCATCGTGGAGGTGCTCAAGCAGAACCGCTCCGCGCCCGTACCTGTGGAAAAGCAGGTCGCCATCCTGTACGCCACTATCCATGACTACCTTGTCAACGTCAAGGTGCCGGATGTGGCAGAGTACGAGAAGAGCCTGTACGAGTATCTGGACAACGATGCCGCCGGGGCTGCCGTGATGGACACCATCCGCACCACCGGTAATCTGGATAAGGACACCGAGGAGCAGCTCAAGACCGTGCTGACCCGGTATACCGAAAGCTTTGTCAAGGCGCATTAAAGGGAAGGAGGCGTAACGCATGGCTGGTTCCATGAAGGACATCAAGCTGCGCATCAAAAGCGTAGAGAGCACCATGCAGATCACCAAGGCCATGGAGCTGGTGGCTTCCTCCAAAATGCGCCGTGCCAAGGAGCGGGTCGAGCACAGCCGACCCTATTTTGAAACGCTGTACAAGACCCTGACCGAGATCGCGGCAGCGGACCCCCGGGCCCGCAACCCCTACCTGCGCCGCAGCGAGATCAAGCGCACGCTGCTGGTGGTCATTGCCGGTGACCGCGGCCTTGCCGGCGGTTACAACGCCAACGTGCTCAAGCTGGCCGCACAGGAAAGCGGCAATGTGGAAGTGCTGCCCATCGGCAAGCGCTCGGCAGAGTACTTTGCCCACCACGAAGCCGAACTGTTCACGCAGGAGGTGCTGCTGGCCGCCGATATTTCGGTGGGACAGTGCTTCCAGCTGGCGCGCCAGATCACCGAAGGGTACCGCAAGGGCGAGTTTGACGCCGTAAAGCTTTGCTACACCCGGTTCGATTCCATGATGACCCAGACGGCTGTCTCTATTGAGGTGCTGCCGCTGGTCATGGAGCCCACCGAACAGCAGAAGGCGGAGGCGCGCCGCAGTCAGATTTTGTACAAGCCCAGCAGCGAGGAAGTATTCAGCGCGATCATCCCGGAGTATGTGGCCGGTGTCGTCTACGGTGCCGTGTGCGAGAGCGTAGCCAGCGAGCTGGCTGCCCGCCGCACCGCCATGGACGCTGCCACCAAGAACGCCGGTGAGATGATCGACCATCTCAACCTGTATTATAACCGTGCCCGTCAGGCTGCTATCACGCAGGAGATCACCGAGATCGTGGCCGGCGCGGAGAACTAAGACTATCAAGAAGGAGTTGTAGCCTATGTCCGAAAAACATATCGGCAAGGTGATCCAGGTCATTGGCCCGGTGCTGGACATCCAGTTCAAGGATGGCGAGCTGCCGGAGCTGCTCAACGCCATTGAGATCGACAACCACGGCCAGAAGCTGGTGGTAGAGGTCGCTCAGCTGACCGGCGACAATGTGGCGCGCTGCATTGCCATGAGCAGCACCGATGGTCTGGTGCGCGGCACAGATGCCGTGGACACCGGCGAGTCCATTAAGGTGCCCGTAGGCGACCAGTGTCTGGGGCGCGTATTCAACCTGCTGGGCGAGCCGGTGGATAACAAGCCCGCCCCCACCCCGGATGCCTACTGGCCCATCCACCGTCCCGCTCCCAGCTACGAGGAGCAGCAGTCCACCACCGAGATCCTGGAGACCGGCATCAAAGTCGTGGACCTGATCTGCCCCTACGCCAAGGGCGGCAAGATCGGCCTGTTCGGCGGCGCCGGTGTCGGCAAGACCGTCCTGATCCAGGAACTGATCTATAACATCGCCACCGAGCACAACGGTTACTCGGTATTTACCGGCGTTGGCGAGCGCACCCGTGAGGGCAACGACCTGTACGGCGAAATGACCGAGAGCGGCGTTATCAACAAGACCGCACTGGTCTACGGCCAGATGAACGAGCCCCCGGGAGCCCGTATGCGCGTGGCACTGTCCGGCCTGACCATGGCAGAGTATTTCCGCGATGTGAAGAATCAGGACGTGCTGCTGTTCATTGATAACATCTTCCGCTTCACGCAGGCTGGCTCCGAGGTGTCCGCACTGCTGGGTCGTATGCCCTCTGCCGTTGGTTACCAGCCCACGCTGGCCACCGAGATGGGCGCTCTGCAGGAGCGCATCACCTCCACCCGCAAGGGCTCCATCACCTCGGTGCAGGCCGTCTACGTTCCCGCCGACGACCTGACCGACCCCGCCCCTGCCACCACCTTTACCCATCTGGATGCCACCACGGTGCTGAGCCGTGACATTGCATCGCAGGGCATCTACCCCGCTGTGGACCCGCTGGACTCCACCAGCCGCATCCTCAGCCCGGAGGTCGTGGGGCAGGAGCACTACGAGATCGCCCGCGCCGTCCAGAAGGTGCTGCAGCGCTACAAGGAGCTGCAGGACATCATCGCCATCATGGGCATGGACGAGCTGAGCGAGGA
>OCHE01000692.1_pt1 | contig 37752 bp, 35 predicted proteins | sample 1538681 | NCBI WGS metagenome assembly OCHE01 (sample SAMN04571717, study PRJEB22368) | human gut metagenome | biome: human gut; material: stool | host: Homo sapiens | place: Luxembourg | collected 2012-08-17
CTTCGCGAATTCTTCCTTGTTTTGGTTCAAGGTTACGAACGAGCACCGCGAGTTTTGCAATTACCTAATATAATATGTACAAAAAGGTACCTGCAGTTAATTCCGAACCCTGCAGGCACCCAAAAACGAAAGATAAAAAAGAATGAGTGGAACAGCTTTTTCTGCTGTCCATGTTTGTATTATAGATGATATCGGTAAGATGATATTCTGGTACGAAAAAATGGGCTTCCGCGGCAGAGGAAATCAAAATTAAACTACTACGCTTAATCATAGTTACAGAATTAGGCATTTTTCATTTTTACTTGCATTTGTTATTGAATATTCGTGTAAAGTATTATTTTCTTCGTGCAAATGGCATATAATATAATTACCAGTAGAAAGGGGTTGATTGTATGGCTGGAAATACCACAAATATCAGTATCCGCATGGATGCAGATCTGAAAGTGCAAGCGGACGCACTTTTTTCGGAACTTGGCATGAATCTGACTACGGCGTTTAACATCTTTGTGCGCCAGTCGCTTCGCGAAGGCGGTATTCCCTTTGAAGTAAAGTTGGAACGACCAAATAAAGAAACGGTTGCTGCCATGCTGGAAGCGGAAAGGATAGCAAAGGACCCGTCTGTAAAAGGTTATGATAACCTTGATGAGTTATTTGCTGATCTGAAAAGATGAAAGAAATCAAATATACTGTCAAGTACACGACCGGTTTTAAAAAAGACTATAAACGAGTTATAAAGCGTGGCTTGAAAATTCAGCTATTGGAGCAGGTCGTAGCATTGCTGGCAATAGGCGAACCTTTGCCAGATAAAAATCGAGATCATGACCTACCTGTCTGGCGATTGGACAGGGTATCGTGAATGTCATATTCTTCCGGACTGGTTGCTTGTCTACCGCATAGAAGATGATGTTCTGGTGCTGACGCTGACCCGTACCGGCACACATAGCGACTTGTTCGGAAAATAAACAAACTGCCGCCCCTGCGTGGCGGTTTTTCTGTATTAAAAATCAACAAAAAAGACACCCACAGTTAATTCCGAACCCTGTGAGTGCCCAAAAACGAAAGGTTAAAACAATGCATATGAACAGATTTTCTGCTGTTCATGATTGTATTATAGCTGATCAATGTGGTCGACCATTCTGGTACGAAAAAAAACTAATCCTCATCCATATCAGCCAAAAAAGAATCCCTCTGTAACTCAAACTCATCCTCAATCCCAAGGTTATCCTTGTACATCTGATATCCGTCTTTAAGGATCTTAAGGAGTTTTCCTCTGGTATTAATGCCTTTCTCTTCAAGGAACTCCGCAATACAATGCCGATCGACCGTACGAATCTGTTCATCCTTACTCAGCTTCTGAGTCTCTTCATCGAGAAAACAGGCAGAAACAAAAAATGAATTCCCATCCTTTGTAAGATAAAAGATAGCGTTTTTAAATCCGCAGGGAACCTCGCTGTTCGGAAAGAAAAACGGTTGATCAAGTCCCAGCATATCAATATACGCTCCGTCTTTTTTTATATGAACATTTTTCTTCGGAACCGTAATAACTTGATAGTCATATTTATTATTGCCCCCAACAATGCTTACTACCGCATCAAATTCCAGACATTCTTCCTCAAGGATATCCATCAACTCATCTACCGTTCTGTATCCTGCCATTATTTATTCTCCTTGCCTTTGATCTGCTCTTTGGCTGCATCCATGTCTTTCCTGGTACTTTTTTCCATAATGAAGGAAATTTCACTGGCATCGCTTAAGGTCATCCGTAGCGTACCATCCTCCAGCATTGTTGCGTCACACTCGATGTCCTTGTATTCATCCTTTTTTTCTCCCAGATTTCCACCGCCGATCTTAAACGACAGAGTTCCATCTGAAAAAACAGTTTCCAGATCAGAAATATCAATGATCCCATCCGTAGAATCAATGTCCATATACAGCCCGGCTTTCTTATCGTCAACTGTCAGGAAAACATTGTTGACGCCAAACAGGTCCGCCGGGGCAAGAACTTCATCTGTTTCCACTTTTTCTGCCTTCCATATACCATCCATATCGGATTCCTTTACTTTTTTGGCCACTGCTACGGTTTTCTTTTTGGCATTCTCTTCATCCCTGGTAAACACAAACGTCTCCCCATTACTCTGTGTGGTCATGGTTTCTTTCTTTTCATCATAGTCGATCAGCAGATCGTCATCCGTTCCTTCGTTTACAAGGATCTGGTTTTCTTTTTGCACCCATTTACCGGTAAGCTCGGTATTATCCTTGTTGTCATATTTGATGGAAAAAGCCCCATCCTTATCAAGCGTCATCACTGCCGGGGTTCCCCAGATATTACCGAACCACTCTCCGATTACAGATGCTTCTTCTGCCCTGACAGAAAACGTCTCCGCTATGAATGGAACGATTCCTGTTAACGCCAGTACTCCGGCAAGTACTGCTGCCACAATCTTTTTCTTCATGTCAAAACTCCTTTTCTTTTTAATATGATTAAAAAAGCCCCGCTTAAGCAGGGCGATGGACAAGTTTTTTGGTAGTATATTTCGGGCACTTGATCACAAGGGAGCCGGAGAATACAGCTCCTTTCGGAGATGCTGTGTAATTCGACTGCATGCGTTCACAGTCTTTGTAAGAAGTCCGGCAGATACTGCACAGGCCATTTTCAGCAATGTACTTCTTCTCCGCGGCAGCCTTCTTTTTTGCCTTGAGCTTCGCAGCAGAAACCATCTTTATCTGTTTAGCCTTTTTCTTATTCTGTTCCTGCTTCCTGTTATATTCTTGTCTGCAGGAATCTGAACACAGAGGTGCCATCATCTCACTGGCCGGACAGAAAAATGTCTTATGACAGATGACACAGTTTTTGTATGCATGAGGTTCCTTGTCCTTATGTAACGCTTCGCATTCCGCGGAGCAGAATTTCCCTAAGCCGGAGAATTCCTTACCACATTCCTCACATACTTTCAAACCGTTATCTCTTAAATATTTTGTATATTCTTTCTTTTTCGCACGGTCTTCCTGATAGCAGGCATTGCAGCAGAAAACAGAATCTTTGACGAATTCCTTTCCGCAGTTTGGACAGATCTTCAGAGTACCGTTTCTTCTGGCAGCGTCCATTAGGTATTTTTCCCTGCATTCCGCGGAGCAGTACCAGTTGTGCCACCCGGTGTCTCTTTGGTCATCCGTCTCAAGCATTGGTTTTCCGCAGCAGGCGCAGAAGGTATTTTGTATCCTGTCTGCAGCTTCACAGGCTTTGCTGCAGTATGCAGAGGTCACCCCATTGTAGCAGGTGAATGTTTTGTGGCAGTATTTGCATTCGACCTCTGTTTTTGATACAGGACGCCCGGTGCCAACCCTTGCCACACTATACTGCATATGCTTATGCAGATCTCGCCAGGCCTTGGTGGAATCTTTTCCACATTCGGGACAATACTTCTGGCTGCTTCGGCTTGGCGTAAACCATACACCGCAGATCTCACACTCTTTTTGTTTTGTTTCCATATCCATTTTTCTCCTTTCATTTTTGGTTTGGGAGAAATATGAAAGATATTACTACAATACAAAAAGTCGCCAGGATAAAAACACTTTCCCGTGACTGGACAAAATATACAAGGACGTTTTTCTTGCGAAAACAGGATCTTTTATTAATGAAAATCAACATCTGCTTCCACTCACCGTGGAAGGTTATTTTTCCTGTTTTGCCGTTGGTGTCGGCGCAACATAATCCTCTTTTAATTGAGTATCGATCAGCATACAGTTGGCTATAAAACGGTTGTTGATCACACCGGAATCCGCACAGGTAGATAACGTGATGATCTGTTCATCTCCCGTAGGCTTAAACTCTGTGGAATAATAGCCTTTTTTGATAGAATACTTTACCCATTTCCGGAAATCCTTTGAGCCAATGGTAAAACCGATGGTGTACGTTCTGTCATTATCAAGACAGTTATAAACATCATATATTGCATACGTTCTTGTCTCCTCAGGGGTATAGATATACATATAGGAATGCTTTTTCCAAAAGCCCGTATCTGTATAATTGGATAACTGTCCAAACATCTGCCCGCTTGCCATGTTGTGTCCGTACAGGATGATATGCGCATCATCCAAATCTTCACTCGTCCCCTTTTCCGCAAAGATGGACCCGAGGATATTGTAGGAACCGTCCATGTGATGATACAGATAATAATTATCCGCGGTACCCTTCAACACCGCATAGTTTACGGCAAGGTCTGGGATACGGATCCAGCCAATGATATCCGGGTTCATCTTTTTAAGTCCGTTCCAGTCAACCCCGTTCCAGTCCTGTGGGATATTTTGGGACTTCTTTTCCGATGATTTTTTCTTATCGGAAGCTTTTGCTGCCGTTTTCCTGTCCGTAAAATCGTAGGGAAGGGTTCCATCCGCGGAGTCCGCAAAATCCGTGTACCCTTCCTGTACCTGTTTACTCTTGTAATCCGAGATCCAGTATGGCACCTGTTCCTTAAACGCCATATAAAACATAAACCCTGCCGCACACAGCAGGATCAAAAAAAATAATGTAAAGACCGGGAATTTCTTCTTTTCCCGCACCTTCAGACTTTCCATTATCTTCCTCCTTTCTTTTTCCCACAATATGCCAAAAAAACGATTTTCATAATTTGTTAAATTCTGCACATTATCAGAAAAATTTTAAGGAAATATTATGTTAAGAAGATCAAAAAAGATCCTGGCAGAGCTGGTCTGACAATTGCCATGCTTCCATATACGGTATTACAAAAGCAGCTATGTGAAATACATATCTATCGAAAACTGCCTCACCGGAAGTAACGGCGGGTTCTTAGACGACGATACCCATTACAACAATGCAACACTTAAGAAGATCCTTACAAGATTTAAGAAAATGGCATAAGAAAAGCGGAGGTTTATCCTCCCTTTTTTTGAGCAAAAAAATACCCCCTGCAGGATCTATAAGAAACTGCAGGGGGTTAAAGCAGGGTGTGGCGTGGACTTATCCGTCCATCCTTAATATGACAAAAAATCCTGATCTGGTGCAACTCCCGTATATTTTCTGGCAATCCATACGGGACAAAAAAGAAACATCCGCGGAGATGATCAAAAGGCCGCAGATGTTTCCGATTGGATGATTAATCCGGTGCGTATGAAATTGCGGAAAAACTATCCGCCAAAACAGACATCCGGGAATTGGCACGTATACGAAAGGAGTGTATCCCGGATGCACTGTCTATCCTTATTATACACGAGAATTAAAAAAAATCTAGTATCTTTTTTTGAGGTAGATAAATACCCCGAACGCAAGAACTCCAAGAATACAGATAGACACCAGACTGCTGACAAAACGGTCTTTTGCTGTCTTTTCCTTAGGCTTATTGCTTTCCTCGTCAAACCGGGTTTCCTCTGCATCGCTTGCGGATGCTTCTGCCTGGGTGCTTCCCGAAGAGCTGTCTTCCCTTTCACCCTTTTTAGATTCCTTACTGTCTTTGTCTGTAAGGCCTAAATATTCTTCCAGAGACATTCCGTTGAGGATCGCCTCCTGACGGGCGGTTTCATATTTCATCCCTTTTTGCTCAAGGGCATCCTGGATCCTTTTTCCACTGTCGGTAAGGTTTCCGTCTGCATCGAGATACCCGTTGTTTGTAAGATCCTGCAGATAAGATTCCCGGACGGTGTCATCATCGAATACGCCTTTGTCCACATAAGGGGAATTTAAGGTCACATCATTTTCATTTGACGTATCCTCTATGGTACTGTTTACGTCCACTTCCTTATAAAGCTCCCCTACCCCGATCTTGTCCGTTAGTTTATCCACTGCTTCCTGTCCGATGGCGAGCGGAACGGTCGTGACCTGGTCGTTATACACACGAAAGAATGTCTTTGTTGCGGCAGGCTCTTTTTTCAGTTCCTTGCTGCTGCCGATATATTTGATACGGATGACCTGATAATCCCCCGGGACAACCCTTGCGGAAAGCTTCGTGTCATTGGCATCCACATCGATGTGTCCCATACGGCTGTCCTCATCCAGAAGCCGGAAGAAGATCCGGTACACGTCCAGGGAACCTGCATCCAGCCCGTCACTGAAGGTTGTTTTTATAGTAAAGTTATCTGCCCCCACCCCGTTTTGGACTACGGGGTTTCTGGCAAAAACGGACGCCGGACAGCTGAGGGAACTGACGCCTAATGCGGCAGCCATCAGAAAAACAGATAGTCTTTTCATAAATGCCTCCTATTCTTTTCCGCGGATGCCTGTCTTATCAAGATCCAGCTCGGAACGGCGCACGTTGGAAAGATCTGTATGTTCTGTAGAACGGATACGGTGTTTATTCGACGGCTCTTCCACATGATTCTGGTTCAGGAAATAATTCTCATCCATAGGAGTGCCTTCATTGATCATGGCCATGACGCTCTCATTCATAGCTTCATCTTCAAGCTGGGATTTTTCATCAGATTCCATCTCACGGAGTGCTTCCGCCTTGATCTCTTCCAGGTCGAAATCACACGCAACCGCATTTACAAGGTCTGCTGCAAATACCAGCTGGACGATGACCGGACGGTTGTCTTTTGAAAGGCCTTTTAAATAAGCTGCCGGATTGCTGAGTGTCAGGTAATAATCCACTGCGCATTCGATATTTGTGATCGTAAGGGTGAACAGCATATTCCCCTTGTCTGCATGTGAATGGAACTCATCAAGGACTTCCATGATCCTTCTAAGCCACATATTCTGTTCATGCTGGAAATCAAGCTCCACCATGACAAACGGTCCCGTAAAGCTGATCCTGTTTACAAAAACACCGGGGGCAGCCGTAAAGCTTGTCATCTCGTTGATTTTTTCCAGGGTTCCATCCTCTGTGGTCTCAACCTTATACAGACTGCACTCCACAACGCTCTTCGGATCCCCGTCTTCGTCTTCTCCGGATAAAGCTTCTACCAGTTCGTCTATAGAGATCTCTTTTTCTTCATCAAAAAGTTCATCATCATAATTCATCAACCATACCTCCTTTTTTCGTTAATATGAAGAAAAACAGGAACAAAGTCCTGTTTTTCCAATCACCCTGCATTTTCAAGGTCTACCTCATCAGGCTTCGTGGTCATCGCCTTGTAGAGTTTGGTATCCGTCGGGAACTCATCCTTGAACGGAATGATGTCCGAACCATTGTAGATCAGTCCTTGTCCGGAATCGGCGCTTGTGACATATTCGATCTCTGTATTGCTGATACCGAACATCTGCTGGAGCTGCATACGTCCGTAAGGATCAAGGTTTAACATCATCATGAAATCCGAGTTATTGATGATCGCCCTTGCCTCGGAGGACTTTAACATATCCTCTGCCTGCTGTGTGATACCGGTCGGGATACCATTCCACTTACGTGCACGTTTCCAGATCTGCTTGGTATATTTGGCAGAAGTCTCTGTCTGCGTAAGCAGATGGAACTCGTCACAGAAAAGCCAGGTGTACTTTCCTTTCTTGTGGTTCTCGATCATACGGTTCCATACATTGTCAAGACAGATCTGAAGGCCCATGTTCTTAAGTCCGGAACCGATATCCTTAATATTGTAGACCGTAAAACGGTTGATGATGTTTACATTGGTCTTGTGTGCAAAGGTGTCCTGGGTACCTACCGCAAAACGTTCCAGCGCAAGCGCAAGGTTCTGGGCTTCCGGCTGCGGCTGCTGTTTCAGCTCATCATACAGATCCCTCAGTGTCGGTACGGTATCCGCATCGTAATTAAGTCCCCTTGCACGTAAACCTTCTACGTATTCCATATAAACGTTCTTGGTACAGCGGTCGATAACGGAACGCTGCGTTGGGGAAAGCTCGTACCTGGAACCAAGTGCTGCCTCACAAATGGAAGCAATGAAGTCTGTTTTCAGCGTAATCGGATCATCTTTTTCCGCATAATCCAAACTCATATCCATCGGGTTTAAGTATACGTTGGAACCCGGGGCAATACGAATGACGGAACCATGGAACAGCACTGCTAACGGGCTGTACTCATTCTCAGGGTCGATAACGATGATGTCATCGTCAGTGTTCAAAAGCACCGAAACCATTTCCCTCTTTGCACTGAAGGATTTACCTGAGCCTGAGGTTCCAAGGATAACGCCATTACCGTTCTTTGCACTCTTTCTGTCATACAGGATCAGCTGATGGGATACTGCATTCAGGCCATAGTACAGACCGCCTTTCTGCATCAGTTCTTTTACAGAGAACGGAAGGAAGATTGCCGCACCCGTAGTATTTAACATGCGTTCCATCTTGACCCTGTTGTAGCATAATGGCAGACAGGTATCAAAACCCAGCTCCTGCTGTTCTGATAAAACATCTGCCTGGCAGACAAACCGTTCCGCGGTAGCTTTGACGATCTCCGTATACTTATCCAGCTGCTCTTTAGTGTCTGCAAAAACAGTCATGGTGATCGTGGTCATGAATAGTTTCTGGTTATCCTGCGTAAGATCCTCCATGATCTGTTCCACTTCACGCTGGGAGTTTCTGATCTCCGGGGAGATCAGATCCGAGGAGTAACCGTTCTTGCTTGCTTTTTTCTGCTGTTCTACCACGTTCTGGTTGATATCCACTGTCTTATTTTTTACCAGTTTAAGGGCATCCCCCTGCGCCAGGGAGCGGTAAATTATGGATGTGAGCATGTTAAACGGCTGGTTGGACATCTCCGCCAGGATATCTCCTCTGAGATAGGACGGAAGGTTCCTCAGTGTTAAAGACCTTGCATATTTATCATCGATCCGGATATAGTCATGTTCAAAGACCATGCTCATAGGAGCGATCGCATCCTTCGTGGTAAGGCCCCGTTTTTTAAGTTCTTTAAGATTAAAGGTCTCAGAGATCCGTCCATCCCTCATCTTTAATTTCTGATAAAACGGGATATCGGAATCCACATGGTAGATATCGTAAAGGTTTGAAAGACGTTCCCTGATGGAACATGGAGCCACGTCTGTACCTATCAGTTTCTTTAATCCCGATGAGATAGAAGAATCCAATCGGGAAAACGTGTTCTTTGCTGCCTCGATATCGTCTGCCTCTATATATACAACCAGATACTTATTATGTATGATATTGTTCCTTGCAACAGCCATCTTGTCGATCAGCATATTGTTCATTTCTTCCCTGTATTCATTCAGGGAATCATTTTTCATTCCGATCAGCACATTCTGCTCAAACTCCGAACTGCTGATGCTTTTATTATGGACAACGACCTGCATCTGTACTTCAGGGCCAAAGCTTCCAATAAACTCCGAATATTTACCAAAGATCGCTCTCTGCTCCTCCATGGATTCAATGGAGAAGTTAATATCAGAGAGGGCATACATCCTAGAATACCCTCTCGCAGAAACCTGTATGATCCCGTTCTCATACGCTCCAAGGTATGGGATGGAATCCTGCACAGTCTTTGGGATCCTTGTAGGTTCTTTAGGAGTTTTCTTCGTATTGTCCAACCCTAAGGCTTTTGTTATTGTGTTAAGAATACCCATATAACCTCCTACTGGTACATCACGTAATCAGGATGTTTCCTCAATACGGATGCACTGAAGACTTTCTGTTTAAAATTTTTTTCTGTTTTTGCTTTCTCTGCTTCCTCTTCCTGGCTGTTATAAAAATTCTCGATCTGGTATGTCCTTACCTTTGGAGCGATATAGTTAAGAACAAAAGCGTTCTTTAAAAATTTTTCCAGCGGCATATCGTATGGGGTCACGACAGCAAATGCCATAATGGGCACTGCCAGTATTACTCCGATCCCAATCTTTGTATTTAAAGACAGTCCCGGCATGATGGCATTTACGAGCGTCAGCGCCGCAAAATCAACTGCTGCCGCGATCAGGCCGCACACCACCATCCTTGTAGAGAATGGGCCGATGAGGGTTGTTTTCACCTTTGTAATATCTTTTGGGATAGGGACTTCTATCATGGAACATTCCTCCTTGCATATAGAAAGGCTGCCGGGATCTAAAGATCCCTCATGCCTTTGATTTCCTTAAACACCGGCAACGTCGTTGGCGATACTCATGGACTTGAACAAGAGACCGATCTTTGTGACAGTCAGTCCAAGACAGGTCAGCCATGTGGAGCCAAACTTACCAGAACCGGTGATCGCATCCAGAAAAGCGATCGTTTCCTTTTTGGAAAACGAGTTTCCGGTTGCTGCCTTCAGGTCACTTATTGCCTTAACTGCATCCGGCCCGACCTTCCACTGGATCAGAAGGGCAACACAGTCTGTGATGATGACAGCCAATGCGAATTGAAGGGCAAGAGCAAAGATCTTTTTCAAATAACGGATCCCTGCCGCATGGTTTCCATCACCAAAGAGATCAGCAACTCCCACCGGGGCAAACATTGCCCTGACGGAGAGCTCCACGATCCTTGAGATAGCGATAAACATGACCGAAATGTTTGAGACCATTACTACCAGATACGAAATGAGGATCTTGAGCAGGTAACCGACAGAGTCGATGATGCCAACTTTCTTTAATCCTTTTTTCAGCATGGAAACCTTAGCGGGATCCGCAAAGAAAGAGTTTCCACTCTCCGCGGCACTCAGTTCCTTCGCAAGGGCCGAGCCCGCACTTACCATGTACTGGATGATGGTCATGCTGTTTGTGATCAGCATGTATGCAAGCGCAAGTTTTATAAAAGTCTTGATAAAATATTCATAATTGATATTTTTACTGGAAGCCTTATCTGCCATATCGATAAGGAAGTAAAGGATCATGATGGAAACGCCGACAGTCGTGATAACTGCAACAATATTTGTAAACCGGCTATCCTTCATGATTTTTGAGAAGAGTTCATCATATGTTGTGAAAGTCTTAAGAACGCTAGTAGAAGTAAACAGTCCATTGTATATTTCAACGATCCAACTTAATAGTGTTACTAGCAATTACTGGTCCTCCTGTTAAATATTTGCATCCTTAACTTCAAGTCCGTCGATTTTGAGACTTTCGATAACAGTTTTCAGGGAGATCAGCACGATAGCACAAATAATAGTCTGAATAGCATCAGATTTGGATTCAGCATCTGTCCTCTTGATAGCCATAATGAACTGTGCAACGCCCCATACTAAGAGGACAACGCCCACCCATCTGAACATGGCAAGGATGATGGCAACAATATTGCTGATCAAACTGGAAGCTGAACTGCTACTTCCGGCTGCAAAGGTCATCATTCCTGACATCATGATGAACATACATGCCATGGTCATGATGCTGATCGCCTTTCCGCAGACAAGCATGGTTTTTCTTCTTTTCTCTTCCATCTCATTTTTCTTGAGCACTAATTTTCCGCAGGTGAGTTCCGCGGAAGCCTTCATTGAAGATAAAAAATTCATTTCTAAAAATTCTCCTTTCAAAATATTTCAACAGGAAGGGATACCGGTTCTTGCCCACACCGGCATCCCGATATCTGTTGAGCACTTGTAAAATGAAAAAAAATGAAAAAAACGAAAAAAGGGGTTAAAAGACACTGAGACTCAGAAGTCCAGATAATAGAAGCACCTGAAAAAAGTGAATTCGAATTCACTTTTTTGTACGATGTTAAGTAGTGTATAAGGGGAAGAAACACAATGATAAGCCTGATAAGACGCATAATAAAGGACATCCACGGTCTGTTTTACTCTCCGCGGATGCCTTAAAACGAAAGGAAAAAAGTTTTAGAACGGACAGCGCTTTAACTGTCCGTACGTAATATGACAAAAAGGTACAAAAAAGAGGCGGTAAAGACCACCTCTTTCTCCAGAGTAATACTAAGCATCTTTCTTTGGTCCAAAGTAATCCACGAAAGTTTTAAATGAAGGAACAGTTTTATCATAAAGTACCCTTGCCCGGTTTTCAGATAAAAACTGTTCTAACTGTTCTTTATATAGATGCATCCCAGACCGGATACTGGATGCATCTACGGAAACAAGAAGGGACAGGATCACGCTGCGCACTTCATCATCCGTTACTTTGAAGTTTTTAAAACACTCCTTCCGCAGAAACTCCCCCAATACTCCTTCCAGATCACTGCCGGCAGAGTCTGCTTTTTTTGTCTTTCCTTTTTCTGTGGCAGGCAGCTGCTTTTCGGGCTCTTTCTTTTTATCCTCTGTGTTTTTGTTATGGCTGTCAGGCTGTCCTTTTGTTTTCTCCTCTTTGCCGGCGTATTTTTTGTTTTCCATACTCAACTTGTCATTGGTATTTTTAGGCTTTCCCTCTGCCTTATCCTGTTTTTTGTCTGGCTTTGGTGGCTCCGGCTTCACCTTGCTTTCTGAAGAGACAGGCCTTTTTTTGTCAACAGGACGGTCTGATCCTTTTTTGGGCGTTTTTTCCTTTGGCGGGACTGCCGGTTTGTCAAGCACTGCACCATCTTCCACTTCCAACATGGCCAGCATATCCATGGTCATATCCGAGAACGTATCCATGTCCGCAGCTATGGGGACAGTTGCTTTATCCGGACGCTTTCCTTTCTTTCTGGGAGACTCGCAGTTTTTTGGTTCAGGCTTTTTGGCTGCTTCTTTTTTTCCTCCAGGAGATTTCTTTCCACCTGTCTTTGGTTCTTCCGGGAACTTCTCCTTTACCTCTGTCTGATCCCTGAGGATATTACGGATACCCATATAGGAGGAAGCAGAGTCATCATATAAAAGAAAATCCTTAAAAACACCGGTGAGGGAAGCGTCCCCCCAGAGGATAAATTTATCTTTTGGGTTGACGGAGTGCTGCACCCCGATCTCGAACGTGATCAGAGGGATACAGTCAGCCATTTTTTTCGGGAGCATCCTTAAGATGATCCAGCCTTTACTGATGTACTCAAACACAATGTCCGGAAGTTTCCTGCCTTTTTCATAAAACAACAGTATTTTGTACCCTTTGGCAAATTCTGCAGGAAGAAGCTTTTCCACGCTGTCAAAGTACATGCTGTCCATGATATAGATATTCATTTATCTATCTCCAGCTCCGGATCGTCCAGGTCGTCAAATACGCTGAAATCCAATTCCGGCTGATGCAGGACGGTATCGAACCCGTTTGCAACATTGATGTGTTTACATAGCTGGTCATCAGACAATACTGTAGACATATTGCTGGCACTGTAAAGAACATTCCTGTAGGATGTCTTCCCATCCATATCCTTTACGCAGAATGCAGCAAAATAAGGGATACCGCAGATCACGCACATCCGGTTCAGCTCTTTTAAGATCGGTTTGATCTTCTCTTCATAGTCGTCTGTTCTGTCAAACATATAAAACCCTCCTTTTAGTCGAAAAAAGTGAATTCGAATTCACTTTTTTGGATGGCAGGGATGAACCCCGGCCTTACCATTTAATATGAAAAAAAGGCTGTACCTGCAAAGGTACAACCTGTGAAGCCCATGAGATCAGTCATGGGCAGCCTGATTTTTCAAATACGAGTCGAGGGCATCAAAGATGGACAACTGGGAAGCCCCCTTAACCTGGCGGTTGTATTCCGCTTTCTGGGCATCCGTCATCTCATGGGAGCCTGCCTCACGGGAACTCCTCCTTGTTGCGGCACGTTTTTTCCTTTCCTGTGCCTTCAGCCCTTCGTTCGGATCGACTGGGCAGTACGGGATATCTTCCGCCTCAAACACTTCCCTGAGGAACTGGTTGTATGTGCGGTCATCTTTCGGACCGTATGCCACATACTGTCCGGTAATGTAAAGCAGGTCCCTTGCACGTGTCATGGACACGAATAACAGACGACGGGCTTCTTCCACCTTTTTCTGATGTTTAGGTCCTGAGGTATGCAATGACGCAGAATCATAACCGCTGATACTGTTAAACACTGCTTTCCATTCCAGGCCCTTAGAAGAATGTGCGGTCGTCAAAACTACACCCTGGTACTTCTGTTCCATCTTCTTTCCGGCGTTTTTCCCATAAATGGAAAAATTACGGATGTATTCCAGCTCGGACTGCAGGTCCTCATTGGCATAAACAAGGTCCAGAAAAGCCTGATAGATCTCATCCTCCTCTTTTAAGGCATCCAGGAATTTGTGGAACAATACCCTCTGGTATGGGATCTCCAGCTGGTCAATGCTCATGAAGGTTTTCTTCATCTCATCCACTTCCAGACGCAGCTCGGTCATGCTCTTCTTTTGGAAGATGTCGCCGTGGTACCTCGCTACCAGGTAGTTGAAGTACAGCAGGTCTGATTCCGGCTGGTAGAACGCTTCGGCGAGACTTAATGCTGCTTTGACATTTGCATTCTCCATATACGGGAGCGGGCTCATCATGACCCATGGGATCCCGGCCTGTGTAAGCTCGGCACCCAGGGCAACAAGCTCCGTTTTCTTAAAGGCAATGAAGGCGATGTCTTCCGGCTGATACCCTGAATCGATCAGATCCTTGATCCGTTCCGCGATATAGCGGTACTCCGTCTTCTTGTCATGGAAGCCCCTTACCACTGGTTTTTTCCCGGATTCCCTTACCGGTATCATATCCTTGTCCACACGATCTTTATTTAATGCATTGATCTTATTGGCCAGCTCCAGGATCTCCGGTGTGGAACGTCGGTTTTCCGTCAGGTACAGGTCCTCTCCTACTTTCCCGATCTTCTCAAAGAAATGAAGGATGTTTTCCGGCGTGGTATTTCGGAATCCGTAAATGCTCTGGCTGTCATCCCCGACAACCATCAGGGACTCGAAACACTTTGTGGATATCAGTCTGCGGATGATCTCCAGCTGCGTATCGTTGGAATCCTGGAACTCGTCGACGATGATATGCCGGTATCCCAGCTCATCAAGATAATCCGGATGTCCATCCAGAAAACCAAGCATCAGGGGTTCCTGATCTGCAAACTGTAAAAGATTTTCTTCCTTCAGACGCTTATCGTAGTCCTCATACAGGGACAGCAGAGCTGAAAGCCCTGTGGAACCGACGAAACGGAAAAACCCTTTTTCGGAGGCTGCATCTTTAAGCAGGTCCAGATCATAATACTGGGTTTCCTTGATCGTCTCAAAAGTTTTTTTAGCACACGCCAGTGCCCCTAAACAGTTCGGGGAGTTTACGTCATAATTCAGGTAATCCAGTCCTGCCACCGGATTTTCATCCAGCAGCTGGGTGATGATCACTGAATTACGAATATCATCCACCACCATCGGTTTTGTGGTAAAACCACAGTCCTCAAAGTTATCCTTCACGATGCGGTACGCAAAAGTATTGAACGTCATCGCCTGGATGTCATCGCCGCTGACATGGAGTCCGCGCGTCTCGCATTTTTTAGCGATCCTGGCTTTCATCTCATTAGCTCCGGCATCCGTGAAGGTAATAAACAATACCTCGGAAGGTTTTATCCCTTCTTCGAACATCCTTGCCCCGCGTTCCGTCATACACTCGGTCTTTCCGGAACCGGCAGTTGCATTGACCCTGCACACACCTCTGCGGAAATCAATGACTTTCTGCTGGGCATCTGTCGGGATGATCTTCCCCTTTTTGCCTGAACCCGTCTTAAGCTCATAACGTTTGGGAAGTTCCACGTAATGACAGGAAGCATTCCATTGGCACTTTTCACAGTCCTCCTCCGTACACTCCTGTCCGACCGTATACTCTTCCAAAAGTTTCAGATACTCGGCATCAAGGCCGGTTACTGTATTTTTCCCGCCGGTATAGAGGTCTTCAATGCTGACCACGTTTCCACCAGTCTCTCCGAAATAAACCGGATCCCAGTAGGCGTTGGTCATTGATGACCGGTCCGTACTTTTCCGCAGGAAATAGTAACTGGCTTTGACGGTTTTTGTCTCCCCGTCCTTTAACAGGGATCTGCCATACTGCAAGAGAAAATACAGTTCCAGACATTTCGCTGCGGAACCATCCCTTTTCTTTCCATTCTGGGTTATCGTTGGTTTTCCCGCTCGGTACAGGACGACTTCCAGTGAGCATCCGTCATCAAAGATAGCATCCGGTTTTACTGAGACCAGATAATCTCCTATCTCCAGTTCTTTCTGTCCAGATGGAATATAAGGATGACGGAATTCACATTTACAATAACGCTCCAGACATCTGACAAGCTGATGTCTTCTCAGCTCGCCTGTTTTCTCTGTAACGTAGTCATCCTCCACTCCCTGGCTTACCAGGTCAGAGAAGTCCGAGATCTCATACTTTCCTTGAAAGAACCCTTTGATGATCTCCTTTACGATGATTGCATTATCGTAAAAGGTGTTCTTTGGGCTTTCCAGTTTCAGTTCATCCCATTCTCTGGCAGCTGCACACCAGTTCTTTCCTCTAAACTCTCCGCTTCGTTTTTTGATCTTCATAATCAATTCTCCCTTCGTTTTTTTTGATACAACTTAAGTATGAAGAACATGGTCTGTATTAAAAACAAAGCAGGCAGTTTCCAGGGCACCTGCAATTTTTTTGGGGATGTACGGGATCAGAGGATTACGCCTGTCTTTGTAATATTGTCGAACTGATCATACGGATGGATCAGATTTCTACACTTTATCTGACCGTATCCGCGGATACCCAGAGAACCTCCCTGTATCTGAGCAGAAATTATCTTAGATGCACAAGGAGAAAACTCTCTGATTTGGTGTCAAAGAATGACGACATTTTAAAAAAATCGTCAAATGTGCTGGAAATTACAAATTCTAAAAACGCCAGTAAAATCAAGAGTTTCGAGGCACTTTCAGGAATGGTGTCAAATACCTCTATGGGAAGTCCATAGAAAGATATGACACCATTCCTACTCTTACAAGGAACGACACATACCCGGTCGGAAATATTAAGGCCGACAAAGAGAAATCTGCAGAAAAGATTGATGGTACGATTGCCACCATTATTGGACTTGATTGCACGATTTACTGTGGCAATGATACTGATGCTTCCGTATACAATGGCAGAATAATTTATCTGTTCTATGTATGCTTTCCCTTTAATTGCAGATAATATTAAGGGGATTTTCTCGTAACGTATTGTCTATTACCTTATTTTGGTATATATTATAAGGGAATAAAAGAGAGGTGAGGGAATGAGAAATTTTAATTATTCTGAAATCAGAAATCAAAAGTGGGATTCAGATATTCTTGGTTTGATTGCCGCAATATATAAAGAAGCAGGAAAACAAGAGATGTTTCTTAAGCAAAAGCCACAGGAATTGGAGAAGCTTGTAGAAATAGCAAAGATACAAAGTACCGAAGCATCTAATGCCATTGAAGGCATTATCACTACAAGTACTCGTATCAAACAACTCGTGGAAGAAAAGACAACTCCAAAAAATCGTGATGAACAAGAAATTGCTGGCTATCGCGATGTGCTTAATATTATCCACGATAGTTTTGATGCTATTCCTATTTCTCAAAACTATATCTTGCAGCTTCATAAGATTTTATATAGCCATATGAATAATCCTATGGGTGGCAGAACTAAAGGTGTACAAAATTATATAAGTGCAACCTATCCGGATGGACATGTAGAGACATTATTTACCCCGCTATCCCCATTTGAAACACCAGAGGCATTGGATAAAATCTGTCAGGAGTATAATCGTGTGATCGGAAATATGGAGGTAGAACCTCTAATTGTTATTCCTATTTTCATCCATGATTTTCTGTGTATCCATCCATTTAATGATGGTAATGGCAGAATGAGCCGTCTGCTCACCACATTACTTCTATACAGAAACGGCTTTTATGTGGGAAAGTATATTTCTCTGGAAGCCAAAATTGCCAGGAATAAAGATCTCTATTATAGTGCACTTTCTCAGGCACAACACGGATGGCATGAAGGTACTGAGGATGTTGTTCCTTTTATTAAATATTTGCTTGGAACCATTCTTGCAGCTTACAAAGATTTTGAGGATCGCTTCTCTCTCGTCGAAACGAAGCTTCCTGCTCTTGAGATGGTAAGACAAGCCAGCATGTATAAAATAGGACGTTTCAATAAACAGGATATTCGGGAACTCTGCCCTACACTTAGTAACAGTTCTATAGAAAAAGCATTCAGAGATCTTATCGCATTAGGTGAAATACAAAAAGAAGGTAAGGGTAAAGGAACCTGTTATTTCAGATTAAAGTAATCCCCCTTTAAGTTTTATTTCCCTTATTTGCGTTGCGTTTTTAAAGGAATCATTCAGACATTAAGCGAAAGCATCTCTCCCGAGGTGCTTTTCTTATACCATTAGGAAGGCGATTAATGGAAATTTTAACTGGAATATTTATATAAGAAAAACGAGCTTTTTCGGAAATCTGACGTCGGATTGGGATTCTGTGTGTCGAATCCCACAAAGCCCTGATTCAGCTCAATTTACAGTTATCCGATATACTCCCCGAAACCCGAAGGAAAATGGCAGCATACCGACCTCTGGCTGTAGGGGTCGCCAAAAGAGCCTCCAGTCATTCTTCCTCCAGGTGTGCCAGACGAAACCGTTAAGGACCGCTTCTGTATCGTCCATACGCCAGACGATCAGGGCGTCTTTGTCTTTGCAGATAATTCTTTTCTTTCAGGTCTCTGGCAGAGGGACTCCTTACCAGGAAGTTGTTCCGCAGTATGTCATTGGATGTATAAAGCACCTCAAGTCACTCTCTATCCGCGGAGAGGAAATCCCCCTCCTTTGCAGCTCACATCAAGGATTACAGAATAGTCGACAGTCCTTCGCCGTCTCTGGAAAAAGTGAATTCGAATTCACTTTTTTGTACGACACATGGTTTTTCATGTCTTCATCTGGGTTTAAAATCATTCCCATCCGCAGATTGTATGCAATCACAATTGACAGGCAGCAGCCACCGATCATCCAATTACTGACCGTCAAACATCTACACACCTAGGATCCATCTTAAAGCCAACACCCTTAAGATACTCCACCTCTTCTATCCGCAGCCATTCTACAGTCGAAATCCCTTACACTGTAAGGAACCGACGGAATCCATGCTGACCTCAGTTCAAACAGAAGAACCAGAGATATCAAATCAACCGTTCATGTCATTAAGCTAACACACTAATAGCGGATTATTACACATACAGTACTACACACCATAACTTCCACATCTGTCTTTCTTTCAGAGTTAAGGTATCTCCCCATATATATCCGCGGAGTGGGATACAGTCAGTCCATGTTACCTGAACCATCCGCAGTATCTCCAAAGCATATCCGTAGCCAAAGAGTATCACACAGACGACAGAGTCTCTCTTTTGACTTTAAGGACGTCTCATAGACTTCAGCGGCCAGTAACGCAGAATCCCGGGAGACAGTCTTTCGTCTGCAGCATAACCTTCCGCAGCCGAAATCTGACACTCAAACCAACAGCCCTGCCTCGTCAGCTTTCAGGACATCTGCAGCTGGAATTTTAAGCTACACTACAACTCAGAGAGCTTAACCTGGTGGGGCGAATGAACGTGCTCCGCGGCAATGCCCCGATGGGGGACGACGAACGTTAGGACTTTCGCAAAAGAAGAACTTAAAAATAATCAACATGTTCAGGCTGGTGTAACATCTGAAAACTATATACAATTAGGCTTGATATTGCGACAATTTATTAATTAGCAAATACAAAATATGAAATTGTGCGTATATATTTTGGCTGTTATTTTGGATGTCTCCGGGACAGTGTTATAAAATTAAGTATGATGCGTTATATGACTGCTGTTTTTTTTGATGGATTTTGAAAAAATTAGATTTAAGAATATTTTTTTATAAGATTTCAGAATATTTAGTGTTCCGGTGATGGATTCTTTATACGCAAATAAGACCTTGTAGAAAAGGTCTGCTCAAAAATAATTATTCTGACTATTTTAAAACCGTATCAGGCCTCCAGCTTCCAGGAAAGCGCACTCTGAAAGAACTTGCCGCGGAATGGGATCCAGCCAAGTTTTTTTGCATCGTTTTTTCTTCTGGCAACAGTTGCCATGGATACGTTAAGCATTTTTGCAGTTTCTGTTGAAGAATAGCCTTTGTAGAAAAGTCTGGTAATCTCTTTCGTTAATTCCATCCTCTTCTCTTCCATGCCTTTTAAGTATTCTGCTCTTGTTACTCTTTCCTTTGGTTCATGGAAATACCTGTCATCGTCAAGGCCGAAAGTTTCATTCAATGTTTTATTTCTGATCCTATAGGTAGAATCTGTTTTTGCTTCTCTGATAAGACTGATGGGCATGATGATCCCTTTCATCTTGAAAATATCTGTGATCTGTTTTTCAATCTCTTCTGTCTGATATCCCACATCTATCGCAAAGCACCAGTACCAGTACAGGATCTTGAGCATTTCTTCCCATCTTAGTTTTAGCAGGCCCTTTTTATCAAGGATCAGTCTGCGGAGGGAGTTCAGTCTTCTGATCGCAATAAACTGTTTGGTTGTCTTGAGCCCTTCGCAGTACAGGGCACAGTTTCTAAGATATTTTTTCAGGGCACGTCCCCTTACCGGATAGCATTTGCCTATTGCTTCCCACAGATATGAAAAGGTATATTTGTTCTCATTAAACTCATCCAGATCAACCCATCCGTATCCGGTCTGTAACTCCTTGATACCGGGAACCATGATCCCCTTTGCTTTATAGATCGGTTTTGCACCCGGATACAGATGTGCGAGGGCTCTTTCCAGTAAATGCCAGCTGGATTTTATTTTGATGTTAACAGGAAACTTCAATACCCAGATATACTGATAAGTATCGATGGAACGTTTTCTGATCACAAGGTTAGGCTTTATGCCTTCAGGGAAATAAGGGATCTCCTCTTTGGTCTGTATCCCAACAGCCTGGATCACCTCTACTACCTCTTTACGTCTGTTTCCGTTTTCGTCCTTTTTTTCTTCCGTATATTTTCCAATCTCAGAAATATAAGACGCTTCATTATATAACCCGATCCATTCTGAAAAGGCTTTAAATCTCCTTATCTTATCTCCGATCCTCATCTCCATGTCATACTTGAAAAGAGATGATACATCTGTGATCTGGTCCATTTTTTTAGGTTCGATCTTATTTATCCGCTGGAGCTCAAGAAGATCTTTTAATACTTCATCGCTTAAACCCTTATCATGCTGATCCTTGTTCTTATGATAAATCTCCATATAGACCTCCTTCCAGGGGTTCCGGTCTGGAACCATTCATTTGCATGATAAGATGACGAAAAAAAGATTTTTTATGAAACGAAAAAAGCCACCCTATGGAAGGCGGCAAAAAAAAGAAAGCCCTGAAAAATCAGGGCTTAAAAAGACTTAGATATTATTTCTGTTTGCAGATGTGTTTTTAAGGAATTTAATATTTTCTGGAGCGGCTTTTTCATATTCTGAAAAATCTGTATATCGTTTGGTTACCAGCTTGCCTTTTTGTACGTCAATCTTTATCCAGCTTCGGCGCTGTGCCTGGTATATGGACCCGTTTTTGTACTGTATAAGAGACGATACTTTTAACTTTCCAACCTGGCTTACTTTTTTGCCAACATAATACACACTGCAGTTTTTTGCATATCCTCCTGCTGTTTTATCTGTGATCAAAAGCACCGGATAACCTTCTGCGGAATCCACAATTGCAAAGCTGTAAGAAGAATCCATTTTGGCAAGATAATTTTTATACTTTTGCCTGTACGAAGCAGCAGTGTTTTCAGGTTTTACGGTGACATTGCAGCTTGCGGACAAATTTCCGACAGAAACGGTGACCGTCGTATTTCCGGCTTTTTTTGCAGAAACTTTTCCACTGCTGTTAACCGTTGCAACATTAATATTGCTGGATGTCCACCTCAGCGGGCCAGTAAGTCCGGACATAGATACTTTTAATTGACAGGTGGTTCCTGCGTATTTTGTAATGTTTTTTTTGGATAGTTTGAGAAGTTTTGGAGTACTGTTTACGGTCAGATATTTCTTTCGGTTTGCAGCTGTATTTGTTTTTACATAGATCTTATTGTTCTCTGCATTGTTCTTTAACAGGGATTTCTTTTTCTTGTCATACTCAGACTTTGTGATCTTTTTACTGTAATAGTACTTTCCAAGATAGTATTCGTTCGCAGCACCTCCGTAAGGATCGATATAAGAAAGTTTCTCCTCTGCTTTACCAGATGAGATTTTATAATATGTTTTTATGACTCCGGCACGATCTGATCTCTTGACACAGATCATTTTTCTTCCCGGAGCATAGGAAATAAGTGACTCATCTGTTGGGCTTGTCATAATACAGACCGGTTGTTTTGAACCATTACAGAAGAAAATCTTAAAATGGACGTCTGCTCCAGAATGCGGATCTGCTTCTACATATAATTCCGGAGTCCCGTCATTGTTGAAATCAACCAGGGCAAATTTTAACCTGGATGTTGGTTCGTTTGGACACGTATTACTCCACTTAATGGTATGCTTAGAGAGCATATCATTGTATGCTTTGAGCGCTTCTTTTTCCGATGCTGCCTGAACGGTCATTCCCGCAACAAGAGTGATGCACAGCGCAGCTGCTGCGCACAATAGTTTTCTGATCTTCATGGTTTTCCTCCTTTGTGTAAAAATTCTTTCTGTACTATAGATTATAGCAATCCGCAGAAAACCTGTAAATACATTTTTATTATCAAAACTCTTTTATCATTTTGATTTTTAAAAATAAAGAAGAAAGAAGGAGATACTTATGAAACCTTTAAAATCGCTGTTGGCTGTCAGCCTCTCCGTGGCAATGCTCTTCTCAGTTCCTGTTTCAGGGATCACAGGCATGGAGCCTCAGACTGTGGAAGCTGCCACAAAAAGCTGTAAGCTGAACAGATCATCCGTTACCATGAACGCAGGATCCAGCACCCGCCTGACCTTAAGTAATGCCGTATCAGGCAAAATAGTCTGGAGATCCTCAAACACAAAAATTGCCACTGTGACCAACGGTACCGTCAAAGGAAAAAAGGCTGGCTCCACATACATCTACGCAGTATATGGAGGAAGGACCTACAAATGCAGGGTAACAATCAAAGAAGCCAAAACACCTGTACTCAACAAAACCTCTCTGACATTAAATCTGGATGGCCATTACAATCTCGTATTAAAAAATGCTCCCGGAAAAGCAACATGGAAGTCCTCTAATCCATCTGTTGCTTCTGTAGATGACGGATTTGTATATGCGAGAGAAAAAGGCAACGCAACCATTACGGCAAGATACGGAGGAAAAAATTATACCTGTCGTATTACTGTATTAAATACTAGGATCGAGCTCAATTATGAAGCAGTGGATGTCAGGCTGGGTCATCCCTTACAGCTGAAGCTTAAGAATGCATCCGGTCCAATTACGTGGAGCTCTGAAAACCCGAAAGTGGCAACTGTAGATAAAAATGGAAAAGTAACCGGAATCAGAAAAGGTTGCATTTATATTACCGCAAAATATAAAGGAAGACCATATCGGTGTGAAGTATACGTGGTAAAAAATAATGAAAGATATGTTGGAATGTGTAAAGTTACATACTACTGCGGATGCGATATATGTTCGGAAGGATTAGTTAATTCCCAGGGCAAGCCCATTGGGTCAACCGGAGAAGTCCTTAAAGCAAATTACAGTATTGCAGTAGATCCATCTGTTATTCCTTTAGGAAGCGACGTATTGATCGGAGACAAGGTCTATAAGGCAGTAGATACTGGTGGAGCAATCAAAGGAAAGCGTATCGACGTTTACCTGGGAGACTCTCCATCTGCGCACAAACTGTCATTACGAATGGGATTACGTAATTATCCTGTTAGGGTCTTAAATTAAGCAGGCTGTCAAAAAACGGCCAATATATTTAAAAACCCGGCTATATGGCCGGGCTTTTGTTTTCGAATAAACAACAAGATCCAAAAACTATTTTTCTCCAAAAACCACAATTACTGAAAGTACAACCGGCAGTATAAGCAGAACGGGAATCCAGAACGAAACGAGTTTGAGACAACCCGCCAATGCAAAACCGAAGACAACAATTTTCATCCAGGCATCGGCTTTGTATTTTTTTCTGCGGATAAGCCAATAAGAGAGCACAGTCAGTATCACACAGGCAATGCAGAAAAAAAGAAAGACGACTGCAAATATAAGGATCAGGACAGAAACACTAACACTGAGTGTGCCTGCGATTACGCTTAGATCTGCCCCGTCTATTATCCATCCGGTTACGCTTTTTGACATGTGGCCAAAAGCCGCGGAGACGGAGAAAAGACGCAGATCTGCGAGTATCAGAAAAATCGTATATACCGCCATCAAAACGGTAGAAAATATGGACAGGTTTTTCATAATCCGCCTTTCTGCGAAAGACACCAATGCATCAGGAAACATTTTGGCGGACTTTCGCTAATCTATGATTGCCCTTATTTTAAACCAGTTCTGGTGTAAGTTGCAAATACTTTGATCAAACTCAACCTTTTTCGAATGCAAAAAACCCCGGAAAAGATCCGGGGGAAGAACACCTACAGTAATCCGGGGCAGATACCCCGGGTAATATTATGAGGCAAAAAAGAAATTTCCGCGGACATAATATCCGCCGCTCTCGCAGTTGCCTCCAAGGGAATCGAGATACTGTTTTCCATTTTTACTTTCAGAAACATAGATATACGAACATTTCTTTGCCAAACCGTTCAGCTCGGCAACAGTCTTATAATCATCAGCCAGGACGAGTCCGGCTCCAAGGAGTTCGGCTTTCCTTTTGGCAAGATCATAAAGTTTTCGGTAGATCATGGCTGCTTTTTTACCAGAAAATCCGTTTTTGTAACATCTTTCCAGGAACACAACCAGATTCTCTTTATTATCAGGAGTATCTTCTGCTACATCCTCAAAATGCAAATTCTTGTCTCCTTCATCTGACAGCTTGGTAAGCCTCAGGATAGCCCTTCCGATGATCTCATCCTCTTCCGTAACATAGATGACTTTTTTATTTGCATCGAACGTAGAAAGAAGACACTCATTGTAAGCTCCATCCCTGTAGTTCATACAGGTTCTTTCGGGCAATACGCCGATGTTCATGCAGCTGACAAAATCCGTATACTCTCCTGTTTTTACCTTACCGTCCACAAGCGTGATGTTTTCTTTCCAGGTGTTTTCCTGCTCCGGTGTTATCGCGTATCCAATCTCTTTGTGGAGATCCTTATACTTCACCTCGTCCAGAAGCCCGTAGATCGTTGCTTTTGCAATGAGCAGGACGTTTTCCACCTGCTGTCCGTAGTTGCTTTCATAGTAATCATGAACAATGGAAGCATTTCCGTCCAGACAAAAGGAAGTAAAGGCATCCAGGTGTTCTTTCGGAATCTCGATCTGTTCTTTCAGCCAGCTGCTGTCCGTATCCAGATCGGTGAACGCTTTTTTAAACGCATCCAGTCCCATCTCAAACAGTTCCGGCTTCCGGTTACGCAGGATCGTTCTTACATCCTGCTCTGTCCTTGCTGCATTGGCAACAGAAGACACCTTTTCATCTGCCTGTTCCAGCTCCATCAATTGGAACAGATCTGATTTCGAGGCATCCTTGATACCTTTGCGGGTACAATAATCCTCAAAGGATTCGTTGGACAGAGCCGCTGCTATAGCTGCAGGATCCCTGTTTTCTTTCAGGGAACCAAAACGAAAGATCTGGCGGATACGGCGGAGTTTTTCATCCACACGCATATCCAGTTTTGCATATGTTTTTCTGATCCATTCCGGTTGTACGCAGACGGCCAGAAGTTCCTGAAAAGTATAAGTCCCACTAAGTCCATGAAACTCCATGGTATTATACGTATAGAGCCAACTGCCTTCATTGTCTTTCTTTAACAATGTCAGGATATCTTTTTTCTGAAGCGTGTTCAGGTTGAGAAGCTTACGGAAATCTTTAACAAAAAGGATCGACTCATAAGGAACCTGCAAAAAGAGATCCAGAGCATCTTCCATCAGCCGCAGGAAACTTTTCTTATGGTCAACAATAGCTTCGTAGACCAATTCCATCAGATTCTCTTCATTGGCTTTTCCAGCCATCTGATAGACAAGTTTTGTATACCGGTTCCCAGTGCAGACGCCAAGAAATCCAGCCCTCCAGAACACGGACTTCCCTGCATCATAAGGCTCCATGTCAGTCAGGTTTTTCAGGTAACCAGAAAGAAGCTTCTGGTCGAATTTAATATACGAAGCGTTTTCAAAATACCTTTTATAAACATCACTTTGTATCATTACATTCGGATCCAGTTTTGACAGCTTTTCTACAAGCAGAGCCATGGTTTTCCCAACAATCTCCGCAGCAGTTGAATAATCCCTGGACTCAGGCAGAAACACACTCTTTGCATATTTTCCGGCCTGGACATAGATCTCCATTGCTCCGGGGCAGTTAAGAATCTTAATGAATGTCTGAATCCTTTCAGATTCCCTGTTCACATCCCAGGAATCCGCAAGGTCATCCAGGATATAGAACTGTTCCAGATTGCGTTCAAATCCGCCTTCATTACTGGAATCGCATTCCTGTAAGATTGCCGCTGCCAGCCTGGGGAATCTTAATACACTGTTAAACAGATTTTTTTTTCCATTTGCCAGCAGATCATAGTATATTCGCATGTATTTGCTTTTTTCCCGTACTCCTACTGCTTTCACACAGTCAGCCAGTAGTTTAGGATCGTATGGGATATGCTCCGAAAAAAAAGAACCTAATAATATCATTTCCTCAAGATTCAGGGTATCCTCTTCACCAAGTAGATTGATGGTTTCCACGGCTTCCGCATGGTTCAATACCTCAGTCTTAACGAGCTCACATGGATTCTCTCTCATATAAGACGGAGAAACTCTGAGAAGCTCCACTCGGAGCCCCTTAAGGTTTTTAATGGCAGTATTTTTGTCGCGTATACTTCTTAACGAATATGTCGTAACATTGCATTTTTTTACAAGATCTAACAGTTCCAAATTTTCTCCCATGTTTTCTAAGTAATTCATCCTTAATCCTCCTTAAGCAGCCCCAGTTTATTCATCAGGACTGGTTTCGTAATATAATTGTTTTCATAGCAGTCCAGAAAGAACTTCATCAATTTACAGATCACTTTTTTATCGGTAAAAATCTCTTTGTCCTCAAAGTGCTCCTTATACACTTCCAATAAAGCAAGAGTCCGCTCTCTATCTAAAAAAACAAAAGACGGAACTTTGCCTGCGAAAACTTTAGCCGCTTCCTTGATGGTGAGTCCCTGAAGTTTTACTTCCAGCGACGCTTTCCGTATTTCTACTTCTCTCGCCTCCCGGTCCTGTCTTTCTTTCTCCTTCTGTTCTTCTTTTTGTTTCTGGATTTTTTTATAAGCCTCAGCGGAAAGGAAATCCCGGTCAAGGGAATCCTGATATCCAAAATCACGCTGTTTTAAGATCCGGTACCATTCCTGGGCGGTTTTTTCCCCGAGTATGAATCTTGTTTCCGTATTTGCAATCAATCCTGCCATCAAAAGGTCAAGCCGGCAGATGTAAGGAATACGGACACAGAGTTCACACACAAGCCCAAGGAGAAGTTTCTTTTCTTCTGTAGAAAAACGCTGGAAGCAGGTGTCGGTCGACTTATTTGCATAAGCCAGACTTACCATCCAGCTGTCCTTGACAGCTGTTTTTAAAAATTCAGCTTCCTCGGAAGTAAACTGCCAGTTTCTGTCCTCGCAGAACCTCTGCAGAAAAGCAAGCTGGAAAGGATATTCCATGTTTCTTAAATACTTTGCAGCATCACAGCTGTTCTCTTTGTAATATCTGTCCATGTCCAGAAAGCCGGAAATTAACAGCGGGTCAAGAAATCCTGTTCTGAAGAAACCTGGATGCTGGTAAATAAATTCCTTTACATCTTTCTGGAAGATTTCCTTTAATACTTCCTGCTTTTCTTCCAGGTTTTCACAGTCCTTGATCACTTCTGCATAGATCTGTTTGTTCCGGTCAGCTCCTGTTGAGATATATATGTTAAAGGAGACCCCCTGGGGATTCAGATACGCCATCAGGCCTTTCAGCCAAAGCACATCCCCCATAACCGAAAGATCATGGTTTTTACAGATGTTCCTCCATTTGAGGACATTACCCATGCTGTTATGGGAAGCATTTCCGCTTCCATCCAATCGTCTGGTTAACAGATCAAACAAAAGGTAGGAATTTTGGATAACAGGGATCTCTGCTGAAAATCCTTCCAGATAGAATTCCCTTGTAAGATTTTCCCCATCGATCTTTCTGGGCATTTCCTTCTCAATCATTTTTTCAATAACTGGCTTGATCGTGATCTCTTCTTTCTGTACAAACAAAGACTGGAACCAGCGTTTCTTTAATCTCCACCATTTGATTATGGAATTATAGGTATACGGAGTTTGATCCTTAATAAGCCAGATCCCGCAGTTCAGATTAAGGATATCCATTTCGGAAAATCCCATCTGTTCCAGGACTTTTTTGGAAGATCTGCCTACTGGTTCTGAATAAAGATCTTTTAAGGCAACAAGCAGTCCGGTCAAACCCAACCGTTTATAATCCTCGTCAGATTTAAACCTGGAATCATGGCATACCAGCCTGAAAGCAAATTTGATCAGATGGATAAACAGATCGGCATCTTTTACGGCATCCAGTCTGTTCAGTGCCTTTAATTCTCCATCCATGGAAAGGACGATATCCTTTGCAAGGGAATAGTCCGCAGCTCCAAAAAGCCTGTTGGATGTCATCCAGTCAAGGAATCCGGCGGTTGTTTCCAGCGGAGTTTTACTGACAGATGTCAGGATCTGTTCTCTGCTACTCTTTTCATAAAGATAAAGCTCGTACAGCAGATACAGGTTATCTCCTGCTTTTTCCTTTGTCCTTTTTACAAAGTCTTCCAACTGGGTTCCGACGAACATCTCTTCCATCTGCTTTGCTGACAGAGTCTCCTTCATCCACAGTACGACCTCCATGGCAGAGATATAATCGTCATTGGATGAATACCCGTACTGTTCCATACGCTCCAGTACCTCACCAGGGTATCTGAAATGCTTTTTCAGTTCCAGGTACTCGGAACTGTTACTGTAAGCTGTTTTTCCGAGAGCTACATAGACAAGGTCTCTCATTCCTCTGTAGATAGTATCATTCATTTTTACATTCTCCTTTCGTATTTGATACGGAAAGAAAATGAAGAACGGTGAAACAAAATAAAAAAGTGAATTCGAATTCGCTATTTCGTATATCAAAGTATATTACATATGAGAGCCGATTTAATTAATATGATAAAAAAAACGAAATTATATGCGAAAAAAGACATCCGCGGTTAATTCCGAACCCCGCGGATGCCCAAAAACGAAAGACAAAAAATGAATGGTATGAACAGCTGTCTTTGCTGTTCATGATATAAGTATACTTTGTTTTCAGGTTTGTATTTTCTGGTACGAAAAAAAACACCTGAAAATCTTTCAGGCACGACAAATTATATAAAAAAGTATATATTTCAAAAAAACATTCAAATTTAAAGTAAAACGGGGATGTCTTACTACTAAGAAAAGGAGTCGAATTTCGACTCCTTTATTAGTTACAATAGCTTCTTTATTCGATCTAACTCACCTTGATCAAGGGTAGCTCCATTATGTAATACTTGCAACTCGATCCAGTCCGCTCTTTTGACTTGCGTCAAAGAATCTAACTTCACAAATGATGGTTTAAGAAATGGTGGTTTAAAACTTCTCAACCTTTCATTTGTAGAAAAAGCAAGCTTTCGTTCCTTCCCTCTTATAGAAGAAACATTCAACACTTCAATATACTCACTAGTAACATTAATAATTAGATAAGTCCTGTTATATTCCGGCAACTCACCATCAACAAATCTAATTTTTCCTAGAATACCCTGTCCTTCTACAAAATCACTCAATAAATCACCAGCTTTCCATTATCCATGTAAACGCTATAAGCATCTTCTTCAGCTGATAACGAAAACTGCTCTAACTGATCCATCAAGTCATCCGTTAAGACAAATCCATCAAAGAAAAATGTTACGCCATTAATGGTCTCACTTGATTCTACTTCACTAGAAGTTTCTTTGTATGCCGAAATAATCTCTCTCATACGATTGAGATCTGATTCTTGCGACATCATGTCAACTACAGACTGTTCTTTGTCGTGATAACCAGTGCTACTAGTTCCATTGATAAAAGCTGATTTCCAAAAACTGAATGTGTGATTTATTTCAGATAGCTCTTTTGCTGTTGCATTTCCAAAAATATCGAGAATAAGCCTCAATATCTCATATTCCCTTTCCGAAAAATCCGGCTGATATGATTTACTATCATTATAAAATGCAACATAATCATTTTTATATCTCAGCCTTACTTTCTCTACTACACATCCATTTTTAAATGCTAAAACTTGATCACCGAATAATGGTTCCCCGTATTCTGCAATATTTGCCAAATCTGCGAATACTAATAATTTCTGTAATTTCATATTGCCATCATACGTATTTGGACTAGAATCAGCGCCATTTTTAATGAAAAATTTGGCAAAATCATATACATCTCTCATTTTTGACACCCTCCTTTAATTATTACGTTCTCTAAAAAAGAACGCCCAATATCCAAATTACGAATGAACTGTAATTTAGTCTATTTATTATACATTCTTTTTTTTCAATCGTCAATGATTCCAAAGAAATTTATATATTATATTATGATAATCCAAAAAAATCAAGTGTATCATGTGAATTTATCCAAGTGAAAAGCCCAGTAATATACCGGGCTTTTTCTCTACTCTTTTACCATATCTGCAAAATCCACAAATTCCTCTCCATCATCCAAGGGTACTGGATTACCGTCCTCATCAGAGCAAACGACCTGTTCCAGTTCTTCTTTACTCATTGATCTCCATTTTCCAGGTTCCAGGCCAGCGACTCCAAATATTTTTGTTTTTTCATCATCTATGACATCTACAACCAAAATTCCGCCTTCATAGATCAGTGCCGCACAGTCAAAAAGCAAGTCTTCACGATACTCCGCGGCTTTCTCCGGATCCTGCATAATAAAATCCAAAAGGACCATCGATACAATTTCTCCGGAAACCAGGCCCGAAATAAGCAGGCTGTCTCCGGCCGAAAGGATCTTGTCTCTCAGGATTCCTGCTTCTTTTAGTTCAACATCAGAAAGGGAACTCAAAGCTTCTGTTTTTGCAATCTCTTCCTGATAATCAAAATACGAACTAATGACCCGTAGTATGAATGGCATTTCGTCATAGCAGTCTGTAATCTCCTGATCAAGACATCCTTCTTCGTCGGTATACTGATCTAAGAAATACTCACCAAACTCATACATTTCGTCCATTTCCTGCTGGGAGAAAGACTGATTCTTTTCTACCTTTTTTCTGACTCTGGCTGAATGCGCATCCAGAAAATCTGTGACTCTGTCTATATTCCACGGTTCCTCCGCAGTATATTTGATAAACGATTCCAGCATAGTTCCGGAAGGCAGGGAGATTGTATATTCTCCAAAATCAAAAGTTTTCTTTTTTGCTTTTCTTTTGAGCTTATTACTCATCTGATCTCCTTTCCTGACACATAGATTGTAATGATGTGTCCAAATCTACTCCGCAATGTTTCATCTGCGGAATCTACTGGTTAATATGACAAACGGTTCTATTTTGTTCTGAACGCTACAATTATTTTCTTTGTATCAAACAACGATTTAAGCGGCATTTCCGTATCTATCCCGCAATATTCCAAAGCCCCGCTGTATGGCCAAAAACTTTCTGCCGGACAATTGTCATAAATGGATATACAAAAGCCAAGTCTGTTATTCTTAAGCTGGGGCTCGTTTGTTGTTTTCCTCTGTACGGATAAATCCGGCAGCATCCGAATCTGTTCTTTTCTATATTTCTTACATTTCTTTGTACTTTTTGACCAGCTCACAAAACATGTCTGAATCAATTACGTCTTTCAGATACATTTTGTTTAAATATGGGAAGACAATCTTTAAATCTCTTGTATTTCCCTTCAAAGAACTAAGAGCTAAATCTTTGAGATAACTATCGTTTGTAATTTCCATTGACAAGCTGTCTCGCGTTACCCAACCGTCTGTAACGCAGACGTAACTGATGCGTTTAATTTTTCTTTCCTCGAAATAAGACCAATCTTTTTCTCTTATATAAAGCTGAGTTCCTTCCATAAGAGATGCTTTATCATATAGACATCTTTCTCCGAACTCAGATTTTGTACGGGCGTTTGTGAAAAGCATAAGCTGTCCTTCTGAATAAATTATGCAAGATGGTTTCTTGCAGAAAATGCTTATTCCATTTACTGTAAGAGTTGCATCCTCTCTTCTTGCAGATGTATTGAAACTTTTGATAAATTTTTCTAGTTCTTTTTTTATCATGGTAATTTCTTCTCATGAATAAGTTTTAAACTAATAATGTATATAATATAGTAAGCATCATTACAGTCCACCACTGCCAAGTGGCTATGGAGTATCCTATGCTACACATAATAATACTTTCCAATATCAAAACCAAATAACCAATAACTGTTTTCATAGTCATTAATTCTCCTTATCTTTCAACCCCCGAATCTTTATACCCCGCCATATTACTGGCACTTTCTTCTTTTCTGCCCCCTCAGCAGCTCCTCAACTTTTGCCGCTCTTCCATTCGCTCCCGGCATCCATCCGCCTTTATTTTTTACAGCAACATTTTCAGGCATCCGTTCTGGAATATATTTTCTATGTTTCCGATTTGTATAACTCTGCGTTTTTTTGCGGGTTTTTTGGGTTATCCTTGCGGGCTCCTCGTCTAGGTCTCCGCTCCGGCCGTCGTGCGACCCGGCAGCATTTCATGCTGCACCGTATGCGAAACTTCGTTTCGCCTTTGCAGGCAAAAGAATAATGGCGGGCGATATTCTCATCCGGAGATTTCCCGTTTTCCGTTGACCATTTTGTGCATTTTTGATATACTTTTTAAAAACATATACGCGAGGAGTGAACTACCCGCCACTTGCTCACGCTGAAGTGGGGGGCTTCTGGTCAACAAAGTCTGGTAACGACTCCGGCGAAGCCGAGGAATTATCAAAGACCGTCTTTTTTCCTGCCTATGTTGCACAGGCAAGCTCCAGTTTTCCACCGGTTGGGTCCGATATATAGGTATCAGGCCGCAGCCTGCTTTTCTTCGATTAGTATTTTGAAATAGTCCAGAAAAATACGTTTTCCTTCTTTCCTGATGTTGATTGCTGCGTTCCAGTCTCTGTCGATGGTGAATCCACATTCTTCACAAACATATGTACGCTCATCAAGGCTGACTTTCTGAACCTGTCCGAAATGACTGCATGTTTTAGTAGAAGCAAACCATCGGTCAAGAAGTATTCTTCCTTTAAGTTTGATAAATGTCATCATGGCATTCACAGATCACTTCCTCTGCATCTCTTCCTGACACCTCGTCCTCAGGAAACGCTTCCAGCAGGCAGACCCTGACTGCATCCCTCAGAACGTTTTCGCAAAGCGTGATCGTGTCGTTTCAATATATCCCAGATATTTTTCGTATCCATCTTCTCTCCCTTTCAACATCCATGTTATTTTGTAATCCTATTGTACCATACAACCGAAATATCCGCTGAAAATACGTCATTCCTTATGTCTGAAGACCTTAATAAGAAGAATAATGGCAAACACTACCATAATTCCAAGTAATACGGACAAAAAGATCGCTTTGGATCTCTTTCTCTTGGAAAACTCAATGACAGTGTCCGGGTGGTCTGCGTCGATTACAATATTAATCTTATCTCCTTTTCTGCAGGAGCTATTGCGGGAAACCTTTTCCTCATATTCCCTGCCGTTGTACGAATATCTGCAGAGCAACGTACAATTTATTTTCGACCTGCAATCTACTACAAGGATATCTTCAATTTCCGCTTCCACAGAAATTTCCTTAATACCAAAACTTTGTACCAATGACCAGGAGGTCAATCCGACGATGATCAAATATGCAGCTATAAGCATAGAATTTACAAATTTCATTTTTTCTCCTTTCGGCTATGCGGACGGAATGATCTCCGCCCGCTGCTGGTCAATAATCCTCGAAGTCGCCGTATCCGTAATATCCGTAGTATCAGTCATATCTTCTCGCCTGCATCTCTTCATAGCAGTCGGAACACATACCGTATGGATAATTATAGGGCAGGAATCTTCCGCAGGAAGAGCACTGTCTTCTCTTAAGTTTCTTTTTCTTTAAGATCGATGTCAGTTCATCGGATACTTCTTTTTTCTTCTTTCTCAACAGTTCTTTATTTTCATCCCTGGTATCCAGCTTGCCAAAGAGACGGATGAAGTTGTGGACAAGGTCATATTTCTGATACAAAAACTCCAGCTGCTGGATATGCTGGCTGGTGTCAGTCATCCCTGATATACGCTTTTTCTCCCTTGCCAGAGCTTCGATTTCATGCATCAGATTGATATTATTCTCTGCTGCCACACGTAATGCCAGCGTCCTCCACAGAAACAGGATATCCTCGTTCTTTTCGTTGAACGGGATATTGATGAGTCGGTAGATCGTTTCCTTATCATCGGAATAATCCTCCAGCCACAGACAAAGATTGATCTGCTGGTCGATATCCGTTTTTAAAAACAAACTTTCTGTTTCCAGTTCATTCCATCGCTTCATCACACCGGACAGCTTTCCTTCTACGGCAACCAGAAAACCGGGGAATCGGATACGGGCAAAATCAATCTCCTCCGGGGACATCTTCATGGACTGGCGGATGAATTTCCGTCCTTCACAGGCAGTAAACCGACCTTCTTCATAAATCCCTTTACGGCCTGCACGTCCGGCAATCTGCTGCACCTCTTCCGGTTTTAAAAGACGCATCTCATATCCGTCAAACTTTTCTGTTTCCAGGAATATCACTCTTTTGATTGGCAGATTCAGCCCCATGCCAATGGCATCAGTGGCCACTACGACCTTTGTTTCTCCATTTAAGAACCGTTCTGTCTCTGCCTTTCTGGTTTCGTAGGGCAGGGCCCCGTAGATCATGCTACACTCAATGCCTTTGCCCTGAAGCTCCGCGGCAACATTGATGACACTGCGCTTTGAGAATACGATCAATGCATCTCCGGGCTTTACGATGTCTGGAAAACGGCAGTTGTCCGGATCCAGCTCCAGGGGAGTCATGCGCTCTCTCCTGTCAATCTCCACGATCTCATCCCCGCAGTATTCGATCAGACGTTTTACAATATCCTCAGCATGTGGAGCCATACAGATATGGATCTCATCCGCACAGAGTCCAAGGATTGCAGCTGTCCACGCTCCGCCCCTATTATCGTCCGCGATCATCTGACACTCATCAATGACGGCAACATCGTATCGTTTGCTCATGTCTGCCATCTCGATGGTCTCTGCTACATGAGAGGCGCCTTCGATAAAAGCCTCCTCTTCGCCTGTCAGCAGGGAACAGTCCACTCCGGCATAATTCGTGTTCTCATACACTTCCAGAGCCAGAAGTCTCAAAGGCGCAAGGTAAACCGCATCACGTGCTTCGCGAAACTTTTCCAAAGCAGCAAAGGTTTTCCCGGAGTTTGTCGGGCCTATATGCAGGATGAACTTTCTCCTTAACAGCCTGGCTTTCGGATACGCGTCCTTGATCTGTTCAGGGATCGCCTCCACCACATCTTTTTTCATCTTCTCGTATGCAATGACTTTTTTTGTCGCTTCGCAATAGGTATCATATGCTTTTCGCAAAGACTTTGAGACATTTTCTAACGGTACGGCTTCCATTAACTCCCTGCATTTTGCGGAATCCTTAAAGGAATCCCGGGCCTGCCTGGTTTTCATTTTAAGCTGTCTTTGTGAAATACCTGGATTTTCCTCAAGGATTTTTTCTTTCACTTTTTTTGTATAGCAGTCAATTACGTAGTTTTTTAACACAGCCCTGACTTCATTGCGTTTACTGACAAATTCCTCAAAACTCAATATTTCTGACATGTTCATCTTCCTTTCGTTTTTTCTTTATTATAAGAAAATATGGAAAATATCTTTTCTCACACGAAAAATCCTGCTTCTGTACTTCTCATACAAAAGCAGGAACCGTATAGATATACCCAGATAATTTTTCAAGTAACCTAACTCAGTGATTTTTTACCTTACGACTTTTCGTATATTTATTATCCCTATTCCCCGTAACTGATGCAGCTTGCTTCGTCTACTGCTGGACATTTTTTGCTTTTCGGCTATCAATGATCATGAGTATTGCAAACATAGCAACAATACCGTTTATTACAGAAAACAAAACAATTTGTTCCTTTTTTGTAAAAAGAATGACATTATCTGGATGACCTGAATTAATTACTATATTGACTTTGTCCCCTTGTTTGCAAGATCCTATCCCATCTACTTCTTCATCATATATTTTTCCATTATACGAATATCTTAAGATTACATCCCAGTCACTCCCTCCCTTGGGCAATGCTTTCACGCCAAGAATATCCACAACTTCCGCCTCCACGGTTACTTCTTTAACCCTGGAACTTTCTACCAATGACCAACCAACGACTCCCATTACCATTACATACGCAGCCAGAATCATGAAAATTACAAACTTTCCCATTATTTTTTCGAATTTTACCATTATATTTTCCCTTTTCTACAGCATTGCAAATACTGCCGCAACCGCAAGCAATATAAAAACTAAAGCAGCACCTTTTCTTGTGAAATTAATAATAACATCCGGATGATCTGAATCAATTACAATCCTGACTTTTTCTCCTTTTTGACAAGACCTTACGCCATCTACTTCTCTCTCATATTCTTTTCCCTTATATGAATATTTGTAGATTACATTCCAGCTTATTTCCCCTCTGCTCCCCTTATTCATGCCAACTATATCCTCTACTTCTGCCTCCACGGTTGCTTCTTTCACGCCGCGGTTTTGCATAGACCTGACATTCACCCCTGCTACTACCATTGCAAAAGCACATAAAACTATTGTAAGTATGAGTTTTTTCATTCTGTTTTCCCCCGTTAGGCTAACAACCAATTTCTATATCACACAAAAAGCAGAATACGTGATCACGTTATTCAGATGTATTCTCCGCGGATATGCCCCGACAGCACTCCCTTTTCCTATAAATAATCCATCCACCTGCTCCTGTACGATCAGGGCAGTTTCATGGTCCGGGTGGTCAGACAGGATCCGCTGGTAGTCGTACGGCTGCAGGAAGGCTTCATCTAAAACATCGATCCTGATATCGTCCCCGTTTTTGGGAATGGTTACGGAAAAGGAAATCTCAAAATCCCGGTATAGTTTCTTTTTCGGAAAACGTAACATCCGGCAGAAGTACCAGTTGTCTTTTCCATGATCGGTGAACCCGGTTTTTCTCATTTCCGGCTCAGACAGGATATGTGCCTGGATTTTTGCATTTACACAATTTCTGTTAACCTTTATTTCTTCGTCCATTTTTTTCCTTATACTTCTTTCTTCCATTTTCTCAAAATCCCGGACAAAATATGGATGACCGGAAGTATCGTATTTTAACAGCAAAAAAACCTTTTCCTTCTGATGTGTTTTCGGATTCTCCAATATCGCATACACCTGATTTCGCTGCATAATCCTAAGTGGCTGCTTTCCAATCTTATTGTACAGTGTAGACCAAAGCATAAGTTCCTCCTTTCTCACCGCATTTCCTTAACAATATTGTTGGGCTTGATAAGATCAATGACATTCCGCTGTCTTCCCTGCAGAGCCGACGGAATATGAATGTATAAAATTTTCCGGCTTTCGTCTTTTTCGCACATCTCAACAACGTAATATCGCTGATTAGAGTTCCAGGGACGTTTTTTGTATATATCTGTGATCGAGACATGGTTGTCCTCACAGAACTTCCTGTAATCCGTAACTGCCTGGTTGATCTTCTGCGGGTCCAGACTTCCTACATGGTCCATTAAGTTAGCGCAGGGTACCCCAGCCATTTCTAAATGGCTGGGGAGGAAT
>OCHE01000710.1_pt1 | contig 36869 bp, 31 predicted proteins | sample 1538681 | NCBI WGS metagenome assembly OCHE01 (sample SAMN04571717, study PRJEB22368) | human gut metagenome | biome: human gut; material: stool | host: Homo sapiens | place: Luxembourg | collected 2012-08-17
CCTTGCCGCAGCCGATGGGCCAGTTCATGGGGTAGGTCTTGATGCCCAGAATTTCCTCGATATTCTCCATCAGTTCAAAGGGGTCGCGGGCTTCGCGGTCCATCTTATTGATGAAGGTAAAAATGGGGATATGGCGCAGGGTGCAAACCTTGAACAGCTTGATGGTCTGCGCCTCAACGCCCTTTGCGGCGTCGATGACCATGACGGCAGAGTCTGCCGCCATCAGGGTGCGGTAGGTATCCTCCGAGAAGTCCTGATGGCCGGGGGTGTCCAGAATGTTCACGCACTTGCCGGCGTAGTTGAACTGCAGCACCGAAGAGGTGACCGAGATACCACGCTGCTTTTCAATGTCCATCCAGTCGGACACGGCGTGCTTGGCGCTCTGCTTGCCCTTGACGGAGCCAGCCTGATTGATGGCTCCACCGTACAGCAGCAGCTTTTCGGTAAGGGTGGTCTTACCTGCGTCGGGGTGGCTGATGATGGCGAACGTCCTGCGGCGTTCGATCTCTTCACGATTTGTCATAGATCGTAGTTTCTCCTATAAAAATTGCCTTTGCAAGGCAGAGAATGAATGGCAGACAGATGGTGTCTTACATGGGAGCCTCCATCCTGCTTTCTGAGAAAACCCTCTCCGACCTGATGTAAGCCGTGACTGAGAGGGTTCTTGTTTTTACACATACGCACTTTATTCTATACGAAAACGCGTGATAATGCAAGGGTTTTCGTTATTTTTTCAGGATCAGGCAGGGCAGAGGGGCAGTTTCGGCCCAATTGGCAAAATCACACACCAGAACGGTGAAACTTTTCAGTGGAAGTGCCCGCAGAAAACGCAGCACCGCCTGTTTTTCGTCCGAACCGATGACCGCCCCGCTGTACAGGATGGCACTCACGATGCCGCCGGGGCGCACCGCCTGCAGCGCCGCCTGCAAGGCGGGGATGCTGCTCTGCGCGGTGGAAAACACCCCGTGGTCTGCCCCCGGCAGCCAGCCAAAGTTGAACATGACTGCATCGGCAGTGCCGGGCTGCACATACTGTAACAGGTCGGCATGGCTGCCGCAGATAAGGCTGTACCGGTCGGCGGGCACGTCTGCCTGTTCCAGCCGGGCGCGAGTGGAGCGGATGGCTTCGGGCTGCACGTCAAAAGCCAGCACCCGCCCGGCGGGGGCAGTCAGCCCGCACAGAAAGGCGGTGTCGCCGCCGTTGCCGCAGGTGGCGTCCACGCACAGCTGCGGGTGCACCAGCCGGGCGGCTAAAAAGTCCTGCACGAACTTGACCGCCGTTAAGTCCGGGGTGCGGCGGCGCACCAGCTGCCCGCCCTCGGCGGCAAAGCCGAATTTGCCCCAGAAGGCAAGCTCGGCGGTGTTTTCCGGCAGCGGGGCGGTAAAAACGGTGGCGGCTTCCCGGTCATAACCGCCAAAGCTGCGCAATACTTCTTTTAACAGGTAGGAGCCGTAGCCCTTGCGCCGCCACCGGGGCAGGATGTACAGGGCGGCAAGCTGTGCGCCCTTGGGGGCGGGGGAGAGGGTGCACTCTCCGATGCAGTCCTTTTCTTTATACAAGGCAAACCCCTGTTCGGTGCGGCGCAGTTCCATAAAAAGCTCCTCCTTGACGGGCCAATATTCTTCCCTTACAATAGCAAGCGGCGGCGCAGCTGTCAAGGGCAGAAAAGCAGGACCGCATTTCACATATTCTTCACGGCGCAAGCGATTGATTTTCACATTTGACGGTTACAATAGGGACAGTTCAAAGGAACAGATGTCCCTGCGGACCGGCCTTTGAGGGAAGGATGTAGTAACATGGAAAACGAGAACAAGTGGGAATATGATTATTCCGCTTCCAATAACGAGACCGGCTACCCCAACGTGGGCAGCAGCGGCATGAACACGGCAAACCAGTATAACGAGCCGGAAGCGCAGCCCGTGCGCCCGGCGTATACCGCCCCGGCAGACGGCGGCAGCGTGCCGCCCACCCCGCCGGAGCAGCCGCAGTACAGCGCCCCGCAGCAGCCGGAAAAGCCCCGCCGCAAAAAGAAGAAGTTCAATGGCGGAAAGCTGGTGCGCAGCGCCGTGGCGCTGGTGCTGGCAGCTGCCATGGGCTTTGCGGGCGGCTTTGTGGGTGCAAAATACGGCGGCGGCAGCAAGGTGGTCATCCAGCAGGTGGAGCGCCCTGCCAGCTCTGACAGCAGCACCGACAGCACCGGCAATTCCATCAGCGCCACCAGCGGCACCGGCCTGAGCACCGCACAGGTGGCAGAGCTGGTCAGCCCCAGCGTGGTGGTCATCACCACCGAGCAGGTGGTCTACTCCCAGTGGTCGTGGTACGGCCAGAGCCAGGTGGAGAGCGGCGCGGGCAGCGGCGTCATCATCAGCTCGGATGGCTATATCCTTACCTGCGCCCATGTGGTGAGCGGCGCTTCCAACATCACTGTGAGCATCGGCGACAAGGATTACCCCGCAACGCTGGTGGGCGAGGATACCACCAGTGATATCGCCGTGGTGAAGGTCGACGCCACCGGCCTGACCCCCGCCACCGTGGGCGACAGCGACAATCTGAAGGTGGGCGAAAGCGTCATGGCTGTGGGCAACCCCTTGGGTGAGCTGGGCGGCACCGTGACCAGCGGCATCGTCAGCGCACTGAACCGCAGCGTCAGCATTCAGGGTTCGAGCTCTGTCAACACCATGTCCCTGATCCAGATGGATGCTTCCGTCAGCCCCGGCAACTCCGGCGGCGGCCTGTTCAACATGAACGGCGAGCTGGTGGGCATCGTCAACGCAAAGTCCTCCGACAGCGATGCCGAGGGTCTGGGCTTTGCCATCCCGGTGAATGACGCCGTAAAGGTGGCGCAGGAGCTGCTGGAAAACGGCTATGTGACCGGGCGTCCCTATCTGGGCATCAGCTACTATGCCGTGACCGACGCCCAGACTGCCGCCCAGCTGGGCGTGAACGCCTACGGTGTCTACATCGTGGAGGTAGTCAAGGGCGGCCCTGCCGACAAGGCAGGCCTGCAGGCCGGTGACCGCATCGTGAGCGTAGACGGCAGCGAGGTGGCCACTCAGAGCGACCTTGGCACCCTGATGCAGGACCACAAGGCCGGTGATACCATCGAGATCACCGTCGCGCGCGGCGGTCAGATGCAGACCGTTAGCGTCACCCTTGGCGAAAAGGGCGCAGAGAATAACTGAAAATAGTAAAAAGGCTGTTGCACGGAATGTGCAGCAGCCTTTTTTGGTTGTGGGAAAAACTCCCCCAGTCGCCTACGGCGACAGCCCCCTCTGGGATGGGGCCTTTGGCATAACGGTAAACTTTCCGGCTAAAGTGCAAAGCTTCCGGGCGCGCCAGAGGCTCCCTCTCCGAGGGAGCTGGCAAAACCGTCAGGTTTTGACTGAGGGAGTTCGTTCTTTATTTACACCGCACCCAAAATAGTAGCGCTGTACGGCGCAAGGGAGGCTTTGTTTGTAAAAACGCGGCTTTGACCGCGCCACAGGCTGGAGGAGGTGCCGTCGCTCAGCAGCTTCCACTGCCCGGCGGGCAGGGGAACGGTGCAGGCGGTTTCGGTGGGATTATAAAAGACGCACAAAGCGCTCCATGCCGCGCCGTCGCCCCAGACGGCGGGCAGCGTCCAGCCCACCAGCGGCTGTTCCAGTGCAAAGAACTGCAAAGCCTCCGGGGCGTGACGGTCGGTGCTGCCCAAGCGGGGAAAGGCTGCCCGCAGCGCCAGAAGCCCCCGGTAGTAGTCCACGAGGGCGTGGTACTGCTCGGCGCGGTTCCAGTCCAGCCGGTTCAGGGCGGGGGAGGAGCGGTAGCTGTTGCCCACGCCCTTTTTGGTGCGGGCGAACTCCTCGCCTGCCTGCATGAAGGGCAGGCCGAAGCTGGTCAGGTAGATGCCCGCCGCCAGCCGGTTCTGTGCCAGCGCCACGGTGTCCCGGGCGGTGAACTCCGGCTTTTCGTACCGGACGCAGAGCAGCTTGTCCCACAGGGTAAAGTTGTCGTGGGCGGAAACATAGCTCACGATCTGGCTGGGCGCGTGGGGCGGCAGACGGTCGCTGCGGCACCATGCCGCTACCGCCGCGCCGATGTCCCAGAAACTGCCGGGCTTGCCCTCCACATAGCCCGGCTCCCGGGCATCGAAGCAGCCGCCCTTGATGGCGTCCCGGGTGTCATCGCAGAAGATGCCCACCCGCTCGTTGAGCATGGCAAGGTTCGCTTTGTTGGCTTCGTACCGGTGCAGCTGGCTGGCACCGCCCTGCCACGGCTCGCCGTACAGCAGGATGTCCCGCCCGCCGGGCAGGGCATCCAGTGCGGCGCGCACCGCGTTGATGCTCTCGGCATCGTACAGGCCCATCAGGTCGAACCGGAAGCCGTCGATGTGGTACTCCTTCGCCCAGTAGAGGATGGAGTCGATGAGGTACCGCCGCGCCATGGGGCGCTCGCTGGCAAACTCGTTGCCGCAGCCGCTGCCGTTGGAAAAGCTGCCGTCCGCATTCTGCCGGAAAAAGTAATAGGGCACGGTATTGTTCAGGGGATTTTCGGTACGGTAGGTGTGGTTATACACCACGTCCATCACTACCCCGATGCCCGCCGCATGGAGGGCGGCGATCATCTCCCGGCACTCCCGGATGCGCACCTCGCCCCGGGTGGGGTCGGTGGAGTAGCTGCCATCCGGCACGTTGAAGTTGGTGGGGTCGTAGCCCCAGTTATACTGCCGCAGCAAGGGCTTTGCTTCGTCCACGCTGCCAAAATCGAAAATGGGCATCAGCTGGACGTATTTTACCCCCAGCCGCTTGAGGTAGTTCAGGCAGGTGGGGTGGATGCCGTCGCCGCGCAGGGTAGTGCCCTGCTGGGTAAAGGCCATATATTTGCCCCGCCACGCCGGGCGTACCCCGCTGGCGGCATCCTGCGAGAAGTCCCGCACGCTCACCTCCCACACGGCGCGCTGCGCCGGGGGGATAGCGGGGCGCACATCCCGCTCCCACCCGGAGGGCGCGGTGCGGGCAAGGTCTACGATCATGCTGCGGACGCCGTTCACCCCCGCCGCCCGGGCGTAGGGGTCGCCGGTCTCGCGGGTGATGCCGTTTACGGTAACGGCAAAGGTGTAGTAGCGGCCGTGCTGCTCCCCGGGCAGCCAGATGCTCCACACCCCATGCGCCCCGCGCACAAGGGGCTTTGTGCCCAGCACGGCACCGCCGTCTCCCTTATGGTACAAGGTCACGGTGACTGCTTCGGCGGTGGGGGCCCACAGCCGCAGACAGGTGCCGCCGGGGGCGTAGTCCGGCCCAAGAGGGCCAGTATAGTAGTTTTCGCGGTGGAAGGGTACGTTTTCAAACAGTGTTTTCCACTGGGCAGGCGTTTTTGCGGCCATGGTCAGCTTCATTCCTTCTTGTAAGATTCATTATATTCAGTGTATCGGACAACGCGCTTTTTTTCAAGAGGGAATCCCTTGCAAAATGCCGCGCAGTTCACTATACTGGAAGAAAAACACCGATGGAGGGCAGCACCATGGCATATACCGATGATTGGGAAAGCTTGATGAACGGCGTGTTCGGCGCGGGCGGCAAACTGAAGTTCGGCGGCGCACAGCCGCAGCCGGAAAAGTCGCAGCCCAAAAAACCGGCGGGCAGCAGTCTGCCGGATCTGAATGCGGCGCTGCTGGAACAGCAAAAGCAGCTGGGCGAAATGCTCAAGCAGCAGAACGCCCGGCTGAAAGCGCAGGATGCCGGGGTGCAGACGGCGCTGGAGGACAGCCGCCAGATGCTGCGGGACATGGAAGCGGACGGCCTGCTGGCCAAGGGCACGGCAGACACAAAGCCGGAGCAGCTGGGCAGCTTTGAGGGCCTTGCCGCCGAGGTAAAAAAGACTGTCCTTGGGCAGGATGCCTTTGCGGACAGCGTGGTGCGGGCAATGCGCCGCCCCTTTGTGCTGGGCACCGAGGGCGCAGCCGCCCGCAACGTGATCCTGCTGTGGGGCGCACCGGGTACGGGACGGCACTTTGCACTGGCCGAGACCGCCCGCATCATGGCGGCGCGGGGGCTTTTGCAGAGCGACCGGATGGCGGTGATGGATCTCGCACTCTACCCCGACCCCGGCGCGGAAAAGCTGTTTTTGCAGGACTTGTACGCTGCGCTGCACGCCCCGGGCGAGATCGTGGTGTTCGAGCACTACGAGAGCTGCCACCCCGGTTTTCTGCGCATCCTCTCCGACCTCGCGGTCAAGGGCAGTGCGCCTTTGTCCAGCCGGTATCTGGTCAACAAGGAGGGCATTCTGGTGGAAGCCGGCACGGCGCTTGCCCCCGGTGCAGTGAGCCGCATCGACCCCTGCGGCAAGTACCTGATCTTCTTCTCCCGCAAGGGACGGGAGGCGCTGGCAGATAAATTCGGCGCGTCCTTTGTGGCGGCGGTAGGGGATGTGTGCCAGACCGCCCCCTTCACCCCGGAAGCACTCGCCGCGCTGGCGGCGCAGCAGCTGAACGCGCTGGCGCAGCGGGTGCACAGCCGTCTGGGGCTGACCCTCACCGCCGGGGCGGAGGTGCGGGACTATGTGGCGGCGCAGTGCTCCAAGGAAAAGGGCGCAGAGGGGCTGGCAGACTGCTGTGAGCGCATCTTCCGCGCCCTGAGCGAGTATTGTTTGCAGACCGATGCAAAGCTGTCCGGCACGGTGGCGCTGACCGCCGCGCCCGAGGGGCTGCAATTTGCGCTGAACGGTGCCGCCCCGGCAGACCTGTTCAGCCTGCTTCCGGCGGCCTACACCGGCGCGGTGGAGCAGATCCGCGCCGAACTGGATGCGCTGGTGGGGCTTGCCCCGGTCAAGGAGTATGTGTTCGGTCTGGCAGACAATTTACAGGTGCAGCAGCGCCGCGCGGCGGCGGGCTTCAAGACCGCAAGCCTGTCCATGCACATGATCTTTACCGGCAACCCCGGCACCGGCAAGACCACCATTGCCCGGCTGGTGGCAAAGTACCTCAAGGCCATCGGCGCGCTGGGGGGCGGGCAGCTGGTGGAGGTGACCCGCGCCGACCTTGTGGGGCGCTACACCGGGCACACCGCCCCGCTGACCAACAGCGTCATTGAGAGCGCACTGGGGGGCGTTTTGTTCATTGACGAAGCATACAGTCTGTACCGCGGCGAGCAGGACAGTTTTGGGCTGGAAGCCATCGACACCCTTGTAAAGGGCATGGAGGATCACCGGGACGAGCTGGTGGTCATCCTTGCGGGCTACACCAAGGAGATGGAGGTGTTCCTCACCGCCAACAGCGGCCTTGCCAGCCGCTTCCCCAACAAGATCGAGTTCCCGGACTATACGGCGGACGAGCTGCTGGACATCACCGCCGTGCTGGCAAAGGGCAAGGGCTACCGCCTTGCCGAGAGCTGCACCTTCCCGCTGCTGGGGTACTACAAGCGCCGTCAGGCGCTGGACAGCCGCACCGCCGGCAATGGCCGTCTGGCACGCAACACGCTGGAAAAGGCCATCTTCAACCAGAGCCGCCGCCTTGTGGCTGAGCCTGCCGCAGAGCTTGACCTCATCCAGCCCAGCGATCTGGAATTTGAAGAATAAAGAAAACATCATGCCGGACAGCCTGCGGGCTGTCCGGCATGATGTTTTTACGGTCAGAACCTTTCGTTCTGCAACCCGTCCAATACTTCGTACAAATCGCGGCACTCGGCGGTGTACAGACGGCGCATCTCGTCATCGGCGGGGGCCATGTCCGGCACCATCACGGTGACAAAGTGCCCGGCGGCACCAGCGCGCACGCCGTTGTAGCTGTCCTCCAGCACAAGGGTGCGGCCGGGCACAGTGCCCAGCGCTTCCGCTGCCCGCAGAAAGATCTCCGGGTCGGGTTTGGAAGCCGAGAACTGCTCGCCGGAGACGATCACCTTAAAATAGTGGGTCAGACCCCAGCCGTCCAAATGATGCCGGATAGACGCCATCCGGCTGGAGGAAGCCACCGCCATGGGGATGTGCTGCGCGTCCAGCCATGTCAGAATTTCGTCCAGCCCGGGCTTTTTGGGCGGCGGTGCCTGAAAGGCCTTTTCCGCCTGTGCGTGCAGCGCCTCGATGATAGCATCCGTGTCGCAGTTTTCCCCGTAGAAGCGGCGCAGCACCGCCCGCATGGTGTCTCCCGCCGTGCCGCGGGCGGCAACGTCCAACCCTTCCTTATAAGAAAGCCCAAGGGTGGCCAGTGCCGGCTCCCACAGGGTAGCCCAGACCCGCTCGGTGTCAAACATCAGGCCGTCCATATCAAAAATAACGCTGTCAATCATGGCAGTATGCTCCTTCCGTAGAAAAGCGGGGCTGTGCCCCGCAAAAGTGCTCTGTTCCCCTATTGTATCATAGATTTGGCAGTTTGCACACCACTGTGCTCATAATTTGGTGCAACTTACCGGGTGGAAAGATGAAACATTTTGTGATTCCTTGCAAAACCGGCTGGGAATATTATAATAGAAACCAACATTTGTGTCATAAAGCGCCGGAAATCGTGCGCACGCGCATAAAAGGAAAGAGGGAAACTCACTATGTTGGATATCAAGATCACCCGCACGGCTGCGCCCAAGGCAAAGCCCACCGATGAGACGAAGCTCGGCTTCGGCAAAAAGTTCTCCGACCATATGTTCGTCATGGATTACACCGAGGGCGAAGGCTGGCACGATGCCCGCATCGTTCCCTACGGCCCCTTTGAGCTGGACCCTGCTACCGTGGTGTTCCACTACGCACAGGAGATCTTTGAGGGCATGAAAGCCTACCGCACCGCTGACGACACCGTGCAGCTGTTCCGCCCGGACTGCAACGCCAAGCGTTTTCAGGATTCTGCCGACCGTCTGTGCATCCCCAAGATCCCGGTAGAGGACTACATTCAGGCTGTCAAGGCTCTGGTGGATGTGGACCGCGACTGGGTGCCCCACGCCGACGGCGCTTCCCTGTACATCCGCCCCTTCATCTTTGCCAATGATGTGGGTCTGGGCGTGCACGCTTCCAAGCACTATATCTTCTGCATCATCTGCGCTCCCTCCGGCGCTTACTACGCCGAGGGCATCAACCCCGTGCGCATCTATGTGGAGGACGAGTACATCCGCGCCGCCCCGGGTCTGACCGGCTTTACCAAGTGCGGCGGCAACTACGCCGCTTCCATCAAGGCCGGCGAGCTGGCCGAGGAGCAGGGCTACGCACAGGTGCTGTGGCTGGACGGCGTGGAGAAGAAGTACGTTGAAGAAGTGGGCAGCATGAACATCATGTTCAAGATCGACGGCAAGGTGTACACCGCCGCCACTGTGGGCACCGTGCTGCCCGGCGTCACCCGCCGCAGCTGCATCGAGCTGCTGAAGGACTGGGGCTACGAGGTCGTTGAGGGCAAGATCGCCATTGCCGACATCATGGCTGCTGCCCGCGAAGGCAAGCTGGAAGAGGTGTTCGGCACCGGTACTGCCGCTGTCGTCTCCCCCGTCAAGGAGCTGGTCTGGAAGGGCGAGCACGCCTTTATCGGCGACGGCAAGATCGGCCCTGTCACCCAGAAGCTGTACGACACCATGACCGGTATGCAGTGGGGCAAGCTGCCCGATACCAAGGGCTGGATCGTGCCTGTGGAAAAGAAATATTGAGCCGCCTGTCACCCTACGGCTTTTTAAGGGACTGTTGCACACCGTCTGGGGCAACAGTCCCTTTTGCATCACCGCAGATGCCGTTTGCCGTCACAGCTCCTCCCGTGAAAAGGCAATTCTGGAAAATCCGCAGATTTTCCAGAATTGCGAAATTATAAATAATATTTCCGCTGATGATGCGCAGCAACGACGACGACCGCCGCCAGTGGCGGAAACAGGGAGGAGTTGTTGGGGCAGCGGCCAGCAAGACGCAAGTGCCGCCCAAGGCACGAAGCGGATGCTGGGTGCCGCAACCCGTAAGAAGCGGAGCGCATTCTAAATCGTCCCGCCGCGCCTTTGCGCATAAAGATTGCAATTCCCGCCGCATGGTGCTACACTACCTATAAAGGGCGTGGGCTTGCCGCCTGTGCCCTTTGCAGGAAGATTTGAGAGGAAAGAAGCACCATGATCAAAAAATGGAGCATGAGTTACCCGGCGGTCAACGGCACCGAGCAGCGCCGGGTGTATGTCTACCTGCCCACCATGTACGAAGCACAGCCGGAGCGCCGGTTCCCCGTGCTGTATATGTTCGATGGGCAGAACGTGTTTTTCAACGAGGATGCCACCTACGGCAAAAGCTGGGGCGTGGCGGATTATCTGGACTATACTGACACCCCGCTGATCGTGGCGGCCATCGAGTGCAACGCCGGGGCAAACAACGAGCGTCTGGTGGAGTATTCCCCCTACCGTTTCGATGACCCCACCTACGGTCACTTTGACGGCAAGGGACAGGCCACCATGAGCTGGTTCATCCACCGGTTCAAGCCTTTGATCGACCAGAATTTCCGCACTCTGACGGACAGGGCAAATACCTTTATCGGCGGCAGCAGCATGGGCGGACTGATGAGCCTGTATGCCCTGCTGCAATATAACGATACTTACAGCCGCGCAGCGGCACTGTCGCCCTCCATCTGGGTGGCGCCGGATAAGCTTTCCGGCCTTGTGGGGCGCGCAAAGCTTGCCCCCGGCACGGTGCTGTACATGGACTACGGCTCCCGGGAGATGGGCAACCACGAGGGCATCCGGCGGGAATTTTCCAACTTGAGCGGCAAGCTGATGACCCGGGGCATCCACCTGACCAGCCGCATCGTGCCCGGCGGCACCCACAGCGAAGCCAGCTGGGAAAAACAGCTGCCCTTCGTGTTCCACACCCTGCTGTATGAGGTGGAGGAGTAAAAGAAGGGCGACACCATAGAACGACAACATCAAAGGAGGAAACACCATGGAGATGCAGTATTTCAAGGAGTACAGCCCGGAACTGGGACGGGATATGGAGTGCAAACTTTACGGCCACGCCGGCCGCCCGATGCTGTATATTCCCTGTCAGGACGGCCGTTTTTTCGATTTTGAAAACTTCCACATGACCGATGCCCTTGCCCCGTGGATCGAGTCCGGGCAGATCATGGTGCTTTCCATCGACACCATGGATCAGGAAACATGGTCGGACGCACAGGGCAACCCCTATTGGCGCATCCGCCGCTATGAGCAGTGGCTGCGCTACATCACCCGCGAAGCCGCCCCGATGCTTCAGCATCTGGCGCAGCAGCGCAACGGCTGGAGCGACCTGCCCGGCATCATTGCTTTCGGGTGCAGTCTGGGCGCTACCCACGCGGTAAACCTGTACCTGCGCCGCCCGGATATCTTCTGCGGCTGTCTGGCGCTCAGCGGCATCTACACCGCCCACTACGGCTTTGGCGACTATAAGGACGAGCTGGTGTACATGAACTCCCCCGTGGACTACATGAAGAACTTCCCGGAGGATCACCCCTATATGCAGCTGTTCCGCAGCCAGAAGGCGGTCATCTGCTGCGGTCAGGGCGACTGGGAACAGCCGGACACCACATGGCTGCTCAAGCGCATCTTTGAGGCAAAGCATATCCCCATCTGGGTGGACCTGTGGGGTCACGATGTCAACCACGACTGGAACTGGTGGTATAAGCAGGTGGCATACTATATGCCCTACGTTCTGGGCCAGCAGTGAACCTTCCCGTGAAAATGGCACAACGGCGCGTCCATGGACGCGCCGTTGTTTCCCAATATTAAAGTCTGTCCCGCCCCGCAGGGGCTTTTGCAATAGAGGTAACGGAAAGAGGAATCAACAAATACTATGCAGAACTTTATTTTTATCTCCCCCAACTTCCCCACGAACTACTGGCAGTTCTGCCGGGAGCTGAAAAACAACGGCCTGAACGTGCTGGGCATCGGCGACCAGCCCTACGAGGAGCTGAAGCCCGAACTGAAGGCAAGCCTGAACGAGTATTACAAGGTGAACAGTCTGGAAAACTACGACGAGGTGTACCGTGCCGTGGCCTTTTTCACCTTCAAGTATGGCCGCATCGACTGGCTGGAGTCCAACAATGAATACTGGCTGGAGCGGGATGCCGCCCTGCGCACCGATTTCCACATCACCAGCGGCTTCCAGACCTCTGATATGCCCCGCATCAAGTACAAGAGCAAGATGAAGGAGTACTACCAGAAAGCCGGTATCGCCACCGCCCGCTACCACATGGTGGACGATTTTGCAGGCTGCAAGGCCTTTGTGGCACAGGTAGGCTACCCGGTGGTGGTCAAGCCGGACAACGGCGTGGGCGCTTCGGATACCCACCGCCTTTCCAGCGACAAGGAGCTGGAAGAATTTCTGGCTTACAAGGAGAAGGAGCACCCGGATGTGGCCTACATCATGGAGGAGTTCGTCCGCGCCGAGGTGAACAGCTACGATGCCATCATCGACGCCCACGGCAACCCCATCTTTGAGGCAGGCAACGTGAGCCCGGTGTCCATCATGGACATCGTGAACAACGATGACAACTCCATCTACTACATCATCAAGGATCTGCCGGAGGATACCCGCGCCGCAGGCCGTGCCGCCGTCAAGAGCTTTGGGGTGAAGAGCCGCTTTGTCCACTTCGAGTTCTTCCGCATGACCGAGGATCAGGCCAGCATGGGCAAAAAAGGTCAGATCGTGGCGCTGGAGGTCAATATGCGCCCCTGCGGCGGCTTTACCCCGGACATGATCGACTTTGCCCGTTCCACCAACGTGTACAAGATCTGGGCGGACATGATTGCCTTCGGCGGCACCGATATGCCGGTGGGTGAGCACTACTACTGCGCCTTTGCCGGCCGCCGGGACGGCAAGAGCTTTGTTTACAGCCACGAGCAGCTGATGCAGAAGTATCAGGACAATATGCGCATGGTAGACCGCATCCCCGAGGCACTGTCCGGTGCCATGGGCAACCAGATGTATGTGGCTACCTTCTCCACCCGTGACGAGATGGAAAAGTTCTACTCCGATGTGCTGGCCGTCACCGATGCCACCAACGCGAAGGTGCAGGCCGAACTGACGAAGGTGCTGGCTCTGGGTGAGCCGGAGACGGTAAAGGCTGAGAAATAATTGGGAGTGCGCGGCGCAAATGCCGTTTGTCATTACGACCCCTCCTGTGAAAATACAATGCCGGAGCGTCCGCAGACGCTCCGGCATTGTTCTATTAAAAATAGTTTTTCCGCTGATGATGCGCAGAGCACAGCGGAGCGCATTCCAATCGTATGCGTTATACCTTTGCAGCGCCACGCTCCAGAATACCGTTGAAGCGGGAGAAGAAGGTGATGGTGGTAATGGTAGCCGCCAGAATATCGCTGACCGGCTCTGCCAGAAAGACGCCGAACACCGGGTTCGGCAGCAGGTGCGGCAGGATGAAGATGAGCGGAATCAGCAAAATGATCTTGCGCAGACAGGCCAGCAGCAGGCTGACCTTGGCCTGACCCAGCGCCATAAAGCTCTGCTGACAGGCGATCTGGAAGCCCATGGCAAAGATGCCTGCCATGTAGATGCGCATGGACCATGTGGTGTAGGAAATAAGGGCGGTATCCGAGGTGAAGATGCCTGCCACAGCCCCCGGCGCCAGCATCATGAGCAGCCAGAACAGGCAGGTGTAGCAGCTGCACAGCAGCAGCTGGAAGTGGAACGCCTCCTTGACGCGGGACTTTTTGCCCGCGCCGAAGTTGAAGCTCATCACCGGCTGACCGCCCTGACAGATGCCCTGAATGGGCAGGGTGCACAGCTGGGAAGCACTGGTGATAACGGTCATGGCACCCACAGCCACGTCGCCGCCGTACCGCGCCAGACTGGAGCTGAAACTGATGGACAGCAGGCTCTCAGTGGACATCATCACAAAGGTGGAGATGCCCAGCGCCATCACCGGCAGGATGACCTTCTTTTCCGGGCGCATATAGTCCTTGCGCAGGCGCAGGATGGTCTTTTTGCCGGTAAGGAAGCGCAGGATCCACACCGCGCCCACCGCCTGACTGAGCACGGTGGCAATGGCAGCGCCCCGCACGCCCAGACCCAGACCAAAGATCAGGATGGGGTCGAGAATAATGTTGATGACCGCACCGATGACGGTGGTAAGCATACTGGTCTTGGCAAAGCCCTGCGTGGTGATGAAGGGGTTCATGCCCAGCACCAGCAGCACGAACACCGAGCCCAGAATGTAGATGCGGCTGTACGCCAGCGCATAGGGCAGGGTGGCGTCACTGGCGCCAAAGAGCCGCAGCAGGGTGGGCGCTCCGGCGTAGAACACCACGGTCAGCACCACCGAAAAGAGCAGCAGCATGGTAAAGCTGTTGGAGATGATCTTTTCCGCCTGCTCCTTGTCGCCCTGCCCCAGCGCAATGGCGGTGCGGGGTGCGCCGCCCGCGCCCACCAGCATGGCGAATGCGTTCAGCAGCATAAGGATGGGGGTGAACAGTCCCACGCCGGTCAGCGCTGCCGCGCCGATGCCGGCGATATGTCCGATGTAAATGCGGTCCACGATGTTATACAGCAGGTTGACCACCTGTGCAACGACCGCCGGGATCATGAGCTGCAGCATCAGTTTTTTTACGCTGCCAGAGCCCATATCCTGTTTTGCCTGTGCCATGGATGTGATTCTCCTTTTTATCGCAATTTTCAAGAATAGCGCCTATCAAAACGGCATATTTGCGATATGCAGTTTGCGGATGTTGCCAAGGCATTAAAAACGCAAACTGCTATACTTCAAATTTGAACTATCTCTTCTCTATTATACTCAAAACCCGCAAAAATACCAGTCCCTTTTTGCAAAATTTTCCGTGCTGCGCAAAAAGCTGAAAACCCCGGGACTGCTGCACCGCAGCCCCGGGGTTTGGAATGCGAAAAAGTGTTGACGCCAACAGGCTTTTTTGCTATACTATATAAAGTTTATCATGGAGATGTATCGAAGCGGTCGTAACGAGAACGACTCGAAATCGTTTTGTCCTTAATCGGGCACGTGGGTTCGAATCCCACCATCTCCGCCAACAAAAGGCATCAGCTCAGGCTGGTGCCTTTTTATGTTCTCCAGCCATTAAAAAGAATGTATCAATATTTTTTGCTCAGAATCTTCTCAAGCGTATCCGCAAACCTGACATCCTGCTCCTTCGTCCGCTTTGGGCTCCCCTTGGGGTGCTTTCCGGCACGGAGGAGCTTTTTGTTTTCATAACGCCGCAGCATGAGAGCGTCTATGTTGTCGGCGGTGTATTCCAAACCGTTCTGGTTCAGCACCCGGGCGCACTTGGCAAGGCACATACTCGCCAGCCCGTAGTCCTGCGTCACAACCACATCTCCCGGTTTTACCCGGTTGACGAGAGCAAAATCCACGCTGTCAGCTCCTTTGTCGAACACCAACGTCTGCGCACCTTCCCGTTCGAGTTGGTGAGAGGTGTCGCACAGGATGATGACAGGAACATCAAACTGTTTCGCAATTTGCAACGTCAGATCGACAACCGGGCAGCCGTCTGCATCGATCAAAATATTCATCGGCTTTCCTCCATCACCCACCGAAATGCTCTTGCGGTACGCAAATCGGCGTCTTTGAAATGCCCGCCGCTGTTCCATTCAAGGGTGCAGTCTGCACCGCGCGCTATAAGCTGACTGTGCAGAGTGCCGATATTATCGCCCACCGCAGCCATGACGGTGTTTTTCGTGCGTTCCTCCTTGTCGCCAAGGCTCAGATAAACGCGCTGTGCCTGTATTGGGTGCTGTTGTTCAAACTCCATCCAGCCCGGAAACCACACCGAGGGGGATGCAGCGGCGACACCGTAGAACAAATCGGTCTGGGTGGATGCCCACAACGCAAACAATCCTGCCAGCGAGTAGCCGCCCAGAATGATTTTGACGTTTTCCGGGAGATCAAACTGTTGTTTCAGTGTGGAGATGACCTGCTCTGTCAGAAAGCGCAGCGTGTCCGCAGCATTGCCGCCGAAACTCTCTTTGCCCCATACCGCAGGAGCTTCCCACGGGGAAAGTGCATCGTTCCAGCTTTCCACCGGAATGGCCGTAAACAGAAAGTGGTGCGCACTCTGTGCAATAGCGGCAACCTCGCTGTCCATGCTTTGCAGCTCGTGTTCGCCTGTCATTTGGAGCAGCAGGTATTCCGCATGGGCTTCGCCGTAAATGCGGCAAGGTCTGCTCCCGATTTGCATTGTCTGTGCGGTCACTGCGGCATCCTCCCGAAAAAACTTTGATAAGCCCAGTATAGCAACTGAAAAATCATTTTGCAATTCAAAAGGCGTTCGCATTCGCTGCAAGCAGTGCAAGTTGGTCAGAACGTTTCCCATATCAAATACACTACTTCCTCACCTGCGCTTCGATCTCTCCGGTAAACTGAAACCATCCATCCTCATAGTCCATAACAAAGTCTGCGTGATACTTGTTCAGAATAAGTTTTATATTGGAAAGCCCGAATCCATGAAGACTTGCATTCGGTTTTGTCGTCTGGATCGTATCATTTTTTATTTCGACCGGAAGGGTCGTATTCCGAACAGAAAACAAAAAGCTTTGTTTTAACACTGCAGAAACCCGAATCACCCGATCGCCCTCGATTTTTTCGCAGGCTTCAATGGCGTTATCCAGCAGATTGGAAAACAGGACGACCATATCCGATACATCAAAAGGCAGAGCCGATAAATCGTTCAGCTCGAAATCAATGTCGATCCCCTTCTGGATCGCTTCCGTTGCTTTCGTATTGAACAGTGCATCCAAGATCGCATGGTGAGAGTTGACGAGGAACGATCGGTCTGTCTGTTCCTTGGATACAGAATTCAAATATTGCTCTGCCGCATCATATTCCTGATTTTGCAAAAGATCTTGAAGTGTATTGAGATGTGCCTGAAAGTCATGTACCTTATGGCGCTGAGCCGTATAGAGCTGACTTGCGGCTTCCATATTTTTAGCCTGAAACTGGAGCTGCTGTTCCAGCGCCAAAACTCTTTCCTGATTTTCAACGGTCTTTTCCATTCGTTCCAAAAGATACAGCACTGCCACATTTGCGGCAAAAATCAAACCGCATACCGCAGCAATCACCATTTCGCTTGCGCTTTTACCAGTCGTCATGTACAGCAAAAGCACCAGCATCACAAAAGATGTTCCAGGAAACAAAAAATAAAGACCTGATTTTACGCCCGTCAGCTTGTTGGGGGTTCTCAAGCTCCTTCTTTTCCGCATAAGCTTTCGAAATGTGTATGCCAGAAAAAGCTCTGCCGAATAGTTGATAACTCCATAGCTTATCATAAGCGGAAAACTTGTTCGAAAGGACGCTCCGTCCATTCCACAGATAAAAGCACCTGCCATCCCAAGCCCAAAAGACAAACAATAGGTCATGAGATATTCTATACAGACTAAGAGCAGCAGCATTCCGCTGGAGATCTCTCTATACAATGCTCTTGCGCTCAATGTGTACGACAAAAGGATCATGCCGATCTTTACAGCCGGATCTCGGCCAAAGAAAACAAGCGGAACTTGCAGGATCCAGAAATTCAGAGCAACAAGGCACCCGATGCCCAACGTAAACTTCCAATTATCCCATCGTCTTTGGGCAAATGCATCCAAAAAGAAGATCAAAGACAGTGTATCGACCACCGTATAAAGAAAGCTCAAGAGATCGCCCATCGATTTTTCCCTCTCCACTTCAAGTAATGCTGTTTTAATTCCTTGTGGCTTTTAGCGCTTGAGGGCAAAACGATCCCTCCGCGTAAGTGCACCTTTTCATACTGCATCTGTTCGATGTACTCCATATTTACCAGAAAGGACTTTTGGATACGCAGAAACCCAAGGTCTTCCAACTTTTCCGATAAATCTGTCATATTTCCATAAAACCGATATTCGGTCCGTTCGTCGTGGATCAGGTGCATGATAACGATCCTCAGATTTGACTCCAGATAGAGAATATGATTTACCGGAATATCGATCAATTCCGAATTGACGGAGATCGTAATGATTTGTTTTTTTCGGACCACTTCTTTGACTGCATCCTCAAAATAGGATACCAGTCTTTCCTGCATATTGGTTTTCAAAAGATACCGAAACGCCTGTACTTCAAACCCTTCCGGCGCATACTGGATGAAGTTGGTCAGAAAAATGATCACGATCCCCGGTTTTTCTTTCCGAAGTCTCCACGCCAGATCGATGCCGCTGAAGTCTCCCATATCGATATCCAGAATCGCGATATCGTATCCCGCAAGGTCTTTGATCGCACAGGGATCATCAAACAGGTGAAACCGCACCTGCATTCCATTTTCTGCGCAATGCTTTTGGAGCAGCTCTGAAACCTGCTCCGTAACGCGCCACTCATCATCACAGATCAATACATTCATCTGAAATTTCCCCCAAGATAAACGAACCGGCTTTTGGTTATTCAAAATATCTCATCCGCTCTCACAGCGATTATAATACGATTAGGTTGAAATCGCAAATAGTGCACTCTATAGGACAGAGCCGTGCCTTTTCATGACAGAAAAACCGTTTTTCGTTACCATAATGTGGATTTTTTCGTGGGATGAGCGTAAAACAAAACCACCTTCCCGCATTATAAAATACCAAGGAGTGTCGTCATGAAAGCACCGCAATATAACAGCAGTTTGCGCAAGAGGTTCCTCGCTTTCGCAGCTGCTCTTGTCCTTCTTTTCGCTCTTGTGTTTGAACTTTATCCAAGAAGCTCTCAGATCATCGATCTCTCCACCGGTTCCGGGCTTTCCAGAATGCTCCGATACGATGACGCGCAGGTCTATATCTTTGGCGAGATTCATCGAAAAGTAGAATACCAAAAGTTCCGCAATGTGCTATTCAAGTATCTTGTGGAGAAAAAAGGTGTGCGTGTCCTTTTGATGGAGCATGGCTATGCAAGCGGCTTTATCGAAAACGAAACGATACAGAACCGGATGACCTTTTCCGATGCGTTCGATCAGTTTACGATATCCCAAGAGGACTACGAATTATTCCGGTGGATGTCGGAATTCAACCGAAACAGACCGGACAATGATAAGATCTCCATCGTTGGCGCAGACATCACGGATTCGATTGAGATGCTCTGCACCTTCTGCAAGTATCTTCTGAAAGATTGTGATTTTTCAGCAGCAGACAGAGAAACACAGATGCTTTTGATCGGCATCCAGAAATGCCGGTTGCAGTATCGTTTTCAAAACAGTCTGCTGCCACAGCTGATCGAGCAGATGCAGACTCGGCCGGAACAACTCGAATTAGTGCTGGGCGATAAGATGATCCATCTGGAGCGTGCTCTTCTAGGCTGGCAACAGGAGCTGACGTGCAATGAACTGAACGATTATCAGGCAGAGCTTCAACATGGCGGCAAGGCTATGGCTTATCGGGAGGATGCCCTGTATGCAAATCTCCAGCGGATCTATCAGGAAAATCCAACTGCAAAGTATTTCGGTTCGTTCGGGGCAGCACACGTCCAAATGACACGCTATGTTGGCGATGGAACGGTTTATTGGATCGATGATTGTTTCGTTTCACGGATGGCTGGTGAAGAAAGCTTCCTTGACGGCAAACTGACCGTCATTGACGGCATCGTGACCCATGAGATCGGAGATCTGGGCGAATCTGATACGAACCATATCATCTTGTATAATACCGCCCGCGCAAAGAATCCCGCCGCTGAAAACGGAAAGTTCTTTGCGGAAGCCCCTGACATCCCGGATGAAAAAATTGCGCAGTATGCAATATTGTTTGAGCACCCGGATCAGATCACAAGCAGCGAGGAGCATCCGGGCTGGTACTGGCTCAGCCATAGGTAAAATTTTCCCAAAAGCAAAATTTGATATTGACAAATCCCAAATCCGTGCTTTAATATAGGCAAATTCAATACACTAAACCGTTGAAGCGGAGATAACGGCGAACCATGCCTGTACAGAGAGCCTGCGCAGCTGAGAAGCAGACCGGAAACAGTTCGTCAAGGAAAAGGCGGCCTTGCGTCGCTTTTTCCTGAAATGGACCGCTGAGGGTGCAGGGAACTGCGGTGCTTTTGCCGCACAGTATTCTGCAACGTAGGGCATACGTCAGTTGCCGGGGATGTGTTGGCATCCCGCCAAGTGCATGGGGTCGTTCCCATGAAGTCAGGGTGGCACCGCGGATCAAAGGCCAAGCTTTATTCGTCCTTGACAGAAGAAGGTTTCTTCTGTCAGGGGCGTTTTTCTTTTACACTCCTCCGGCAGAAGACCGGGGGAGTTTTTTGTTTGACGTAGAAAGGGGGAGCGGCTATGAAGATACGGCCTGCACTGGACGAAGTAAAAACCATTGCGGCGGCGGGCGGTTACAAGGTGCTGCCGGTCAGCGGCGAGATCTTATCCGACATCTGCCAGCTGGTGGGCGAGCTGGACCCCGCCACCCTGCCGCCGGAGCTTAAAATCACCGTCCGCACCGCCGACGGCGAGGTGATGGCGGTGCAGCACACAAAATACCCCATCTACGGGGTGCAGTTCCACCCGGAATCCATCCTGACCCCGCAGGGTCGGCTGATCTTGAAGAATTTTATGGAGGGTTAAAAATGATCAAGGAAGCCATTGTAAAGATCGTCAATAAGCAGGATCTGACCTACGACGAAGCCTACGCTGTCATGAACGAGATCATGAGCGGCGAGACCTCTCCCACCCAGAATGCGGCCTTCCTTGCGGCGCTTTCCACCAAGAGCACCAAGGCGGAAACGACCGATGAAATTGCAGGCTGCGCCGCCGCCATGCGCGACCACGCCACCAAGGTGGAGACCGGCATGGACATCTTTGAGATCGTGGGTACCGGCGGCGACAACGCCCACAGCTTTAATATTTCCACCACCTCGGCGCTGGTGGCGGCGGCAGGCGGCATGAAGGTGGCCAAGCACGGCAACCGGGCAGCCTCCTCCCAGTGCGGCACCGCCGACTGTCTGGAGGCGCTGGGCGTGAACATCCAGCAAAGCCCCGCCCGCTGTGTGGAGCTGCTGCAGGAAGCGGGCATCTGCTTCTTCTTTGCGCAGAAGTACCACACCTCCATGAAATATGTGGGCCCCATCCGCAGGGAACTGGGCTTCCGCACCGTGTTCAACATTCTTGGCCCGCTCACCAATCCCGGCTCTCCCAAGATGCAGCTGCTGGGCGTCTACGATGAATATCTGGTCGAGCCGCTGGCGCAGGTGCTTGTCAGTCTGGGCGTCCGGCGCGGCATGGTGGTCTACGGCAAGGATAAGCTGGACGAGATCTCTCTCAGTGCTCCCACAAAAGTCTGCGAGATCAAGGACGGCTGGTACAAGTGCTACACCCTCACGCCGGAGCAGTTCGGGCTGACCCGCTGCGAAAAGGCCGACCTTGTGGGCGGCACTCCGGCTGAAAACGCCGCCATCACCCGGGCGATCCTTGCCGGGGAAAAAGGCCCCAAGCGGGACGCCGTGCTGCTGAACGCGGGCGTTTCCCTTTACATCGGCGGCAAGGCCGAGACCATGGCGGACGGCATCGCGCTGGCGGCGCAGCTGATCGACAGCGGCAAGGCGGCGGCTGTGCTGGAAAAGTTCATCGCCGTGAGCAACCGCCCGGAGGAGACCGCATGAACATTTTAGACCAGCTGGCCGAAGCCGCCCGGCAGCGGGTGGAAAAAGCCAAACAGCAGACCCCGCTTGCCGAGATCAAGCGGCAGGCGCAGGCGCTGCCGAAGGGCGATCTCCGCTTTGAAAAAGCACTGGAAAAGCCGGGGCTTTCCTTCATCTGCGAGTGCAAAAAGGCGTCGCCCTCCAAGGGACTGATCGCACCGGATTTTCCGTACCTGCAAATTGCCAGGGAATACGAAGCCGCTGGGGCAGATGCCATTTCGGTGCTGACCGAGCCGAAGTGGTTCTTGGGCAGCGACAGCTATTTAAAAGAGATCGCTGCCGCCGTTTCCACACCCTGCCTGCGCAAGGATTTTACGGTGGACGCCTATATGCTCTACGAAGCAAAGCTTCTCGGTGCGTCGGCAGTGCTGCTCATCTGTGCCATTCTGGACGATGCACAGCTCCGGGAATATCTTGCCATCTGCGAGGACTTGGGGCTTTCCGCTCTGGTGGAAGCCCACGATGATGCTGAGGTGGACCGGGCGCTTGCCGCCGGGGCACGCATCCTTGGCGTGAACAACCGCAACCTGAAAACCTTCACGGTGGATACTGAAAACAGCCGCCGCCTGCGGGCGCGTATCCCGCAGGACGTGCTGTTTGTTTCGGAAAGCGGCGTAAAAACCGCCGAGGATGTTGCCGGACTTGTTGCCATCGGGGCAGACGCCGTGCTTATTGGCGAAACGCTCATGCGTGCACCGGATAAGACCGCAAAGCTGCGGGAGCTGAAAGGGCTGTTGTGATATGACCAAGATCAAATTCTGCGGCCTGACCCGTGCGGAGGATATCGCGGCGGCAAACGCGCTGAAGCCGGAATACATCGGCTTTGTGTTTGCCCCCAAGAGCAAACGGTATGTCTCCCCGCAGCAGGCGGCGCTGCTCCGGGCAAGGCTTGACCCCGCCATCAAGGCGGTGGGCGTGTTCGTAAACGAACCGCCGGAAGCGGTCGCCCTGCTGCTGAACGAGAATATCATCGACATTGCCCAGCTGCACGGGCAGGAGGATGCCGCTTACCTTGCCCGGCTGCGCAGCCTGACCGCAAAGCCGCTCTGGCAGGCCTTCCGGGCAGAAACTGCCGCAGGTTTAGCCGCTGCCGCCCGAAGCCCGGCAGACATGGTACTGCTGGATTCCGGCGCAGGCGGCACAGGTACAGTGTTCAACTGGAAGCTGCTGCAGGGCTTTCCACGGCTTTACATTCTGGCCGGCGGGCTGGATGCAGACAATGCGGCAGATGCCGTGACCCGGCTGCATCCTTACGCGGTGGATGTAAGCTCCGGCATTGAGACCGCAGGGAAGAAGGACCCCGCAAAGATGGCGGCTTTTGCAGCCGCTGTACGCGGGCAGGACAACGAAGGAAAGGAATGAACGACCATGACGAACCCCAACGGACGCTTTGGCATCCACGGCGGGCAGTATATCCCCGAAACGCTGATGAATGCCGTGATCGAACTGGAGGAAGCCTACAACCATTATAAGGACGACCCGGAGTTCAAACGGGAACTTACCGAGCTGCTCAACGAATACGCTGGCCGCCCCAGCCGGCTGTACTACGCAAAAAAGATGACCGAGGATCTCGGCGGCGCAAAGATCTACCTCAAGCGCGAGGATCTGAACCACACCGGCGCACATAAGATCAACAACGTCCTCGGGCAGGCACTGCTTGCCAAAAAGATGGGCAAGACCCGCCTTATCGCCGAGACCGGCGCAGGCCAGCACGGCGTAGCCACCGCCACCGCCGCCGCCCTGATGGGCATGGAGTGCGTGGTGTTCATGGGCGAGGAGGACACCAAACGTCAGGCGCTGAACGTCTACCGGATGCGTCTTTTGAGCGCAGAGGTCATCCCCGTTGCCAGCGGCACCGGCACGCTGAAGGATGCCGTGTCCGAAGCCATGCGCGAGTGGACCAGCCGTATCAGCGACACCCACTACTGCCTTGGCTCGGTGATGGGGCCGCACCCGTTCCCCACTATCGTGCGCGATTTTCAGGCGGTCATCTCCAAGGAGATCAAGGAGCAGCTGCTGGAAAAGGAAGGCCGTCTGCCGGATGCCGTCATTGCCTGTGTGGGCGGCGGCTCCAACGCCATCGGCAGCTTCTACAACTTTATCAGCGATAAGAGCGTGCGCCTGATCGGCTGCGAAGCCGCAGGCCGCGGCATTGATACCTTTGAGACTGCCGCCACCATCAACACGGGGCGTCTGGGCATCTTCCACGGCATGAAGTCCTATTTCTGTCAGGACGAATACGGCCAGATCGCGCCGGTGTATTCCATTTCCGCCGGTCTGGATTACCCGGGCATCGGCCCGGAGCACGCATGGCTGCACGACATCGGCCGCGCCGAGTATGTAGCTGTTACCGACGATGAAGCCGTGAACGCCTTTGAGTATCTGGCACGCACCGAGGGCATCATCCCCGCCATCGAGTCTGCCCATGCCGTGGCACAGGCCATCAAGCTGGCACCCGCCATGGACAAGGACAAGATCATCGTCATCACCATTTCCGGCCGCGGCGATAAGGACTGCGCCGCTATTGCCCGCTACAGAGGGGAGGATCTTCATGAGTAACATTGCCAAGGCCTTTGCAGACGGCAAGGCGTTTATTCCGTTCATCACCTGCGGCGACCCCGACTTAAAAACCACTGCCGCCGCCATCCGCGCCATGGCTGCAAACGGTGCCGACCTCATTGAGCTGGGCATTCCATTCTCCGACCCTACCGCCGAGGGCCCGGTGATTCAGGGTGCAAATCTCCGCGCCCTGCAGGCAGGCACTACCACGGATAAGGTCTTTGACCTTGTGCGGGAGGTGCGCAGAGATGTGACCATCCCGCTGGTGTTCATGACCTACGCCAATGTCGTGTTCTCCTACGGGGCCAAGCGCTTCCTCTCCACCTGCGCAGAGATCGGCATCGACGGGCTGATCCTGCCCGACCTGCCCTATGAGGAAAAGGACGAGTTTGCGCCCCTCTGCCGCCAGTACGGCGTGGACCTTATCTCCATGATCGCGCCCACTTCGGAAAACCGCATTGCCATGATCGCCAAGGAAGCGGAGGGCTTTTTGTATATCGTGTCCAGCCTTGGCGTCACCGGCACCCGCAGTGAGATCAAAACCGACCTTGCCGCCATTGTAAAGGTGGTGCGGGAGAACACTAAGACGCCCTGCGCCATCGGTTTTGGCATCTCCACCCCGGAGCAGGCCGCAAAGATGGCAGGCATCGCCGATGGTGCCATCGTCGGCTCGGCCATCATCAAGCTGCTGGAGCAGTACGGCACTGCCGCACCGGAGCAGATCGGTGCCTACGTCAAACGCATGAAGGACGCCGTGCGCGGATGACCGCGCACAAACAAAGAACATAAATAAAAGCATCGGCAGCTTCCGCTTCTGAACCTCAGAAAACCAGCGGAGTCTGCCGATGCTTTTTGTTCTTTTTTGCAGCTTGCTCAGACGATGCGTTTGCCGTCCAGCACGGCCTGCTTCAGGGTATCGCCGTCATACACCAGCTTGAGGGAAAAGTAGGGATGCTCCTCCTCCAGCAGACGGAAAAAGAGCTTGTCTCCCTCCCAGATGGGCAGCGTTTGCACCTCAGACTTCTGCACCCACTGCAGTTCGCCCTCGGCGCAGGCATCACCCCGGATCATCTCGCCCTCCCACCGGTCGGCGGTGTACAGGTGGATGAACTCGGTCATGTTGCCCCACACAAAGGTCAGCAGTCCCCGGGCGCGGTAGCGCGTCAGGGTAAGGCCGGTCTCCTCCCGCACCTCCCGCACAAGGCAGTCCTCCGGGCTTTCAAACCGTTCAAATTTGCCGCCCACGCCCACCCATTTGTCGTGGTTGTAGTCATCCTGCTTTTTGATGCGGTGCAGCATCAGGTAAGCGTCCTCCCGCTCCAGATAGCAAAGGGTGGTGCTGAAGATGGGAAATTCCGGGTCCATAAATGCGCCTAAGTTCATTGGGAGTTCTCCTTTTTTGTTCGATGTTTTTTCGCCAGCGGGCGAGAATGTTTACCGTATGCCGCCGCTGCGCGGCGGCATACGCGTATCTTTTTTCATAAGAAAGGGCTGCTGCATGAAACGCTGTGCAGCAGCCCTTTGGGAAGTGTCTCCGCTGCGGATGCCCACAAAGCAGCGGATGCGCTTTTGTTCGTTATGCCTTGCGTCCGGTGCGTCCCTTGCCTGCGCTGTTCAGCTTGCGCACCAGATCGTTCTGGTGCTTGCGCTGGCTGGGGGTGGGCTGGGGGTCTTTGGCTTCCCCGGCACGCTTGCCGGCCTGGGCAGCGTCGGGGTCGATGCGCTCCAGCGTCCACTCCTGATTGCCGCCCGCCACATAGTTCCAGATCTGCGCCTGCGCGCCGTTGGCAGTGTTCATGCCCACAAGGTCGATGTACTTATCCGACAGCACATTGCGGATGCGGGTGCGTCCGCTGCGGGTAGGTTCCAGCGCCCAGCACTGGCTCAGCCCGCTGGTGCGGCTCCACTGGTGCAGCCATGTGCCCTCCACCACGCCGCCAAGTGCCAGATCGATCATCTTGCCGGTAAAGCGGTTCTGGATGCGCCAGCGTCCCTCGCCCGCGTCCACAAACTGCCACTGCTGCCACGGATGGCCCGCATAGCTCCACAGCTGGATGCCGGCGCCGTTCTCCGTGTTGAAATCCTTTACTTCCAGTACCTTCCCGTTGGGGGACTTGATAATGTAGTATTCCCCCTCCATAATGACGACCTGCGATGCCTTTGCCATAGAGCACAACTCCTTTCCGCTATGGTAGCCCTATTATACCCGATTTGTCCGCCGGCAACAAGAATGCTTTTCCATAATCTTTCTTTTGTTTTTTGTGCATTCTGTCGTGTTTTTGCAGCGCAAACGTTTTCGGAAGCCAGCAATGTTTTTTACCGGCGGGCACTTTGCACTCCGGCGCAGGTTGTGGTACAATAAAGCCATCCACTATTTAAGGAGGGGATCTTTCATGACCAACGAGACTTTACAAACCATTCGCAGCCGCCGCAGCTGCCGCGCCTACAAGCCCCAGCAGATCACGGATGCAGAGCTTGACGCCGTGCTGGAGGCCGGCACCTACGCTGCCAGCGCTATGGGACGCCAGAGCGCTAAGATCGTGGTCGTGCAGGATGCCGCTACCCGCGCCCAACTGACCCGGATGAACGCCGCCGTCATGGGCGCCGACAGCGACCCCATGTACGGCGCACCCACCATTCTGGTGGTGCTGGCCGATGCCCACGCAAACTGCGCCGTGCAGGACGGCAGCCTTGTCATGGGCAACCTGATGCTGGCTGCCGCATCGCTGGGGCTGGGCAGCTGCTGGATCAACCGCGCCCGGGAGGAGTTCGACTCCGCCGAGGGCAAGGCACTGCTGAAAAAGTGGGGCATCGAGGGGGACTGGATCGGCGTAGGCCACTGCATTCTGGGCTATCCCGCTGCTGAGCCCAAGCCCGCCGCGCCCCGCAAACCGGATTACATCGTAAAAGTATAAGGAGTTTTATGAAGCCTGATTACAAGCTGGTCGCAAAGGCCAAATACATCCACAACACTGCCGACCTTGCCAGCGAGCTGTGGCACGAGGTCTACAAGCGCTACTACCCCGCAAAGCAGCTGGACACCCTTGTGGAGGAGCTGCAGAGCGCTGACGCCATTGAAGCGGACATCGACAACGACGTGAACTATTTTCTGGTGTTTCTGGGGGGCAAGCTCATCGGCTACTTCGCATGGAAGATGGAGAACACCGCCCTGCACCTGATGCACCTGTACCTCAAGCCGGAGTACCGCGGCAAGGCCATCGGCAGGGATATCGTGCAGACCTGCGAGCGGCTGGCCAAGGGCGAGGGCAAGGGCCGGGTGTGGTGCACCATCCACGCCAAGGCGCTGCCGGTGCAGCAGTTCTTCAAGGCGCTGCGCTACCGCGAGCTGCGCCCCGCCGAGCAGGAAAACGGCTCCGTGCCCCGCAACGAGCTGGTGTATGAGCATACCCTGAGCTGATTTCCGAAAAATCACAAAATAGCCATTGAAATTTATCCGCATTTGTACTACACTGATGTAGTGTAATAAAGCCGCTGTCTGCGGGCATTCTGTGCAAAAAAGGAGACTATCATGGCGAAAGATCATCCCACCGGCAACTCCGGACTGTACCGGGCTTTTCTGCAGCTCAAGACCCCGGAGGAATGCTATCGTTTTCTACAGGACGTGTGCAGCTATTCGGAGCTCAGCGCAATGGAGCAGCGCTACAACATTGCCGAGCTGCTGGCCGACAAGTGCATCTACACCGAGATCATGGACAAGACCGGTGCGTCCAGCGCCATCATCAGCCGGGTCAGCCGGGTGCTGAGCGCAGACGACAGTGTACTGCGTGCGCTGCTGGAAGCTGAAAAAAAGTCCGCTGACTGACACAAAGGCCGCGTACCGCCAAAAGGGCATTGCCCAAAGCTGCGGCACGCGGCTTTTCTTTTTGATATTTGATATGGGAGGTTATTCTTATGGCAAAAGCTGTTGTATTTTTTGCGGAGGGCACCGAGGAGTGCGAGGCTCTGCTGGTGGTGGACCTGCTCCGCCGCGCCAAGGTGGAGGTGCTGGTTGCCAGCGCCTCCGGCAGCCGGGAGATTTTGAGCAGCCATAAGGTGCACATCACCGCCGATGCGCTGGCAGAGGAGGTCGATTATTCCGATGTAGATCTGGTGGTGCTGCCCGGCGGCATTCCCGGTACGCCGAACCTTGCCGCCAACAAGACGGTGACCGACACCTGCGTTGCCTTTGCAAAGGCAGGCAAAAAGGTAGCCGCCATCTGCGCCGCACCCAGCGTGCTGGCAGCACTGGGTCTGCTGGAGGGCAAAAATGCCACCGCTCACGCTGCATTTCAGGACAAGCTGGCGGGTGCCCATGTGCTGGACACCGAGGTGGTCGTGGATGGCAACATCACCACCAGCTACGGTCTGGGCGGCGCTATCCCCTTTGCGCTGGAGCTGGTGCGCCAGTTGGCGGGAGAAGCCGAAGCCGACCGCATCCGCAGCGCCATCGCCTACCGGCACTGAGAGGAGGGGACTGTATGCGTTTTGTCACCTGCCGCCTGCCGGACGGTGTGGAGGACCCCGCCATCCTCTCGCAGGACGGCACACAGGTCTGGCCGCTGAGCTGGCTGGGGCTCTCCTACGAGACCCTGTCCGACGCCATCCCCTTTCTCACCCCGCAGGTGCGGTTCGGTTTGCAGCTGGCTATCAGCGGCATCCCGGCGCTGCCGGTGGAAGCCGTCACCCTGCAAAGCCCCATCCCCAGCCCTGCACAGGACGTAGTCTGTCTGGGCATCAACTATATGGCGCACTCGGACGAGGCCGAAAAGTACTCTGCGGACGCCTTTGCCACCAAGCATCAGGACGCCATCTACTTCTCCAAGCGGGTCAGCCGCGCGGTACCGGACGGCGGCTTCATCGAAGCACACACCGACCTTGTGCAGAAGCTGGACTACGAGTGTGAGCTGGCTGTGGTGCTGGGCAAGGATGCCAAGGATGTGCCCGCCGGGCAGACCAAAGACTATGTGTTCGGCTACACCATCCTGAACGATGTCTCTGCCCGGGACGTGCAGACCGCCCACAAGCAGTGGTATTTCGGCAAAAGTCTGGACGGCTTTACCCCCATGGGGCCCTGCATCGTCACCGCCGACGAATTCGACACCTACCCGCCCGCGCTGCCCATCCGCAGCCGGGTGAACGGCGAACTGCGGCAGGATTCCAACACCAAGCTGCAAATTTTTGATATCGACCATGTCATCCACGAGCTTTCGCAGGGGATGACCCTGAAAGCCGGTACCATTATCGCCACCGGCACCCCTGCCGGGGTGGGCATGGGCATGGACCCGCCGCAGTTTTTGCACCCGGGCGACACCGTGCAGTGCGAGATCGAGGGAATTGGCACGCTGACCAACACCGTGCGCTGAATCTACTTGTGGAACTGCCCAAAATTTTACATGGATTTCAGTCCGATTGCACGAAATGCCGCCGCAGCACTGCTCTTTTGCGGAAAAATATGGTATACTATAAAATACTGATAAAAAATGCGGCGCATCCGCATCAAAGGGGTAAATGACATGAAGGAATACGCATTTGGCATCGATCTGGGCGGCACTACTGCCAAGGTCGGCCTGTTCACCACCAGCGGCAAGCTGCTGGAAAAGTGGGAGGTAAGCACCGATACTTCCAATAATGGTGCTCACATTCTGGAAAATCTGGCTGCTGCCGTGCAGCAGAAGATGCAGGAAAAGGGTCTGTCCGCAGACGAGGTCGAGGGTGTCGGTCTGGGCGTGCCCGGCCCGGTGCTGGATTCCAGCATCGTGCCCATCGTGTGTGCAAACCTTGGCGGCTGGGGCAACCGCAACGTGTCCATTGAGCTCAGCGAACTGCTGGGCGGCATCCGGGTGCTGGTGGGCAACGACGCCAACGTGGCTGCGCTGGGCGAGATCTGGATGGGCGCGGCACAGGGCTGCCGCAGCGCCGTCATGGTCACGCTGGGCACCGGCGTGGGCGGCGGCGTCATCGTGAACGGCAAGGTCATCGACGGCGCTCACGGTGCCGGCGGCGAGATCGGCCACATCACCGTCAACCCCCACGAGACCGCCGTCTGCGGCTGCGGCAAGCGCGGCTGTCTGGAGCAGTATTCCAGCGCCACCGGCGTTGTGCGCTGCATGAAGAAGCTGCTGGACGCAAACCCGGACACCGCCTGCACCCTGCGCGGCAAGGACTTTGAAGCCAAGGACGTGTTCGACGCCGCCCGCGCCGGGGATGCACTGGCTGCCCGTGAGGTGGACGAGATGGCTTCTACGCTGGGTATGGCGCTTGCCAACATTGCCGCCACCACCGACCCCGAAATGTTCATGATCGGCGGCGGCGTGGCCCGCGCCGGGGAGATTCTGTTCAACCCGCTGGTGCGCCACTACAAGGAGTACGCCTTCCAGTCCTGTAAGGAGACTCCCATCAAGGCCGCCAGCCTTGGCAACGACGCCGGCATCTACGGTGCCGTGCGCCTGATCGTGGGTGCCTGATAAGGGAAATAGCCCGCCTTCACCGTACCGATCGGGCAGAAGGCTGAAAACATAAGATCAAAGCAAAAAGAGATAGGCAACCCCTTCCGGGGAAACCTATCTCTTTTTTTGTTGGTGCTGTTTTGCAAAAGACCTTAGTTGAACTTGAAGATCTTGCGCAGCTGGCGGTAGGTGGAAATGACCACCTTGTCGCCGCCGGGGAAGCGCAGGTCGGTCAGGCCGCCAAGGTTCACGCGTACGGCGCGGTAGACGCCGGGGGTGACGTGATCCTTGAGGTACTGCCACAGCTCGGCCTTTTTGGCGTGTGCCTCGGCGCTGCCGTCCAGCAGCAGGAAGATGTCGCTGACTGCCATCATCACAGAGAGGTAGTGCACCATGTAGGCGCGCAGACGCTTCTGGTCTTTCAGCGCGTCCAGATCCTGACAGTCGATCATGTGCTTTGTGACCCGCAGCTGCTGGTCCACGCGGCCGATCATCACGCTTTCGTTCACGCTCTGGTCTGCGCGGCCGATGAAGTAGCGGTACAGATCCAGATCCATATAGTACATACTCTTGACGTAGGGCAGGGGCTGGTACACAAAGATGTTGTCCACATAGAAGGTGTGCTTGGGCAGCACCATGCCACACTGGCGCAGCACCTCGGTGCGGTACATGACCGAGTGCATCAGCAGGTTCTGATCCGGGCGGAAGTGCCGGACGTGCACCCAGTCGAACAGACGATTCTGCGGGAACACGTTGGTGTAGCGCACGGTGTGGCTGGTGCCGTCCTCTACGTGCTCGTACACATAGTTGCAGATCATCAGATCCGGCGCGGTGCCGCGGGCTACCAGCGTAGTCAGGCGCTCCAGCACCTTTTTCAGGGCGTCGGTGTCCAGCCAGTCGTCGCTGTCCACTACCTTGTAGTACAGGCCGGTGGCGTTGCGGATGCCCTGATTGACGCCCTCGCCGTGGCCGCCGTTCTCCTGATGGATGGCCTTGACGATGGTGGGGTACTTTGCGGCGTACTCGTCGCAGATGGCGGGGGTGTCATCCTTGACGGAACCATCGTCCACCAGAATGATCTCGGCCTGCTCGCCTGCGCTCAGCAGCGTTTCGATGCAGTGACGCATATAGGCTGCCGAGTTGTAGCAGGGCACGGCAAAGGTGATAAGTTTCTGCTGCATATTATAAATGCTCCTTTTTACATTGCATGATCCATGCCGGGCAGTCTGCGGGGGTGGCATGGAGATATGTGTTCTCATTATAGCATTTTCGCGCCTGAAAAGCTATCCTTCCCGGGCAGAAAGAGTGGATATCGCACATTTTTGCGCAAAGTGACGCTTTTTTCTGCCAAAAGTATCGGTTTTGTGGTATACTGATAAGGTTTTGAGCGATCGGCGCGTCAGCGCACCTACTTATATAACGGAGGAAACCATGGAAAACCCGCACAGTATCCTGAAAAAAGTTTTCGGCTACGACAGCTTCCGCCCCGGGCAGGAGGATATCGTCAGCCGCCTGCTGGCTGGGCAGGATGTGCTGGCGGTCATGCCCACCGGCGCGGGCAAGTCCATCTGCTATCAGGTGCCGGCGCTGCTTTTGCCGGGCATTACCATCGTGGTGTCCCCGCTGGTCAGCCTGATGAAGGATCAGGTGGGAGCGCTGGTGCAGGCGGGCGTGGCGGCAGCTTTTCTGAACAATAGCCTGACCGACAACCAGAAGGCACTGATGCTGCACCGCGCCCGGGAGGGCTGGTATAAGATCATCTATGTGGCCCCGGAGCGGCTGGAGATGCCGGGCTTCCAGCGGTTTGCGCAGGAGCGGCAGATCAGCATGGTCACGGTGGACGAGGCGCACTGCATCAGCCAGTGGGGACAGGATTTCCGCCCTAGCTATCTGCGCATCAAGGAATTTGTGGAAAGCCTGCCCAGCCGCCCGGTCATCGGCGCGTTCACTGCCACCGCCACTGCCCATGTGCGGGAGGATATCCGCACCCATCTGGCGCTGCAAGCGCCCTACGAGGTGACCACCAGCTTCGACCGCCCAAATCTGTACTTTGAGACCCGGCGGGCGCTGCCCAGCCAGAAGCCCAAGGAGCTGCTGGAGCTGGTGCTCAAAGAGGGCAATCATGCGGGCATCGTGTATTGCAGCACCACCCGGCAGGTGGATGAGACGGTGCAGCTGCTGCAGAGCCGCAGCATTCGGGCGGCAGCCTACCACGCAAAACTGGATGCGGACACCCGGCGGCAGAATCAGGACGATTTCCTCTACGACCGGGTGCAGGTGATGGTGGCCACCAATGCTTTCGGCATGGGCATCGACAAGCCCAACGTGCGGTTCGTCATCCATTATAATATGCCCAAGGATCTGGAAAGCTATTATCAGGAGGCCGGACGCGCCGGGCGCGACGGTCAGCCCGCCCGGTGCACCCTGCTGTATTCCGGCACGGATGTGCGCACCATCCGCTTTTTCATCGACAAGGAGCGGGAAGCCGACAACGGTTTGCCCGCGGATGTAAAGGCCGAAGCCGCCCGCAAGGCAGAGGAGCGGCTCAAGTACATGACCTTCTACTCCACCACCCAGCACTGCCTGCGCGGCTTTCTGCTGCAATACTTCGGGGAAGCTGCGCCCCAAAAGTGCGGCAACTGCTCCTGCTGCCTTGCCGCCGAGCAGGAAGCGCAGCTGCAGGTGGAGTACGCCCGCCGCCGTGCCGCCCAGAGCGCCGACCGGCTGGAAAAGCCCCGCCGCGCAAAGCCCGCCGCAGCCGGCAGCCTGAGCGAAGCGGACGAAAAGCTGCTCAACGCCCTGTACGCTGTGCGCAAGCGCCTTGCGGGCAAGCAGAACCTGCCCGCCTTTATGGTGTTCAACGATGCCACCCTGCGGGAGATGGCAGAGAAAAAGCCCATGAGCATCGACGAGCTGCTGAACATCAGCGGCGTGGGCGAAAAGAAAGCCGCCCGCTACGGCAACGCCTTTCTGCGCGTCATCGAGGACGCCGTGGGCAGCCGGGAGTGAAAAAAGAAAGAAGCCGCTGCACAGACCGTGCAGCGGCTTCTTTTGATGTTCACGGGAGGGATTCAATACGGTTTACCGTTCCATGGTATGGGTGGCGAACACCTTTTCGTCCTCCCACCACACGGGCTGCCCGGCGGCAAGGGACTTGGGTACGTCCAGCAGACGCTGGTTGCGGCTGCCGCGGAAGCGCAGGGAGATGTCGTGTTCGGCCTGCACGAATCTGCCGTCCACCAACACATCCAGCAGTGCCAGCAGCTCGTCGGTCACCTCGCACCGCGCGGGACTGGGCTCTTTGCCGGTAAGCTGTTCCCAAGTGTAGCCGGAATAGCACCACACCGTTTTGGCAGGGTACAGCGCCTTGAAGTTGCGCACAAAGGGCAGCAGCTCCCGCTGGTTCTCCGGCTCAAAGGGTTCGCCGCCCAGCAGGGAGAGCCCGGCGATATAGTCCGGCTGGCAGGAGGCAAATACCTCGTTGCGCACGGTCTTATCAAAGGGCTGACCGTAGGCAAAGTCCCATGCTACGGCGTTGAAGCAGCCCGGGCAGTGGTGGCGGCAGCCGGATACAAAAACGCTGGTGCGCACCCCGGGGCCGTTGGCGATATCGTAATACTTGATGTTTGCGTAGTTCATGCTAATGTTCCTGTCGTTTGCTGAAAAGATGTTTGGAGCGGCCGAAAGGCCGCTCCAAACATCAAATCAAAAATAAAGTTTTGCTGTTTTTACAGATGCAGCACGCGGTCCTTGATCTCCTGCGTGCGGCCCTGATTCCAGAACTGGGTGCCGATATAACCGCAGGTGCGGCGGGCAACATTCAGCTTGTTCTGGTCGCGGTTGCCGCACTTGGGGCACTCCCACACCAGCTTGCCGTCGTCCTCTACGATCTTGATCTCGCCATCATAGCCGCACACCTGACAGTAGTCGGACTTGGTGTTCAACTCGGCATACATGATGTTGTCGTAGATGAACTGCAGCACGCTCATGACGGCTTCCAGATTGTCCTGCATATTGGGCACTTCCACATAGCTGATGGCACCGCCCGGGGACAGGCGCTGGAAGTCGGCCTCAAACTTCAGCTTGGTAAAGGCGTCGATGGGCTCAGAGACATGGACATGGTAGCTGTTGGTGATATAGTTCTTGTCCGTGATGCCCTCCACGATGCCAAAGCGCTTTTGCAGGCACTTGGCAAACTTGTAGGTGGTGGATTCCAGCGGGGTGCCGTAGAGGGAGTAGTCCATGTTCTCGGCCTTCTTCCACTCGTTGCACTTGTCGTTCATGTGCTGCATCACGCTCAGGGCAAAGGGCTTGGCACCGGCATCGGTGTGGCTCTTCCCGGTCATATACTTCACGCACTCGTACAGGCCGGCATAGCCCAGACTGATGGTGGAGTAGCCGCCGAACAGCAGCTTGTCGATCTTTTCACCCTTCTTCAGGCGTGCCAGCGCACCGTACTGCCACAGGATGGGAGCGGCATCGCTGGGGGTGCCCAGCAGCCGCTGATGACGTGCCTGCAAAGCGCGGTGGCACAGCGCCAAACGCTCGTCAAAGATCTTCCAGAACTTTTCAAAATTGCCGCCGGAGCTCAGGGCAACGTCCACCAGATTGATGGTGACAACGCCCTGATTGAAGCGGCCATAGTATTTGGGCTTGCCGGTCTCGGGGTCCACATAGGGGGTCAGGAAGCTGCGGCAGCCCATGCAGGTGTAGCAGTGACCCTCGCCGTTCTTGTCCACCTTGAGTTCCAGCATCTTCTTTTCCGAGATATAGTCCGGCACCATGCGCTTGGCAGTGCACTTTGCGGCCAGCTCGGTCAGGTAGTAGTAGGGGGCGCCGGGGCGGATGTTGTCCTCTTCCAGCACATAGATCAGCTTGGGGAAGGCGGGGGTGATCCACACGCCAGCCTCGTTCTTCACGCCCTGATAGCGCTGCCGGATGGTCTCTTCAATAATGATGGCAAGGTCGGCCTTTTCCTGCGGGTTGCGGGCCTCGCCCAGATACATGAATACAGTAATGAAGGGTGCCTGACCGTTGGTGGTCATCAGGGTGACCACCTGATACTGGATGGTCTGCACGCCGCGGTTGATCTCGTTGCGCAGACGGCGCTCCACGATCTCCTTCTTGCGCTCGGCAGAGACGTCCAGACCTTCCATCTCCAGCTCCACCTCAGCGGCGATCTTCTTGCGGGAAACGTCCACAAAGGGTGCCAGATGGGTCAGGCTGATGCTCTGGCCGCCGTACTGGTTGGAGGCCACCTGTGCAATGATCTGGGTGGCAATGTTGCAGGCGGTGGAGAAGCTGTGCGGCTTTTCGATATAGGTGCCGGAGATAACGGTACCGTTCTGCAGCATATCCTCAAGGTTCACCAGATCGCAGTTGTGCATATGCTGGGCGAAGTAGTCGGAATCGTGGAAGTGGATCAGACCCTCCTGATGTGCCTTTACGATCTCCGGGTCCAGCAGCAGACGGGCGGTCAGATCCTTGGAGATCTCGCCGGCCATATAGTCGCGCTGCACGCTGTTGACGGTGGGGTTCTTGTTGGCGTTCTCCTGCTTGACCTCTTCGTTCTGGCACTCGATCAGGCTCAGGATGCGCTCGTCGGTGGTGTTGGTCTGGCGCTTCAGGCTCTGGACGTAGCGGTAGGTGATATAGTGGCGTGCTACATCGTGCGCCTGAATGTCCATCAGCTGGTTCTCCACCAGATCCTGTACTTCTTCCACGCTGACCGCGCGGTTGAGCTGCTGGCACTGGTCGGTAACGGCTGCGGCGATCTGGGTGATCTGCTCCCGGCTCAGACGAGCCTGACCGCCCACAGAATCGCTGGCTTTGGTAACGGCGGTGATGATCTTGGTAATATCAAAAGGAACTTCTGCACCGTTTCGTTTGATGATCTTCATCGGTTCTCCTCCTTCTATATAGGCGCATTGTGAACGGGTATCCCTTACCCTAAGAGATACCCGTTTGCGCACAACGATATCCAACAAACTGAATATAGCTCTATTTTATCATTATCTAGTGGCAAGTCAAGCAAAATACCACTATATTTTGCGTTTTGTAGCAATCGCCAAAAATCGCAGATATTTTTCGGGACAAAATTTTGCACGGAAAGTCTTGACAGCGCAGTACGCTTTCCGGCGGGTAATATAAGCCACTGTCTATACCCGTTTGTGCATCACGCTGCCTATATAATGTAATAATATAGGGCGGGAGACACCGCCGCTGCCGGAGACGTCAAAACACCCGGCGGTTCCCGGCGGAAAACTGGCGATAGTTCACAAAGCGCAAAAAAAGGCGAAAAAAATGTAAAAAAGGCTTGCAAAAGTAGTTGC
>OCHE01000743.1_pt1 | contig 35223 bp, 59 predicted proteins | sample 1538681 | NCBI WGS metagenome assembly OCHE01 (sample SAMN04571717, study PRJEB22368) | human gut metagenome | biome: human gut; material: stool | host: Homo sapiens | place: Luxembourg | collected 2012-08-17
CTTAATAAAATAGCAATAAAAAAGTGGAATGTTTCAGCAAAACTGTAGCAACCGAGGTAGATCTACTCGTTGATTTTTCAGCAGAGGTGAATTCCATAATAAAAAACGGTGAAAAAATTATCTCTGCAATCCCTGGCACTACAACGAATTCTAACAATGCATTGGTGTACGGAAAAGTCGCAATCCAAGCATCGTCAAACTGGTCAGAAGTATATGTCAGGTGCAATAGCAATTATTATTCCGGATTGGGCGGAACAACTACACTTACATTATTAGTCGTCTATGAATAAGTCGGAACTCCATATATAGCTGTTACACGTCTGGCTGATAAATCTGGATGAGTGGAATTGAACTGATGTATAACATAATTCGAAAGGATATTTATGTTAGTAGCAGTATTTATTGTTAACTTTATCCCAACTGTAACAATATCTGTTGGAGAATTGGGGTATCCATATCCAGTTAGATACGTATTTTTGCCTTTCCTGATTAGAATTGGTGATACGATACCATCTTCAGTTTCAATATATATCCAGCGAAAATTGTATATTGAATCTGATAGTTCCACATTTTGATTTATAACAGATCCGCTCCATAGTGTTTTATCAGTATTAAAATTTTTTATTTTGCTATTTTATTAAGTACTCCTCCTTTCAATCTTGTTTTCGGGTTACTATATAAAAGCACATAACAAAAGCACCCGACCATTGCCGAGTGTGAAGTGAGTGTGAATTGTGGTAAAAAAGTTATGCGCTTAAATATTTCTTGTGGTGATATTTCACCGATTCCTGATCAACGCTGCAGTAGAGCATTGTCGTCTCAGTTTTAGCGTGTCCTGCCATGATAGAAGCTTCCTGTAACGGCATGCCTCTGTTAATGGCATTAGTAATAGACGTACCTCGAAATCTGTGTGGATGAGCCTTTTCGACTCCTGCACGTTCTCCGGTACGTCTTATCATATCTTCTATTCCAGCCTTCGATAGCCGATTGTGTGGACTCTTAAGTCCTACAAATAATGCCGGATTATTATCGGTTCTGCTCTGCAGGTATTCCTGCAAATACATGTTCGTGCGTTCATTTAGGTACACCGTCCTTTCTTTTCCGCCTTTTCCGTATACAATAAGATCCTTACTGCTCCACCGGATATCATCAATATTAAGACTGGCGAGCTCCGACACTCTGACTGCCGTGGAATATAAGAATTCCATCATAGCCTTGTCCCTGATAGTGGCGCAACTCCGGAGTAATTGCTCCCGTTCTGTGTCTGTGAACGGGCGCTTGACGCGCTTTTCCACCTTGATTGATTCCACCAGTACCATCGGATTTCGCCTTACCCGATCTCTGTCTCTGAGCCACACGAAAAAGCTACTGTACACTGCACGTACTCCCTTTAGCGTACTGTTCTTGACTGCCCGGATATTCTTGTAAGCTCTCAAATAACTGGATATATCCCCGTCTGTTATGTCTGCCACAGACTTATTGATGTAAGATAACAATCTTGTCAGCTCATATCGATACCGATTAACCGTATCAGTACTCTTGCCCTCCAATGCCTTAGACATTAAGTAATCTTCCAGGTCAATCCTCCAGGAATCATCCACGCATTGTACCTCTGTCTTTTGTGCGACGTCGCACCCAGAAAATACCATATGCAGCACATTTTTAAGCTCCCGGAGTTCCTCGTCCTCCAAGACTGGTTGCATTCTCCTTAACACTTCCATGATTCGTTGTTCCATATCAATCTCCTTTTTGCTTATCGTAGCATGCATGGAATTAATATGGCGCAACAATTCGTTGCTTAATAAAATAGCAAAATCATAAAGGCGTTCAACATTCAGTGTCCTAGGTTGAATGCAAAAGCGAACTCATTGACGAAAATTAGTATTATGTCAAATGCTGATTTCGATTTTGCGTTAAAAAACGCTGGTTGTACACAGGCATTAGGATTCTGTGCGTTAAGAGCAACGTACGAAGATCAGATACAGTGTACATTTTCATTACACCCAAGCGCCGGACTGTATGTACAACTTGATTCGAGATGGAGCTCTGATCTAACGGTCGAGCCAGTATGCTGCGTTATTGCGAAATAATTACAATTTCTCCCAGGATCCATATGTAACACCAGCTTTATACGTAGAATAATATGCACCGCTATCAGTCAGTGCGAGTCTCATAGATGCACCACCGTGATACTTAAATACAATCATGTATCCACCTGTGGACGGTTGATTCTTAGCTGAATACCAACGATAGACTCCACTTTCTGTTGTTTGCGTAAGACAATCTTCTACTTTTTTTGCGTTAGCAACAAGCATACTGATGAGATTATCTTTATTCCCTATTTTATTGCTATTTAATTCAGCAACATTAGGCAGAACTGACAGCATTTTTTTTACCTCTGTCACATTAATCCCATCATAATGGACCTCGAATACGGGGCAGTCATCTACAAGGTCGCCCTCCTGTAAATTTCCAACTGTATACGTTGGCGCTACAGGATTTGACGAAACAGGTGTTCCCATAATCACAACCCAATTGCAGCTTTCAACTTCTGTTTCAGCATTTCTGGTGTACCGGCACACAACAAGGTCGATACGCTTCATTCCCTGGCTGCCATTGCTAAGGTTCACCGCGTCATATGTTCCAATCTTCACGCTGGAAATGTTTCCATGATGTGCTAACATTCCGCTACGTATTTTCAAGGAATTATTAGATGCAAGCTCTGGTTCTAAATTTTCTCCAGATGTCAATATGCAGCTCTCTTGTCCCACGGTCCCCTCTATGAGTTGGCGAAACTGTTGACTCGTCACATGAGGTTTTCCGGTTCTTCCGCTAACTATTTCCATTATCCTTTTCTCCTTCCAATTCATATTCTTTTGACACAACTCCGGCCGTAATACTGCAAATGATATTTTCAACTGGCTTTGCTCCGTACATACCGGTCAGATAATCACGGCCGCCTACTACATCTCCAATACGCACATCAATTCCAAGTTTCTCAACATCCATACCAAATATCTTTTTGCTCATAATCTCCTGCAATTTCTTAACTGATTGTTCTTCCAGTTGATCTGTCTCAGTTGATGTATTTTCGTACACTTGGGATATCTCGTCCAGCCCTTTATAATATTGCATCTTCTTGATAGTTCCATCTGGCCAGACATACAAGTGGAAGACATTTCTGTCTTGCAATTCTCCCTTGCCGGTTACAATCAAATGATTCACTCCATCCCGGATGTCTTCCATTGTGTAATTCAACCCACAATCCTTGGACAGTTCGATTTGATCAGAATAATCTTCAATTGGAACTGCTCTGATCAGCACATATCCTGGAACGCCTTGTTCTCTCCTGTGTTGGATATCAAGCCTGCAACCTTTACTTTTCAGCATCTTTGTGACGCCATCTAGCAGAGTACAGTATCTGTCGAATTGATAATTATTGACCGATATTCCCGTATCCTTGCTTGACACAATAAAAAGTCCGTCATATTCCGGTTCAATAAGCGACTTAAGCACTGCATTTAATTCTCCAGACACAATCTTGTAATCACTTCCAGCTGGCGGAGATATGATCTTTTGCTCCAATCTTCCCCGCCACGTATACCCTTTCAGTTCTACATAATCCAATGTCGTGCTGGTAAGAACCTTTCCAATAATTCCACCAAACTCTGTATCTGGAATATATACCATATTCCCAAATGTCATTTCATCTGTCCAATAACACCTGGCAATCTTTACCGAAAATATCTTATTTCCATTCACATCAAAGGAACAATTTGCTTTTTTCAGCGGTGCTGTCCCGAGCTCCCGCTCTTTGGTAGCCAGTATTACCATGCTGCCTCCTTCCGCTTCAGAAAAACATATAGATCTATTCCAAAGTCTCCGCTCCAGTTCACATTTATAAGCCCCGGTGGAATCTTTTCAAAAACTGAATAATCATATCCTCTTACGTTAAACAGGTTATCTGTCGTGCCATTAGACAGATACTTCGTAATCGTCTGTTCTGCGGTATTAAGAATCAGATATTCATTACCTTCTAACGTGGTTAAGATTTCATACGGATATCCATTAATAAGCACCTTCGGATTGATGCATGGACCGTAAACAATCATCTCAAAATCCGACGGAATAATATGATTGATTTCAAATGAACTAGATCCGCGTTTCTCATTTGTAAAATCAAATGGAATGTCTGCTGAAAAATCCAACCCACTGTCTGGCGCTGGCTTAATCTGTGGATAAAATCTTTTATCCAGGATTGTGATCCAGGACAATTCCGGAGCAAGGAAGGTAAGCTCTACTTCGGTATACACATACCCTTTCCATCCTGTTTTCTTGGTTGTATAAATCTGACACGGAAGAAATGTATCATTGACATACAAACGTCCGTAATTGCCCGTTTCAGCATCAACAGAAATGATTTTATACAGTGTTTCCATGTTCTGTATGAACTCTTCTCTCTTTCCAAATACATCCAGTGTCACAGTTTTCTCATATCCGCTGTCGCTCTCTTTCCACGTACTGTCGAACCAATCAGCCTCAACTGTACGAAAAGGCGCCCTGGTCAACCAGAGCACCTCTCCTTTACTATTTTTATAATATGCTTTTACCATACAGGTACCGCTCCTTCCGGTAATGGTGTGTCTATCCGTTTCGTGTCAAGGAATATCGGACGTTTCGCAAGCTTATCCGCTGCTTTCATTTGGATTTTTTCCAGTCTGTCATAATCAATATCATTATTATCAAATCCCGGCATATTCTTCACGCCTCCTACAGTCTTATCAGAAGTTCTTGCAGACAGTGCAATGTCTACGGATTTCTGTAATCCAGCTACAGCCCTCTGAACTCCGGTACTCATGGACTTGACTGGAATATTCCGCTCAAATCCGATTCCCATTCCAAGAGCCATCATCTTTCCAACCTGATCACGGAATACACGTGACGGGGAATGGATACCAAGGAAATTCTTGGCCGCATTCAGTGCGCTTTCCGCTGCACCTTTGGCAGCTTCTACAATTGCTCCTGCGGCACCCTTGAGTCCGTTCGCAATTCCTTTAATGATGTTCATTCCGACGCTGCCCCAATCAACACTTGTAAATGCGTTCTTTACTTGGCTGATAATCGATGGAATCTTACTAATAAGCTGTGGCACTGCCTGGATAAGTCCGGTTCCCAGAATCGTTATAATCTTAATTCCAGCAAGCAAAATCTTCGGCAGATTGGAAATAATTGCCGTTGCTAACTGCCCGATAATCGTCGGTGCCTTATTAATTAGCTGTGGAAGTGCATTCACAACTCCCTGAGCCAGTCCCACCAATAGGTTAATGCCTGCGTCTACCAATTGTCCAACGTTAGACAGTAAGGAACTGACCAACGTCAAAATCATCATGAGCGCTGTTGGAATCAATGTAGGTAACTGCTGCGCAATGCCTGTAATCAGAGTAGATACAATTGCAATACCACCTTGAATAATTGCCGGTAGATTTGCTGTAATCGCAAGCATGAGGTTATTCAGCATCGTAGCGCCTTGCGCAATCAAATTCGGTAATGCTGCTACAATTCCATTACAGAAATTGGTGATAACCTCCGGTCCCTTAGTCTGCATCATAAGCAGTATCTGGTCTATCTGTGTACCGAACTGGCTGTATAATAAGCCAAGCCCCACGGTTACAACTCCGAGTACAGCCCCAAATCCCATAAGATTTGCAAATGCGGGCATGAATCCGGCTACTTTTCCAAGGACTCCCTGGAATGCCGTTCCTATCTGCCCTCCCAAGGCTCCGATGTACCCACCAAAATCTTGAAATGCGGATGTAATTTTAGGAAATTTTCCGGCTACTGCAGGACCAATCTTTCCAACGTATCCGGAAATCTTAGTCGGTAAAAAAGAGAACGTCTTTCCGATAACACTGTTAAGCTTCGGCGTTAATACTTGAAATGGACCAACAATTGAACTGCCTAAATTCTTTAGACTTCCGCCAAATCCAGTAATTGCTCCCTTGGCATTTTTTAATCCGTCCGGAAACTTACCGATTGCAGTAATCGCTCCTCCTGTGACATCTCCAAGTCCACCAAGAATATCAGAAAATGTTCCGGCGCTCTTGCCAATCAACGAAAATGCAGGAACTGCACCAATCAGAACTGCGGACATCTTACCAAGGTTTGCAAGTTGTCCGGTATCCATACTGCCGAGCTTATCAGTAATGTTTCCAACTGCATCAGCAAAACCTTTCGCCGCTGGAACGGAATCGCCAATTCTATCAGCAATTGCCCCAACAACTTCAAGTCCGGTTTTTCCCAATCTTGGGACTATCTCACCAAGATTCTTGAGAATATTCTGAGTTGCTGTTCCAAATGTTTCTACAAGCTCTTGACTTGTTATTACTCCACCTTGGAAATTCTCCCATGCTGCCTTAGCAGAATTAACAGATCCTTCAATGGTTTCTCCAGCCTCTTCCGCTGAAGTGCCTGTAATTCCAAGATTCTGCTGAATTACATGAATTGCCTGGATCATCTGGTCAAATGTGACATTGTCCAGATCACTTATCTTTTCGTTTAGGATTCCAGAATCATTAATCAATCGAATCATTTCCGATTGAGTACCGCCATAACCTAGCTTTAGGTTGTCGAGCATCGTATAATTCTGCTTAGCAAAGCCTTGATAGGCGTTCTGGATATCTTGCATGTTGGTACCCATCTTATTGGCATTATCCGCCATATCGATGAGCGCCATATCTGCAATTTCTGCTGCTTTAGCCGTATCCCCACCAAGTCCCTGCAGCAAGGATGCAGAAAAACTCGTGACTGTAGACATGTAATCATTTGCAGATATCTGCGCTGTTTTATATGCACGGTTAGCATTCTTGATTACGGTGTCCGCACTATCCTTGAACAGTGTTTCGACACCGCCTACCTGTTGCTCCATATTCGCAACAACACCAAGTGACGACTTAATAATTACACCGGCAGCGGTTCCTACAGCTGCCACAGCTCCAGTCATTGCCTTAGACACTATGGATAGTCCGCTTTTTCCGAGACTGCTTAGTTTGCTAACGCCCTCATTAAAACCTTTTTCATTTATCTTGGTATCAAAATTCAAATATCCGTCTGCCATACTATCATCCTTTCTGATAGCACGGCTCAACGGCTCACATGTGCTTTTAAATCTTAATATTTATTTCTCTTTTACATTCCCGGCAGTTTAGATACACTCCACTACATTTGGCTGTATCCTCATAAATCAATAACTTCTTACCACAATAAGGACATCTATACCACTTTCGTTCTGTCGGGATCCTGATCATATTCTTCATTATGCGAACATATCTCCAATCTCATAATCTGTCATTTTCCTGCGCTTCTTTTTCTTGAGAGCGACTGCCTCTTGAATCTTCTTTACTCTCTTGCGCTCGTCCTTATCTTTAATATCCCGGAGGTCTGTATTCCGGTACAAAATGCGCTGTTTGATTTCTGTGTTGTCCGGAAGTCCGATGAACAGCGTCTGAAACTCCCACCAATGCATATACGGAACAGACTGCAGGTCGATTCCGTACGCTTCGCGAAATGCACTGTAAATCCAAACCATATCCTCGTCAAAAGAATACACTTGTTTTGGTGAGAGCTTTGGCTCATCGGATTCTTCGCCATCCTGCCTCATTGCAAGAAAATCACCCAGAGCCTCAATTGCCTCTTCCAAATCGTCCGGAATTCCATTTATATACCACTGTAATAATAGCCGGCACTTAATCTGCCACGGGACGTCCTCGTCTTCCACTAACTTCGTGAATCGTATCCATTCCCGGAAATCTGTCTCGACCTCATAACCTTTCCCGTTTACACACACCGTATTGGGAAACTTATCAATCAGAATATTCATAGCGTGCTACCTGTTACCATTAGGATAATAACTAACATTTCCTTTATTTTGCTTCTTTCCCTGTTGCTTATTATAATTGCGCTTCTGCTGCCTGTTCCCATGCTGCTGAACCATATAATCACTATATTTCTCATTCAGTTTAAGCGCCTCATCATTTTCGAACTTAAGAAGTGCATCTGTGGCATCGAGACATGAATTAAGGCTGGTTCTACCCTGGAACATCTCCTCGTGTGCTCCCTCTCCGATCACCCGGTCGAAAAAGTTAAAATAACACTGACACTGCGCGCGAATAATATCCGCTGTCTTTCCTGTTTTCGGTACTTGTGCTGCTTCATCAGCCATTAATTTCTTTGCTTCGTCCAGATTTTCTAAAAAATCAACATCGGTAAAATCAATCTCAACTTCGAGATTTCCGTATTTAAAAAGGCTCATCGGCTCACTCTCCTATCTTTTTATTAATCCGCTTCAAACGTACATGTCTGCCAGTTGTCTGTTGTTGTGGCGGTACCCTTGATTTTCTCACCATTGGCTTTCAGGCTACCTTTGTAGATCAATGCATCAGTTCCATCTCCTGAATTGTCTGGAACAACGCTCCAATCACGCTTTCTAGCAACACATGTATTCGGTGTATCTGCCTTAATATCAAAAAGATCTACCACAACGATGCTTACCTGTGCATCAGAGCCAAGTAATTCATCATCTGTGATTTCTGCAATTTTCTGCTGTACCGGATCATTGGTATAGCGATCAAATTCATAATCGTTTGATGGGGCATATCCCACAACATCTGTTCTCTCACTTTCTTCGTCCACATAATGACGGCTGTACTCGGAAGCGTTCTTACTCTCAGACATGGACGTGAATCCTGTCATTCTGGTATATGTATTTCCGTCACCGGCAACGTCCATAAATGCCACTCTTTTGTGTCTTCCGACTAATTTCTTTTTTGTATCTGCTCCTGACATTTTGTACCTCCTACTTATAAATCAATCTGCAAATCATCTGATACCGCCCCAGATCTTCCTCTGTGCTAAATAAATAGCCGGACTGCAACACGTCTACCCGTATAGCATCGTGCCCGTCCAGCTCCGGGAGGATATCGTCTAAATTGTTCTGTTCTGTCCATTCCGCAAAATCCTGATAAAAACCACTGTTGGCAATGCCTGTTCTGGAGTCGCCATCATAAGCTTCTTTCGAAGTGAATGCGAACTGGAATTGTTTCAGGCAGCTCCCATCTACATATCTTTTATAAATAGGATCTGCCCCAATTGGGTCTATAGAATATTCCATTCCATTGCCAAGATAATCAATATTAATTTTCCGGTCATCGATATCCGGGTACGTCATAACATAATCCCGGATACTCTGGATAATCGGCTTCTTACCGTCCTGCAATCTGCTCTGCTCCTTTCAGAATAGCCTCCTTGTTGCTTGCCTTCATCTTTTCGAACCATCTCGCTTTAGTCTTATGCTCGTAATACTGCCGGCGGGCGTAAGGTGTCAGGTACTCAATGGATCCAGAACCTATCACAGTTCCAAGTGTTGCTGACTTAATCATCATACCTGTTCTCCTTGGCGTGAGCGGATTCATATATCTCAGGCATTCGGAATCGACAAACTCTTGAGCTTTCGAAAAATTCTCTGCTTTTGTCCGGGCAAATGACGGATTCCATTCAAGCCTCGCTTGGACAGAACCGTTCGCCGTTACCTCTGTGAATACGCTTCCTCTTGGAGTCGTAATGCTGAAATTTTTCTTTGATGCCATTTCTTAAGCACCTCCAATTCTCCAATGCGGGAGACCTCTGAAGCGGTTGTCTGACCAGGATAACACTTTACAGTGTCTCAGTCGTACATCTTTTAGATCTGCCGGCTTCTCAATCTCCTTAATACATTCTTCCAGGACAATATGATCATCAATCTGAATCGTCCAGTAATTCCCCGGATTATCTTTCTTCACAAATTCCTCTGGTGGAAGATACTGATCTGCATTCTCCACATCTGTAGGAATACGAATCTTGTACACTTCCGCGCTGTTAAGTCCGGAATCTCCAACAGATGCCTTGTGATCCACGTACACATGTACATCTCTAATCACTGTTCTGTGCCAGGTGTCAAATGTGTTCTTTTTTCCGGGAATTCGGTTATAGATTGTAATCGTCGCATTCGTCAGCATGACAACACCCTACCTTTCTTGATAACCACCCGGTCGGAAGCAAATATGTAGATGCAGCTTCATACGCTTTCTTTCTGATCAACTCTTCCATTGTCTGACCGTCAGCCTGTTCTACCGCGTATGATACACTGTAGCCATCGTTATTCTCAGACTTGACCGTACCTGCTTCCTGCTTCTTTTTACAGGAATAATACACGTCAGCCACGGCGCACACTGCATCTTTTACCGCAGTATTTTCAACTGCAAAAATATCTCCTCTGACATAAGTCAGTTTCCTGATATAAGCTTCAGCCCTGCGCTCAGCAGATGGATATTCCATTTCAGGAATATCCCCGCCATAGTGATCCGCATAATATGAATAATCTGCGTACATTTACTCCTACTCCCCTGCTTTCAGAATTGAGAACGGACATCTTTTGGTTTTATCTTTTGCAAGTGCATTGATTGGGTTTGGAATCTCCCAGCCAAGGCGCATTACTGCACGAAGTGCAACCATGTCATTCTGCATCAGGTTGTATGCAATAGATCCATCTGTGTTCTGAACAACACCCTCAGTAAACAGCTTAAATGTAATATCCTGTCTGATGGAATATACTAGCTGTGAGAAATCTCCGGAAATCATCAGTGCCTTAGTCTTATCAAATGAACCATTGTTTGGGAAGTTCATTGGAGAACCGTCCAGCGCATACTGTGTAGAACCCTGCATATCTGTTTTGAACAACGGATCACCGTTGGTATTTTTCAGCCCGCGAAGCTTCGCTCTCATGGAAATATCAGCCATGTGACCATTGACCATGTATCCACAATTCTCGACTTTTGCAATCACACCGTCTTCTGCCATGATTTTGTCATACAGCGGATCCGCTGAGCCAAGTGTTACCACGGATCCAGCTTTTGTGGCTGTCGCAACAACATCGTCTCTCCAAGTAGACGGTTTATCTGTGCCAAACAGTACAGCTCCATCGATCTTATTTCCAAATGCCTCTGTGACCCTTGGTTTTACTTCGCCCCAAATATCATACTGAGAATCATCCAGTACGGCTTCTGGAATTGGTACGATTACTGCAATTTCCTCTGCAATGATAAATTTCTTATCCCATGCCTGCTTTGTTGTCTTTTTCTGTCCAGAATCGCCATTTACGAAATAGGCAATCGGCAGCATATCAAGAACTGGCATCTTGTACTGCTTGCTTGTCATATTTGCCAGCTTTCGTCCTCTTGAAAGAACTGCTGACTGAGTGATCACACCCTGGATAATCTCATTAGATTCCTGTATCGGAATCAGAGACTCCGCTCCAGTACGATCGATAATGTTCACATCATTATCGAACAGTCTTAAATTCATTCTGTTTTTATTCATCTTTACCTCCACTGTCTTCGAGCCGCAGCACGGATACGATCATTGATGGAAGCACTTATGTCTCCACCAGAACCCTCAGAAGTGTTCCCTGCAGATGTTGAAATACGATAACTGTTCGTACCACCCGCAAATCTTGGATTCTCCTTCAGGAATCTTTCTGCAGCTTTCTCAAATGTTGTCTTATCGTCTACAAGTTTCGATACCTTGAACATGACATAATCAAGATCTTCTGATTTTACGCCTTTCCCAGATAAGAATTTTTCATTCTTCATCTGCTGCACCTCATTCAAAGCATCGTCACGCTCCTTCTGGAGCTTTGCAGCGTCCGGCTGATTGGCAGCACGTTCTGCTTTAAAATTATTGATTGCCTGTGTGACCTCCGTTTCTGTCATTCCCTGCGTCCGAAAAAAATTTGCAAGTGCTGTTCTCTCTGAACGTTCTACCCTTGCACTCGCGATCTCTTCCAGCTGTTCATAGGTATATGTTCCGGTATTATGCGCTCCGGATGCGCTCCCAGCGGATCCCTGACCGCCGTTTCCAGCCCCGGCATTTCCACCCTGCCCACCAGAGCCAGCTCCTGCGCCGTCATCAAAGAGCTGTAAATTCATTCTGTATTTCATGCTTTCTACCTCCGTTTTGCCTCGACAGGCTCCCGAGCTTTTCTTGTCTTCACGTTTTGGACATAATAAAAACACCCTCTTGGGTGCTTGTTACCGAAATTCTATACAATTGTATTCCCGGTTGATATCTGTAAGTCCCAGGAACCATGAATCTATCAGAAGCTTTCCACCATCTGAAAGATTCTCCCATTCAATTACCATCATACCGCTGCCTGTATCTGCCCGGATTCTGTCACCAGTCAGATCTCTTAACGAATTGATCAAACTGCATGTCAGAGCTGATACTGCCGCACATACCCGATCGATACCGCTGGAATCTTTCCGACAGGCATGACCAGACATGCTAATTTTTTTATCTTTTACTGTTACAGTTATCATGATACCTCCTAAATGAATATAAAAATACCACCGGTCTTTCGACTGGTGGTAACTACACAACTGCTTTTAACGCTTTGTTGTATTCAATTTCCAACTCACGTTTAAATTTTTCAATCTCCTCTGGCTTCATTCCCGGTTCTGCTGATGCACAAATGTCTGGGGTTTCTTCTGCCAATATTTCAGTTGCTCTCGGCTGTTCCGCATGCATTGCATCGTACTCATCAACTAATGCATCTTCAAGGATAATAGAAAACTCATATATATCTTCCGGAGTATTTTCAAGAAAATCCTTTATATAATTCATATATTTTTTAAAGACCTGCATCTGTCCATTCCTCCTTTTTATTTTTCCTTCGAACAATACTAACTATATCGCCGGAGTTTTTATTTTTTATAACTACAAGCTGTTTGATTGGGCTGAACCAAATCATTTTCTCTTCTCCTTCAGAATAATTCGGCATAGTTTTTATTAGATCGAGCACATCTTCTTCGTGAATCACTTCATATCCTGGCTTATTTAATCTTGGTAATCGACTCAAAGCATGAACTGATAATTCTTCTCCTTGCTCTCTGAATCTATCATATGCCTGTTTTGATTTACTCTTAAATTCTTCCGACCAATCTTTCTTGTTTATCTCAAGATATGCGAAAAATTTACTTTGAAGCTTTTCCCACTGTTCACTATCATTATATTTCACCTGCCCGAACTTAGCAAGTGAACCAACAGAATCTCCAAGAACTTCTTTGTATCTTTTATACTGAGCTACGTCTTTCGATGCGTTCTTAACCATTTCTGGATGGAATATGGAATTCTGGCTCTTGTTGTTCGTAGCAATCTTTCCCATCATATCCAGATAAATACGCTCACGCTCTTCCGTGAGACTCATCTTCCTGCAGAACCGGGAATACTCGTTAAGCTGTCCCTGATATTTCGCTTTGTGCAGAATAATTTCATCCTGATCAGCGCCACCATGCTGCAGTAATCGCACTTTCTCGCGTTGCGCTCTCATAGCTGTTTCCATCTGACGTTGCCTCTGCTTGGCTTCATACAAAGTATATTCTTTGCCGTCAAATGACTTAGGTTCTGCCTCTTTCCGGTTCTGCTCCTCCAGCCAATCATCAGACCAGTTGCGCTGTGAAATGCCAGGGAAGAACGGATAATAAGTATGATAACAGTTGACTCCCAGAAGTCCAGTCACAGTACCCAGTCCACAGACTGAATACAATTGCTCTTTCGACCAGACACGCCCCTGCCACACTGCATGAGTCGGACGTGCTCCCGCATGCCACTCCACTTCAAAATACTTTGTTCCAAGCTTCTGTGCGTTGTACTCAGATATCTTTCCGGTAATCTGACTGACTGCAGTCATGACCGCTCTTCTTGCAGCCACATCAACCCGGTTAGCTCTCCCGGAAGAATAATCAATCTGCCGAAGTCCGCTGTTGGTAAGTTGTGTCACAACTCTACGCAACACACTGTTGTAATCGAATGCACCAGTTACAATATCGTAACATGCTGCATCAAGGTATTTAGTATACACTTGAGAAAGTGGCGTCAATACCTTCTTACCATTGCCGTAGTCCAGGTAGAAGCCAAGTGAGTTGGTCACATTCTCCAAATCATCAAAACTCTGGTCAATGATTGATTCTGTAATCTGCTTGAGCTGTCCGTTCTCTTCGAATGGTATGTACTCAGCGTTAATCTGTTCATATATACCCTTATTCCGGACATATTCCCAGTTGATCACCTTGTCGTATAACTCAAACATTTCCGGATAAGAAGCATTGAGCGTCTTCTTTATCTCCTGTTCAATATCTTCCGAAGAATATCCTAAAATCCGTAACCGGTTAATCTGCCAATCTGCAGTACTGGTTATTTCACCAGCTTTCATAATCCTCCGAACAATATCCTGCATGATACGCTCTTCCAAATCCTGATACCTGGAAGCAATCTTACTTGCAAGCTTATTCTTATAATCATCTCGCATTACTCAATCACCTGATTTTGCTCTGGGAGATTCTTAGCAGCATCTTCTTCTGATTCTCCATACCATTTAGCACGGTACTCTGCCAGACTCATGACTCCCATACTGACATCTTGTCGGTCTCTGCTCCGCTCTGTCTCTTTGTCCTCAATGATTGAATCATCAAAGTCAATGGTGATTTCGCATTCAGGATTCAGTGTGTTCCCCAGTATCATTCCCAGACGGATTATAATTTGAATCAACTGTCTCAGAGCATCTTCCAAAAGTATTTCATGCTTTTTAATCATTCGATACATATCTGAGTTTTCCGAAATAATCTCTGTGGCTGTCTTAGCCCCAGTCGCCCCGAACTGATATCGGTCTGTACCAAATCCACATTTTAGTGACAGATAATTCAGATCATCATTGATTGCCTTGCTGTGCTGCTCTGCCCGGAGAGACATATCAATTTCTTTCAGAAGGCCTTCTCCATTTGCATCATCCTCTGGCAGTGCATAAAATACACTGTCGTCCGGATCAAATGCTGGTGTACCATCTGCATTAGTCAGCATCTCCGGGCGTACAAAAATACGCTTTCTGCCAAGCTCAAATTCATTGCAGTATGAATCATACTCAATATCTAGCTTCTTAAGCGTATCAATTGCATTTGCGAAGATTGCAACACCCATCGGATTGTTTTCATCAGCATTGTTCGTAATGTTCAGCCTGTCAATCACGAACTGTGGCTCGCTGAATCCCGTTCTTACTTCTTTTGCAAGCTCCTTGAATGGTTTTAACTGTTTCCACTCTTTCTCAGGTAACTCCGTACCCTCCTGGCTTCCAGAATCACACCGTAACACTGTGTTTTTAATTACATATTCACCATTCTCTAAGAGATGCGACTGCAACTGAACATATTTCTTTCTCGCTATGGTATGTGGAAATGCAAAAATACATTCTGTCACCTTGCCGTTGTTCCAACTGACTGGAAAAATGTTCGGTGCGTCCACATAATTGATGCTAATCTTTCCGGAAATCACTGTACCTTCCTCCGTGATTTCAGCGTTGTCCAAATACGGGATATATGCGACCGTCCCGGTGAATGCTTTCCGTTCCTGGTAATCATTTCCCATAACAAGAAAACGGTTATCATCAAGGATCTGATGCACAAAATTATGCGTAGCCTCATCATCCAGAGTAATTGTAACCCTTTCATTGAGCAGGAGATCAGCAATATCTTCACTCAGTTTCTTTGCCATTCCCATACTTTTTCTCCTGCAGCGCTTATATGTTCCACGTCCGCCATACACCTTGTAAAAAGAGAAATTTCTGACATTTCCTTCATACCAGGATACCCACTCTGCTATCTTCCGGTAAAATGATGCATCTACCGTATCGATTCCAGCTTTTTTGAAATAATTAAAAATATTCATCGTCCTCTACCTCATTCCTGCTAATATCGCATACATCTATTTCTTCCGTTTCGTCTTTTGGCAACCAATATTTCAACCTCTTCCAAGCTCCCATAACACAATATCGGATTGCGTCCATGCAGTGATCATCTTCTTTTACAGGTACTTCCTTGCCCTTTTCAATGGATTTCTTGTCGTACTCGTAAGTACCGAACTCGCTTACCGCATATTCCTGTTTTGGGGATACGCTCATGATGTCAAAACATAACACTTTCTGCACACGGCTGATTCCAAGTGCTACATCGTTTTCAGCATCTCTTAGAAATACCTGATAATCCAGGCTCACTGCTCTGGTCGCCCGTCTAATTTCCTCCGCAAGCCCTTTTGCAGATGGATCAAGGAAAATATAAAAGACCCGGTTGTCATACTGCTCATGCAATTCATTCATGAACTCAACCAAGTCTTGTGCATATTCTGACGGACTCTTCTGTTTTCCCGTCTCACGGCCACTGTGGTAATACTCTCCCAGTCCTGGAAATTTCTTTCGATACGTATCAAGTCCAAACGCTTCAAATGTCGTCGCATTCTGTTGACCATAATCACCGCCAATATAAATTCTGTCATATCTTCTGTTCGGATCAGGCTTATGTCTGTGCCGGTCTCCAAACATGTAATAGATAATCTCATCTACACCGACTGCCTGTCCAAGCCATACCCAGCGGTACATCTTTTCATCTGCCCGCTTCATAGCTTCTGCAGAATCAACCAGCGCCTGTCCAAGCCATCTGATCGGAACATCTCTGTAATCCGTGTGGATATGAATACAATCCTCACGTTTCTCCATCTTCTTGCACCACTGATTGATTGGTGCATTTGGATTCTTCGGAGGATTATACAAATAAATCATTTGGAATCCGCTACTGTTACCTCGGACAAATGTCGCTTCAATATTGCTCAGCTCATCCTCGCCTTCGCCATCGTCAAAGAACTCCGTCAGCTCATCTAATACTACAAGCTTGATTGGTTTATCCTCATCGATAATACCCTTGGTATCGTCAATGCCGTCTGAACCGGAAAAATAAATGGTGGTGCCATACTTTTTGTACGTAATCTCCATTGGAGACTTTGTAATCGCAAATTTTTTCTTGGAAATACCGAGACGGTTGATTCCTCGAATCATCTCCTTGTACACAGTCTTCCGAAGCTTGTTATGATGCTTACGAAGAACGACTGCAGAACCATGCGGATCTGACACAATCTGATAATCTGTCCGAATAGCTGCATAACTGGATTTCGTGCCGGCACGTCCAGAAGTCAGGATGATGTGCTTAACTTTCCTGTTGTTGAATATTGCCAGATACTTCGGTATCACAATGTCCGATATCTTCACCTGTTGGCGCGTCGTTGACAATCACCACACCGTCCTCTCCATCATCATTTCCACCAGATTTTAACCTGTCTGTATTAGCCTTAATTTGCTCGATTCTAGCTCTCTGTTCTTCCGCATCAAGCTCTGTCACTTGTTTTTCGTTCCAGCCGCTAAAGTTGTTTCTTAAGCTAAACTGTGCCCCATTTGAACCATCACGATCAAATAAGCGTTCCTCTGTATACGCTTCAACCATTGTCTTTGCGCGCGTTATCGTGTTACAAAATTCTTTCTTTCCTTGATATCTTAATAAATCCAACCTAGAAGTAAAACCTAATGCTAGGGCTAATCCTGTTACTGTTGGCGGGTGCTGATTAATAATAATTGGATTCCCAAATTTATTAAAAATCGTGTTTCCGTCCTCATCTTTTAGGATTTCACCCTCACATTTTTGGAAATATGCATCTATTTTTTCTTCAATTTCTTCTTTGTTCTTATATTTCGGCGGTCTTCCGACTGCTCTTTTTGTAGTCAATCGACCACCTCCCATTTTCGTTAATGACCTTTCATGCCTTTTCTCGGCTTAGGACCTGCTTTATACCACTGTTCATTCGCCACTTCACCACCTTCAATTCTGGTTTATTTTATCGCAACGAAAAAGACACCCACTATCAGGTGCCTTAATCGCGTCTTCTTGAGGAGAAATCAAAAATGAAAAACGTAGTAATTCTGTCTTTCCGTTCGTCTTTCGACGATATCATAATATCACATGTACTACTGACATTCACTGACATCTTTTTCTGGAAGCTGGAAATGAGCCAATGCTTTTCCGTGGATCCTGTGAATCTGCCTCTCAGAATAACTCATGGTGTCTGCAATCTCATACCACTCCATACCCTTGATATACCGGTAGAACAATACATCATCCTCATTCCTTGATCTAAGCTTCTTGATTCTCCTTGCAATGTCCTGATACGTCATAATCCTCAGTCCACGTTCTCTCTTGAGTTCATCAATCAATCCCTGGATACGTGCCACCTCTCCGGACAGATCTCCCTGCCCTCCGGATCCATGAGGCATGCCGTCATAATTAATCGCCTTCGTGGACATCATCATTTCACGTAGCTCCTTGATTTCTTCCGAGATCCGGTTGACCCTTCTCACATGATCCTTATAGCTCCGGAGGTATTCCTTCTTCTGTTCGTTCTCTGTTTTCACTTCCTGCTCCACGTCCTATCTCCTCCCCTGTATCAATATCGTTCCTTTTCGCCTTCTGCCTTGCCAAATAATCTAAGATTTCATAGCATGCCGGTGTCCGGAAGCGTCTGCTCGCTTCTTCTGTTGGTGGCTTTTCTGCCATTTGATCTCGCCCGGATATTGCATCGAGGCGCTGGCATTTACTGTCGCTCATCGTTCCCGCCTCCCACTAATTCAAATCTGTATTTCTGCTTTACGTTTGGATATTTCACATGGTCAACCTCACTCACAAACATCCCGTAAGGTCTGCTCCAAATAGCCCCATCCTCGCATTCATAAACCACATAAAACTGTCCCGGTGCTTCTGTATCCTGGCTGATATGTAAAACTTTAACTATATGCCCCTTGAAATGCATGTATACCTGTCCGGCCATAACATTTCTGCCGTTATCTACCGGAACTTTTCTCTTGAAGTATTTCTCACAATCTGCAAGGTCGCAGTTGCCATAGTTAAGTGGGCTTTCATCATCCCATTTTCCAATGTCACCTTCTTCCACATGAAGATGATGCGAAAATAAATCTTCAAGCGATTCTAATTTGCCCTCAAATTTTTCTTTATCAACCACGCCATTTGCATCCACAAAATATCCACTTACTTTAAATATCTTTGCCATATTAATTCCCCTCCTCTTCTAACAGTTCAGAATTATCAAATATGTTGCCTACAACTTCTGCATCAACCAACTTGATCCAATATCCCAAGTCTTTTCTTAAATCATGGTTTTTGTCCCAGTCCACATAGAATCCGACATGGCTCGTTGATGTGCTATCAAAACAACTCTGATATTCTCCGAATTTTACCGGCGCATAAACTTCTCCAAAATGGTATTTAATTATATCCCCTTCCCATATTTTTCTTCCGTTCTTGTCGGTTAATCCTGTGTACTGGCAAATGGTATCTTCATCAATCAGAAATTCACATTCGAAACTTTTATCGTAGATATAATTCTTGTCACTAAGATAGCCATGCACCCATGTTCCATTAAGATGCTCGTTACTATCCATTGCATGGATATGTTTTGCTCTAAAAAGTATTTCTCTACTCATATTCATCAACTGCCTCCAATTTTTTTAGATCATCGATAAGCCACGGTTCGGAATCTGACCATTTGATCATTGGAAAATCCAACTTAAAGAATTTTAAGCTTTTGTCTGATTCGCACCCACTACTTACCCAACAGTCAATAATTTTATGTGGTTTGCTGATATAAATGAACAAACCACCATCCATATCCCTAGTTATATAATTTATTCCTGTGCCAATATACTCCAAAAACGCTCTATCCCTCTTGCTTATCACTGGCTTTTCGATGTACTCTGATTCTGCCCATTCTCTTTTCGCTTTATTGCATTCATCTGCGCCATGTGACTCGCAAAATAAGCATTCATCACATGAGACTTCATTGCATCTTCTTATTTCTCCAGAATATTTATTGAAACCGAAACCATATCCACCGCTTGTTACGGCGTCCACAATCTCTTTTGCATACTTCTCTTTATTCTTCATCTCTTCCACCTCGCTTAATAATTTCGATAGCAATATCAATGGCGTTTGCAATATTAAGATAAGCACAATCCTTATCTGCATCACCAGTATTTGCTATTGTCATGTAGTAACTTAGTTTTAAATCTCTAAGCTCTCTTACAACTTTCTCTACATCATACGCTGTAGGCTGGTCATTCAGCATGTCCCTTACATCTGGAACGCAACTGTAATACGCTGCTCCCAAACAATTGGCAATATCCGAATCTACAATTCGATCTGCATCAATTAGTCTCATCGTCCTCAACTCCTTTGTCATTCTGTTTTCTCCTTATACGGTTCCGGCAACGGCATCCAGGCAATAATTACTTTCGTTGAATAATCATAGATTCCTTCAAAAATACCATTTCCTGCATATCTTAATTCTGTCACTGTGCCACTTGAAAATTGTGCTATTACATTCATTGCATTCTCTGGCAACCTCTCGCTGCATGGAATCCACTGACCAAGTCTGTCCTTTTCCTCGGCATCTTCCAGTCTCGCCAACTTCTCCATAGCTTCTGCCAGCAAGCTCTTGTCCTTAATCACTGCTTTTCCAGCATGATATTCTGTATATCGCATTTATTCGACCTCCTCTTCCGCCGGGAATTGAAAAATTTCTGATTGTGGCTCAAAAAATATACTATCGTAATATTCTCTACACATCTCCATAGCTTTGATTGCTTTTTCTTCGGTGGAATATTCAGCTAAAATATAAATTCTATCTCCTTTGCCTAGGTCATTCCCCGGAAACGTTCCAACGATTGTTGCCATATTTCCTGAATATGGTGAAATTGCAATCAATTCATAAGGCATATCCAGTAATCCGCTCTGACTAATGATTCTCATAACTTACCTCCAATCTGCTTCTGGTTCAGCTTTAACCTCAACATCATCATCGTACATATCTATAATATCTGTGATATCGCAGAACGCCCTGTCTAACCTCATCATGAAAATGTCAAATTCATCCACGCGTCTTAACGAATTGATATCAAGTTCACTTTTGAATCTTGTAATGCTGAATCTATTACTTTTCGATTCATACATATGGATTTCTTTTGTCAATTTCTCGTCCTCTTCACATTTGAAAACCAAATCACAAAATCTTCCTCCGAATATGCGATTGCTTATATCCACGGTTACTTCTGCTGTCACATTCTGATATGCCGGTCCATCATCTGTACAAATTTCAAGTTCGGACGTATCAACATTCTTGCTGACATATTCCTTGTATTTCTCGAATACATCTTTCAAGCTGATTACATCTTTGTCCGGCTCTGTCATAAGGCTTTTGAAGTTTCCTAGGATTTCCTTGTTGTCAACTAAATTTGTGCTGTTGATAATTTCTGCGAGAACTGCATCGAGTTTTACCACATAATCATCCAAACTTACTCTTTCGATTGCCGGTGCCATTACTTCTTTTACTTTCTCGTCAATAACTTTTCTCGTTTCACCTTTCCATGTGAACTGATCTTCAATACTGCTTTTCAATGCTTTGGTTACGGCATCGGATACAAGCTCTTCAACTGTTCCGTCATTCAATTTATCTGCTACTGCTTTTGCTATTCTTTCTTCAAATGTACTCATAATTCCCTCTCTTTCTCGACAACCGACTACCGTGGGATAATCAGTTGTCTGTTTAACTAACCTTTATAATTTTCAAACCGTTCACATGCCATGAATGCAAATCTTGAATTTACCCATCTTTGCATTCTTTTCAGCGGATCACGCTTCTTCAATTTGTATTTGTCATAGATCATCACGTACGGGGCATATCCCAAATCTCTAAGTGTGTATATCCGATCAAGGTCTTGTTCCAATGTTGTGTCAAATCCACATAAGACATACACTGTCATTTTCCGTCTATCCCATCCGGTAGTCTCTTTAAATGCTTTGAATTTCGGTACAATAATGTCTCTGTCCTGATATCTATCCCACGCAAAATGTATCTGCTTAATCTTCATCCGCTTGATATATTCCGCTTTTTCTTCGGTCATGATTATGATGTCGCACCCTTGTGAGAAATCTACCCAAGCCTTGCTATCAATAAGCTGTTGACTCAGATTTTTCCAGTCCTTGCAAGCGAACATATTTGGATCCAGCAAAACGATATTCTTCTGACCATTCCAGAATTCAGACAAATCAGCTACCTTACAGCTTTTCTGTCCCTCTTTCTCTTTCACTATGCAGAAATCGCAACCTCTTGGACATTCCCTTGTCAAGAATCCATAAGCTGTGTTATTGCAAAGTTCAGGATATAGACTGTAATCAGGATAGATATGTTCGATTTCTGCTGGTAATGGCTTGCCACCAGATGGATATTCATACCCTGTACCACCTTTGATTATTTCTCCAGCACACACTGGATGAGGATAATCTTCCGTGAATGTAAATACCTTGCTCATATATACCCTGTCCGGTGGATTTAACCATGCAGTCAGCGGATCATACCATTCAACTTGATCTCCGTTCTGCTTATGCCATGTCGACAGTTTCATCAGCGGAAGATTTGGAAAATTGTGTCCGTCTACGTCAATTAGCGCTATTCTCATTTCTTCACCTGTGCAATTCTCAATTGTTTTCGCGTATCATTATCCTACCGCATAACTATGCCTGGCTTCTGCATAATCCCAGTCATATTTCATTTTTATCCGGTACATATTCTTGAATTTTGGTATATACTCAATCTTTTTGGGATTGCTATACTTAAATTCCTGCTGTTCTATAAATTTCTTAATTTCTTTCTTCGCATGCTCTTTTAACATCAAATGCTCGAAAGTCGTAAATCCTTTTACATAAACCATCCCGTTATCCAGGACACTATAAAATGCCATCATCTTTTTCCCAGTTGTTATTGTTTTATAACTATACGCAACCGTTTCTATCGGATTGATTTCTGATGCCCGTATCACCTCATGGTTCTGCAAATATATTTCTGCAATTTTCTCTGCTTTCTCTTTTTCAAAGAATACTCTATTGCCAATATTAGAATCCAGCACCACACCATACGCTCCATGAACCCTTGTACGATTTCCGTATGTTTTCAGATGTTCTATGTACCAATGTTCATCGGTTACTACATGTCTTTCAACATCACCTTTGATTGCTTCGAATACAACCTCTCCTGAATGCAGTAGACGTTTTACTTCCTGATTGTTGCTTACAAGAAAATCTTCTATGGACATCTGCCCATCACATTCATAATTGTTAATGTTCATTTCTCGAAAGGAGCCGATATATACCTTTGCCTGGCCGGAGCTCCGTCGCCTTTCTGTAATTTACATATCCATTTCACAAAACTTGAATTAATATATTAATTTTGTTCCACATTCCGGGCAGTGCTTCGGTTTAGTTTCACTATAATCATCATTTCTTGCAACTCCGCAGCCACAGAACGGACACTCAATTTCATCGTCCGCATCATCGCCTTCATAGTGGACATCCATTCCATCTATAAATTTATTTTTCAACGCTTCCACTGACTCAAGCGCGTCTATCCCAAGAGCAAATGCTTCTCTCTTCCTCTCACTGCTTTCCCACGCCTTTTCTTCTTTTAAAATCTTTGCTGCTTGTTTACTATTCATATACATTACCTACACTTTCGCCATTATCCCGTTAACTTCCACATATTCTGCCGGAACAGCAATATACTTTCTTCCGTTAATTTCTGTCGTTGTCACATCACCGATACTCTCTGTGGAAATAGTCATTTTCCCGTCTGCAAGCTGAATTGAAATATTTTTTCTGTCACAGATATTTGATGTCATAATTTCCATTCTACCTATATTTTCTCTATAAGCCTCATCGAATGTATCACTTTCCACAGCACTGCAATTTTCTAGAATCTTTCTCAAACCGTTCTTATCCATCTTGTACGGTTCTGGATCATACTCATGTTCAACCATTGCTTCATTGATGCTATCATAGATGTCTTTTACCGTATCAAAATCTACATTTTCTCCAAGTACATCTTCCAAGAACTTTGCAAAAACATCTTTCTGCTCGTCTGCTGATGCAACTACATCAATACCAAGCACATCTCTTACAAGATGCTCCTGTACTTCTGCGCTCTTTTTTGTATAATATAGCAAGCTATGTATATCTGTTGATCTGTCATTAAATGCCGGGAACAGAAATCCTTTATCAGGCATATCCACCACCCAGTCACGAGTTCTTTCCTCAACACTCTCGCCATTGAACGAAAGTCCAGCTTTCGAAAGTTTTACCTGGCAGATACTGCAAAGGATATAATCATATACCTCATCTGATGCATCTTCCATCTCTACTCCGTCTGATGTCTTCCCTGGCACGTCATAAGCTGCATGAATAAGCACAATGTAATAATTTTCAGCACAATCATATGATTCAATGATTTTGTCATAAAATGCATCAAGCAAATTGCTATCGGTTAACTTGCTTTTCCGAAGCTCCATTAACATCCAGTGTGCTTCTCCATCAGGATCTCCATTTCTTGCTGCATCTATTGCATATTCAAGATTCAAGAGATTCTTTCCGATGTTCCCTGATAATGTCTTCTTAAAAATGTCAAAATACTTAAAAGCCTGCTCTTCCGGGATGGATAGAAAAGCCTCCGTTTTCTCCATCTTCTTTTCTTTATCATGATTAACATAGCAACCTGCAATTCTCGTAATCGCACAATTCTCCGGCGTGAACTGCTTACGAATTTCCAATACCTCTTTTTTATTCATCTTCTACCTCCTCCTACTTTTCAACAAATTGTTTTTCTAGGTCATACATGTCATACCCACGACCAGTAAAATTATTAAATTTTGTTCCTTGCGCGGGTTTCGCGGTCCATTCCAGCCGATTCCCTCTCGCCCAGTTTCTCACTGCGGCACGCCAGTCTTTCATTTTGTTTTTTCCGACCATCCAGTCCTTAGACCGATAAAAGTCAACAAATCGCTCACAATCAATGCGATATTCCTTTTCCCTGCAGTAATTTTCAACTTCTGTTACTGTGGGTGGTTTAAAGCGGGACGCTTTTTCTTTAGACACGTTAGTGTCTTTCTTTTTAATATCATTATCATTTACATTTACATATACATTAGGTTGTGGGTTGGTTACATCTTGGTTATTGTTTGGTTTTTTCTTGGTTACATCTTGGTTATTGTTTGGTTCCTGTTTGGTTATTGGTCTACCACCTTTTTTCCCGTTCTCGTAACGCTTATTATTTGCATCAATCTGAGGTTTCACCAGGCAAAATACTGTATACTCAATCCCTCCTGCAGTAGGTTCAGTACCGTCTAATGCGTAACCTATGATGGCTTGCATAACCTTCTTATACTCTTCGGGCGGAAGTCCTGCGATAGCATCTGCAAATGATCGGTAAAATACAAAGCTGTCTCTCATTACTTTTCACCTCTTCTAATTATCATGCAATGCCTTCCCATACATTTTCATCCAATCATCTAGCGGCATTGTAACAAGCCACTCTTTTCTATTTTTTCGATGCATAACAACTGGATTTTCGCCATCTCTAGCATCATTCTTCGATTGCTCGATAGCATCATAGATATTAAGCCTTTCCACTCTCTTACATTCGATGTGGACTCCTGGAAGACCTACAACATCAGCATCTCCGTTTGATCCGCAATATTGTTGCCCCCTCCGGCTGTCATACCCATATTCTCTTAATATTGTGGCAAGCTCGCGCTCACCATTCTTTCCCTTATTGTTAGAATTCATTTTGATACCTCTGAGCATCTGCTCCAACTATCGTAAGTCTGCTTCATGCATAATCGTTTAAGCTGTATCGATCTCGCCCTATGTAAGTCTTTAGCTATATATTCGTGAAACGCTTCTTCATCTACCGGATCACTCGGTATCGGTCGAAATACACCTTTCCCGACATTGATAATGCAATCACCGTTACAATTCGCTTTTTTTACCATATTACGAAATATTCTATCGACACTCGGATCCGATGGACGCTGTATTGCATTTCTGTGTCCGTCACATATCCGATGAAAATAATCTTCTGCTTTTTCTCTCGACGTCATATTTTCTCCTTTCTGCCGGAGTGCGGCATCTCCGGCATCGTGACACAATATTTGCAAAACCGAACATTTTATCTTCAGTTACGTTTGCCGCATGAATCTATGTGAACGAGTTACAATCTGTTCTTTCCAAAAATTCGAATGAACTCTTCTCTAGTCCCGTAATGCTCCTCAAAATATTGCTGAGCCATCTGCTTAAGCTTAAGATCCAACCCTTGATTGGGATTCCCGTGAACACTGTCTGCTTCGTTCTCGTGCAAATAGCATGCTATGGGAATTACGAAACCATATTCTTCGGATTTCAATCTGTATGGTCCATAGAAAATGTGGTGTCTATGGCAATATGGCGTTCCGGTAAAGTAACAATGCTCCATGTCATTTGTGAACACACTCCATAATCGTTTAGACATCTACACCATACCTCTCTTTCAAGAGTCTCTTTTCTTCCGGCGTTGCAATTTCTCTATCCGGAATACCTGCTTCCTTACACATGGTAATCATTCCGTCTATCAGCCTTGCCATTTCCTCTGTGTTGTACGTATGGCTGCCACGAAGTAATCTGTACGTTCGATACATCACATTGTCATTTCCCTCCCGCACTTGCGATGTCGGCTGTAAATGATAATTCACGGCATATCTAACTTGATTTTCTGCATCTTCTGTATCCGGAATCGTTGTAAACACTGACTTTCCATCAATGATCCAAGGTTGTCCATATCTGATTAGCGCTATGTTATGCACCTCTGGATTTGCCATATCAAGGACCTTTCCCAACTTCGATACGAGCACCCAGTAATATGCATTCGCATCCAAGCTTCTCTTCTTTCGATATTTCTTTATCTTAATGGTCAATTTTTCGCAACCCTTTAGATCTTGGAATGCTTCTCTTGCGTCTTCATTCAGTTCAAAGGACGCTGTCTGTTTGCCAGTAGCATAATTCATGGACAACCCTTGAAATATTCCTGTGAAATCCATTACTGTTCACCCATTTTATTCATGAGAATCATAAAATGCTTTACTGTAAGTTCTCTTAAATCCTTCACTTTAAAAAAGTTGCATACATTTTCAACAGTCTGATTGTGATTTGGAATGCATTTCATTAATGTGTTATACTGTGCGTCCGAAATCAAACTCATTCCCTCTTGCTGTTTAATAGCATTTAAAACCTCATCTGCACTGGCAACACTTGTATCAATTCCAATTCCGCACATTCCAAGCGCTCTTCCTACAGCTGATGTCTCGCAATTTTCAATATAAGAAGTCTTGTTTATGAATGAGGAATCCTCTTTTTCATAGGCATGTCCCACTCCTAGCACTGAACCAAAATCATCTTTCACAACTGCAGACATCACACAGATGCCTTTCTCTAAGCTTTCAATATTTGTCTCGATACTTCCGTTCGGATATAACATTCGAAATACACGAATTCTTTGATTTACTTCCGCATATTCTTTTCCTTTAACTTCTATTTTTGTGATTGTTTGATTTGCAATCATTAACGATTCATATGTCATATATACCGCCTCCTTCAACACAAGTTGCCCGTCTGGCTGTCTGAGCAGAAGCGATCTGATAAGCTCTTCTCTATTTTTCTTCTTGTCCTGGCAATCACATTTCTCTTCCGGATCCAAATTACAACCACAGAACGGACATTCCTTGTAATACATTAATACTCACCTATCTCTTTCACATAAGTCTCGCACCCGCGTTCTTCGCGGATCTGCATTGCGAGATCGTTTACTCTGTTTTTTTCTGCGCGTGTAACAAAACGATATGTTCCATATTTGTATTCTTCCGCTCCGAACACCATCCATATTTCTGCCATTACACAACCCTCCTGTAATTAGCATTGAGACAATCCTCGCATAAACGTTCTTCATCTATCGTATAGATATAATCTCCTTCATACACCTCACACCCACAGCAATCACAATATGTTGCAGGTCCCTGTTCCGGAGGCGTTGTTTTCCATTCGTCATATCCTGGTATATGTTCCATTTGACTAATTTCCTCCTGTTTTGTATAATATAATTGATTAATTTCCAGAGTGCTTCTCGCCTTGCCAGGCTTATGAGAGCGCTCTTTTTTATACAATCTGCTCGATCACATCTCTGATCAGTGCTGTTCCGGAATCCATTGCAACATTGGCAATCTTCTGATTCCCGCTTGCAAACTTCGCATACACCAGCCCTCGGTCTTCCCGGTACTCCAGTTCTACCAAATCAGATAGATTACGAGTCGCCTGAAGAGCAGGTAACAGCAAATCCAGAATCTTCTGCTTATCTTCCATATCCTCACCACCTTCCTATACATATCCGTAAGCCCGTCTCCATTCCTGGTACTCGTCCTCCAGGTCAGCTGCCTCAATGACCTCATGGAGCATCTTGAACTTTTCATACTCGATTTGATGTCCAATCTGGTCAAATGGAATGGCTTCACACACCTTGCACTGCTCCGCACTATGCCGGAATAAGATTTCTTTTATTGCTGTATCAGCCATGTGATCACCTCCTGCATTTTCAGAATCTTGATGGAGATCATCACGAACATCATCATTGTCGCGATGTCTCCCAGAATTACCAACACGAATAACGTGTCCACAATCCTCTTCATTGTCCACTTTCTTTTCTTCATACCTGATACCCTATGAATAGCCAGTGAAGAAACATAGCCATCGGCAGTCCGTTCATCATCAGTCCTACCACTATCCAATCTCTAACTCTCATGGGCTTGCCCTCCTTTCAATCTTCTGTCCACCTCTTCCGGTGGTATTCCTAAATGCGCTGCCAGCTGATACTTATTGATTTCATAAGAATTTTGTGTGTTGCCGGCTTCCTTGGCTGTAACTACAGTTCCAAACGTCCAGATACCTCGCTTAATTCGTTCACGGACCATTTGAGGTCCACAGCCTATGACTCTGGCTGCTTGGCTGGAGTTTAATATATCCTGCATCTACTCACCTCCCTGTTTCTTTGTTATTAGAATATTGTTCATACTTATTTTTGTGACTTCGTTTCACTCGAACCTTTTTCTTTCTTAAAGCTTTACCCTTCGTCTTTCCAGTAAAATGATTGAAGTTATATCCCGGCATTGCCTTTTCCTTCCTGATCTCCTATACTTCTTTTACAAGGTATTACCGTACCTGAGTACTAAAAGGAAGGAGACTACTTATGATTAATGATTCCGACATGCAAAAAACAATATCTCGTCTGGAAAAATCTGTAAGTCAAATGTATTCAGCCGATTCCGAATACTTAAATGCTAAAGCAGAATACCAGATGTCTAAAGATTCTTGCTTGTTTGAAACTCGTGACATGCTCCGGAAAATGCAAGAAGCATCTGATAAAGAATCTGCACTGCAAACAAAACGCTTTATTATTCAGACAGTTCTTTCCGTAGCATCTCTAATTGTTGCTGTAGTTGCTGCTGTTGCTTCCATAATTGCTTTGCTGTAATGATTATGGATATCTGATTGATAGCCGTCAAAAATGCGGCTATCGATACTGCTACAACTGATATTGTTTCAGCCACTTTACTCACCTCCCACATCACTGATTAGTTCGAACAGTTTTTCTTTCCTCAGATATACTATATCTGATTGTTCAAGTCATATTGTATCATCTTCGGGCAGCTATCGCAAGCGGAACTGTTGTTCTGTGCTTGGCTGTTATTTTTATACCCATTTTTGTGCGACGTCGCACCAGAAAGGAGATGCGTATTGTGGGAAGACGAAAGAAATACCCTAAACTACCGAACGGCTACGGCTCTATTAAGCGCCTATCCGGGAAGAATCGGACGAACCCTTATGGAGTATACCCTCCAACCAAAGAATTCGATATAAACGGGAATCCCGTGCCTGTAAAGGCTCTGTGTTACGTAGATGATTGGTATAAGGGGTTTACAGTTCTGACCTGGTATAAGCACGGGGAATATTACCCGGGAAGAGAAAAAGAGCTGACCGAATCCGGAAGTTCCGATGAATTGGGAAGCCAGGTTGCAAAAATTTTGAGTAAATACTCTCAGACTCAGCGTGAGGTTGCTGATCAGAAGACTTTTGAGGACGTATTCAAAGAGTTTTATGCCTGGAAGTTTGGGAAAGAATACAATTTGAAACGTGAAAAACGCTCTGCATCAGAAGCTGGATTTCGCTCCGCCTACAATAATTGTAAATCATTACACGATAAAAGTTTTCGCTCTCTTGTTACAGCCGACCTGCAGAAAGCAGTTGATGACTGTCCATTGAAACATGCGACACTCGAAAAAATAATTGTGCTATTCAACCAGATGTACGCTTATGCAGATGCAAATGATTTGTGTGATAAAAAGTATTCTGATTATGTAAAAATCAAATCAGAAGACGATGACGAAAAAGGGGTTCCGTTCGAAAACGATGAACTAGAAATTTTATGGAAAAATCAAGAAGATCCAGTTGTGGAAATGTTATTAATCATCTGTTACTCAGGATTTAGAATTTCTGAGTATATAGATTTAGAAATAAATTGGAATGAAAATTATTTTGAAGGAGGATTAAAAACTGATGCCGGAAGAAATAGAATCGTTCCTATACATTCAGCTATATTGCCTCTTGTAAAGCGAAGAATAAAACGAGACGGCGCTTTTTTAACTTGCTCCACCGGAGATTTCAGAACAGATATGTATGCCACACTGAAAAAGCTTGGAATTAAAAAGCACACTCCGCATGATTGCAGGCACACATTCAGCAAGCTATGTGACGACTATTATGTGAATGAAACAGACAAGAAATTAATGCTCGGTCATTCGTTCCAGGATGTCACAAACAAGGTGTATCTGCATCGTAGTTTAGAACGGCTTAAAGAAGAAATCGAACGAATAAAAGTGTGTCGCTAACGTGTCACTAACGGTTCATATTTATCCATATCAGTTCGTGATTATCCGAAACTATTAATTACCCGCAAAGCGCCTGTATATAGGGCATTTGCGGGTATCATTGCTTTATTTTCGCTGTTTTTTAAAAGCCTTAAATTTTAAGTATTTCTTAAGATTTTTGACATCATAATAAATTCTACATTATTCAGAGCCCCCGTATTTACGGGTTTTTTGAGATTTCGGCTAAAATCTCATGTCACTAACGTGTCGCTAACCGTTTAAATTTATTTGTGCCAGTTTATGCCTATTTGTAACAACTTTATCCTACATACTTCTTGCCACCATAATATGCAAATACTACAGTCCGAGCAAAGCTCTCCATGTATTCTTGCCAACAATACCGTCTGCACTGAGTCCATGCGCTCTCTGGAATGCAATAACTGCATTCTTTGTCTTCTGTCCAAAGATTCCGTCTACAGCCACGCCTAACTTCTCTTGAATCAATCTCGTGATATTTCCCCTTGCTCCTTTTCTACAGGTCGGGCAACCTGCGAGTGTCTTCGGACCGGCAATTCCATCAACACGCTGGTTGGAAAAATCCTGAGCATTACACTCAGACTGCAATCTGCGTACCCAGTCATTTCCAGTAGATGTCGCTGGTTTTGCCACTGGTGTTGTCACAGGCGCACTTCCGCTTGAAGTCGTGCCAGTTACGGTCTTTCCGGCAATAGCAGATGCAATCGCATCACCACATTTATCAGCATTCCAGTGTGATGCATCGTTCTGACTGTCCACAAAACAGCATTCTACCAAAATTGCGCGTCCAGATGTCTTTCTGAGCACATACAGAGACTTAGAGTATTTGACGCCACGGTTTGGAATTCCAAGCGCTGTGGATACATTCTGACAAATAGCTGCAGCAATGTCTTTCGTCTTTTCATCATAACACCATACTTCAACACCAGTTCCGCCACCAGCATTGAGGTGATTGGAAATGTTGAGATCTACCAGATGAGCATTGCACTTGGCTACGATATTAGCCAGGTTCTGCCCCTGTGTCCGACCAGAATCATCCGTGCAATCGTAGACGGTATGACCGGCTACGCGCAATGCTGAGATTACGCGTGCTGTGACTTTTCTATCCTCTGTGGTTTCATCCAGGAGCCCCTTAGCTCCCGGAACGATAAAATTATGTCCGCCATGTACGTTATATACTCCCATGCTATTTTACCTCCTGTTCTGCCTGTTTAATCTCTTCTTCTGTAGGCTCTACACCTTCATCCAGCTCCATTCCTACTACTTCATTTTCGTTCATGTTACTCTCCTTTCTGTGCGATGTCGCAAATTGCATTTTTAATCGCATCTTTTACAGTCTGTAAAATCTTAATCTGTGCATCCAGTCTCTGCTTTGCGCTTTCGCTTGCGGTGTTTACGTAAGCTCTATGTACCTCGCTAATTATTGTGTCAACTTTTTCTTTCAAGCCCTGTGCACAAATGTTGTATCCTGTTTTCATGTCATCATTCATTTTCTTCTTCTCCTCCTGTGCGACATCGCACATAAGAGGACGATTACTCGCCCCCTGAATCACTACTGTTAATCTGTTCCTCCACCTGTGACCGGATATGTTTGACCAATGGTTGCAAGAACGCTGGTATCTTAACGCCCATGTCCTGGATATTTTCTAATATACTAATAATCTCATTGCAGATCAGCCACATTGCTACAATGCATGCAATCAAGAATGTCACCGGAGATTTCCAGCCAATCGTAGAGGATGCATATAATAGCATTTCGTCAATAATTGCTCCAACCACTACCAAGAGCCACATGGACACCTTCTTGAAGATTCCTCGAATGCTCTTATAGGAATTTATGTCCTCCGCTCTGTACTTACTGGCCATAAGCCCGGTCATGTAGTCAATCAGATTACATGCCACCAACAGGATCACCGGCACTGCCAATACTCCAAGGAGCGCTGACAGGAAGGCGAATACCGCTGTGAAAATAGCTTTGATGTAATTAGCCTGTTCCATTTTCATATACCTCACTTCTTTCTTTAGTTTGAATTTTCTGTATAAAAATAAGACCTTTCGGTCTTGCTCTGATTTCCATGCGTTCACCTACTTTTTAGGCTCTGCTTTTCTTGTACATGATACAGGAAAGTCATAAGGATAGTCATAAGGATAATCTATTATCTCATTAATATCTACGGAAATTACATACTTTTCCCCAGTATTCACCGTGTTCTTGCTTAACTTCACATTTGTAATTTCAAGCATCAGATTACCTCCACTTCTATCCTTGCCTTTCTCGTCGAATCACCAACCACGTATGTGATTTCCAGCACATAGCATGCCTTGTTCTGTGGCGAGATTTTCACGTCAAGATAATGACCATCTATCTCACACTCTCCGCTCGCTTCCGCTTCCCCGTACCTGAGAAGACTGTAATGGGCGCTTAATATCGTGAATGGTTCATCGTTGGGACTTCTGATCAGAAGTTTTACGTGCTTATCTTCTCCTAGAATGAATTTTACCTTATTCACAGCAACACCCCCTTCCATGATGACACGGATACACTGCCTCTACTTGAAAATCATCATTTTGCATGATGGCATCATATTCTTCCGGAACGACTTCGTCAATATTATCAAGCGCGACAAGCTGCGCGCATAGCGTAGCTGGATCCACAATCAACAGTATCTTTGTACAAAACGCTACGTTTTCCGCATCGTCATAAGCTGTGACTTCAACCACATACATTCCATCTAAATCAAGAGGGACTGTGGTATTCCACAAGTCCCCCTCTGCACGCTCAAAGACAACTTCTTTTCCATCGACCTTACCGATTACTTTCGTAACCATAAAAATAGCTCCTAGTCTGTCACCTTAACAGAGATAATGAACGTCTTACCACAGTCAACTGGGTTAGGAGTAAGAGTAACTTTCTCGAATACCGGTGCGCCAGTATCAAGAGTAACCTTACGTGTTACAGTTGTAGTCTTGCCAGCCTTATCCGTTGCAACAACAGTAATTGTATTGGAACCATTAACAAGAGTAATTTCCTTGCTGAATGAACCATCAGAATTAACTGTAACGGATGCGCCATTGACTGTAACTGTGACAGGTTTAGATGTAACATCGTCTGTTTTACCAGATACAACCAGAGCTGCATCATTTGTGATAAGTTCATCTGCTGGATTTGTAAGAGTAAGTGTCGGTGGAATTGTATCAACAGTGAATGAAACCGTCTTAGCGCTTGCTGCATTTCCATCATAGTCGGATGCTTCAATAGATACGGTGTGAGCGCCATCTGCCAGTGCTGTTCCCGGCGTGTAGGAGCATTCGTAACCACCTGTGACTGCTGTTTTTGTGAATGCAGTTGTAACTTTTGCGCCATCAACTTTGATAACGATTGTATCTGGATTAACTCCAGAGTCATTATCTGTCACCTTGAATTTAATAACCGGTGTTGCATTGGTAATGTAAGCACCAGCTGTCGGGTAAGTGAATGCAAGTGTTGGCGCAACTTTTTCAAGGACGCGAAGTAACAGATTTGCTCCGAAAGTAGCATCACTTTGAGTTATTGTAGTTGAGTTTCCAGCATCGTCAGTTGCTACAACTGAACCACCATACTTGTGTCCAGACTGTGAATAACTAGACTTCTGTGGTGCCGGGACTGTTGCTTTATACTCTCCTGTAGATTCATCAAACGTCAGATCGTATGTCTGACCGTTAAATACATACTGTACTGTTTTTACTGCCATCTACGTTGCCCTCCTACTCTGTCGCTTCTGTAACAAGTTCACCCATTCCAGAATCTTCCAGAATCTCTTTTACCTTATCCTTTAAAAGTCTCGGTACCTGCTTATAAGTTTTCTTTCCTAACATAATCTGCTGTGCCCATAACATTGCCATCATTTCTTTACCTCCATTGTTTTGTAATAATATGAATAAGTTTGTTAATAGAGTTACCATTATTGATATACCAACTCTGACATTTCAAGAATGCATCCCTGGAGCATATCAACAGTCTTTTTCAGTCCAGCATTCTCTGATGCTAAAGCCTCCATTTTTTCTGCTGGTGTCTCGCCAACTTTGTAGAGAATCACACCGATAATTCCAGCCGTATACTTCACGATAGCGTCCATATTGGTGTAATTCTCATACTCCCCCAATGTGGACTCCCGTTCTGTCACGGTCATCTTCTTGGTTTTTGTCTGATCCTGGAACATGTTTTTCAAATTCGCTTCTGTATCAGAAATCGTTTTGATTAGTAGTCCTCCGTCTCCGCGAATTGTTGCAGACTGGACAACCAGCTCCGTTGCGTCATTGAAAATAATCTTCAATTGTTACTCCTTTCCGAGGAGTACTTAATAAAATAGCAATAAAAAAGTGGAATGTTTCAGCAAAACTGTAGCAACCGA
>OCHE01000760.1_pt1 | contig 34647 bp, 27 predicted proteins | sample 1538681 | NCBI WGS metagenome assembly OCHE01 (sample SAMN04571717, study PRJEB22368) | human gut metagenome | biome: human gut; material: stool | host: Homo sapiens | place: Luxembourg | collected 2012-08-17
TTGACATAATTTTTTCCTCCTCGATTGACAAAAATAGTTCAAAAATAATGGATATTTCTAATTTGATGATTGTTTACCGTTATTCAATTGCTTCCTTGATAAACAGTGATGTTAAGAATACGAATACATATGCCTGGATGAATCCGTCAAAGAAATCAAAGTACAGGCTGAATGGTATGGGAAGAATTGCCGGACATATAAACTCAAGCAATTTCATTACTACGAAACTTCCCAGGACATTACCAAATAATCGCATACACAATGATGTCGGCCTGATCGCCAGTTCCAGAATGTTGATCGGAAGCATGATCGGAACCGGTTCTGCAAAACTATGCAGAAATCCTTTGAGTCCTCGTTTATGAAAACCAGAGTACTCGATCAGAATAATGCTCATGAGCGAAAGTGCTATGGTCACATTCATATCCTTGGTAGGTGGTGTGAAACCAAAGACACCTGCTATATTGGCAATTCCAATATAGATAACGGTAGACATCAGATAAGGGATATATCTTTTTCCCTCTTCTCCAAGAATTCCTTCAAAGAAATTCAAGAGAAAACTTACTCCTGATTCCAGAAGAAGCTGTTTCTTGCCTGGATTCTCAACCTTGAGATTACGAACCAGTATCAGTGAAAGTACTAACAGCACTGCCATGATCACCCATGTAACAACTACACTCTCTGAGATCGGCACTCCGCCAAACACCGGTATCGTAAAGGCAGTCTTGCTTTCCAGCTCTTCTGCCAGTGTGGCTGATAAATTTCCCGTCTTTCTCCCTCCTTTTCTCTCGACCGGATTGTCATTAAATTGGTATGACCGGTCTGTCTTTGTTGCACTTATTTTACGCTCTTTGTCAAAAAAAAGTCAATATCCATTCTCCCTATTTTGTCTCAAAATGGAATGCAAAATTATGCACATTTCACAATTATATTTAATATAACTTCATATTATAATTGATACTTCTCCATAGGACAAAACCGACAATGAACCGTCTGCTTCCTCTACCTTCAGTCTTCCATCCGGGCATATTTCCAGTGCTTTCGCTCTGCGGATCTTATCTCCGTCCGAAATACAGATTTCCCTTCCGGGCACAAGATTATGTTCTATATATTCCTGCGGAAGTCTCAGTTCTCTGGTTTCCTCAAGCAGGGCATTCACAATCTCTGCGGTCAGTCGGCTGCGGTCAAGCTCTCCCGCAGCTTCCCGGTTCTCATATATTCCACCGGCAATTCCTTTTAACGAATCCGGGTACCCGTCCGCTGCCTCAAAAATATTCAACCCGATTCCGACCACGGCAAATTCAATATTTCCACTCTCAAAGTCTGTGACTGCTTCTGTAAGAATGCCGCAGACTTTTTTTCCATTATGATAAAGGTCATTAACCCACTTAATATCCAGTTCAACTCCGGTAATTTTCTTTACTGCTCTGTAAACTGCCACTGCCGCCTCTGCAGTCAGAAGCAGACTCTCCTGAAGACTGCCTTTCGGTTCGAGGATCACACTCAGGTAGATTCCTGCATCCTGCGGTGAATAAAAACTGCGTCCCCGCCGGCCACGTCCTTCTGTCTGGCATCCCGCCAGCACAAAGCTTCCATGACCGGCTTCTCCGGTAATAGCAGCCGCTTTCGCTGCACGGTTCGTAGAATCCACTTCCTGATAAACTTTGATATAAACCTCCGGAAACGACAAAAAAGGCCGTATTGCTTCAACGGAAAGTCGATCATTCGCTTTCACCAGCATATAGCCTTTATTTGGTCCCGCCTCTATCATGTATCCTTCTTCCCGAAGAGATTTCACAGCTTTCCAGATTGCAGCCCTGGTACAGTGAAGCTCCTCGGCTAACTTTTCTCCTGAAAGGGTCTCACCCTTCTCTTTCTCCAGAATTTCCAAAAGTCTTGATTTAACGGTCATATTCTATTCTTCTCCATAATTCATCAGAGTATTCTTCATAAATGATATATATTCTCTGCGTACATTCTCCGGTGATATGATCACTGCCCCTGTTCCAAGGCTGGCCAGCCAGCCAAAGAATTTCGGACTGACGCTAATGTGCGTCTGCATCGAAAAATGCTTTTCATCCCGGGGAATCAGCATGACATCCTGTCCAAAACGATCCAGGACCACACCAACAAAACGGTTTTCAAATTCCATCCGGACAGGAGTTTCTTTTCCTCCAAACATTCCAAAAGTTCCGGCTGAAAATTTCTCCATATCAAAATTTTGAAAAATGCTCTCTCCATTTCTTTTAGCTTTCTCAATATTCAGATGTTTGATCTTGTCAACACGATAATGTTTGACGATCTCACTTTTCTCGTCCATACCCAGCAAATAATAATTTTCGTTCTTCCAGATTAATTTCCACGGACTTACTCTGTATTTTTCTCCACCGCGTTTCTGTTTCAGATTCTTAGAAAAATCCCATTCATAATACAGGAAAACGATCTGATGGTTCTCCGCAATTGCATCATAAATCCCCTGAATATTCTGATATACTTCATTGTTCGGTGACTTCACTCCCGGTACTGTATAAGTCTGATACTGAAGTTTCCTCGCTTCACTGGCACTGGTCAGACTTTCCAGTTTGCGTAGAAGTTCCCGGGACTGTTTCTGCGTCAGGAATCTGGATGACTGCACTGCGTCCATCAGAATCTTCAATTCCGGAAGTTCAAACTTTCTGTCCGCAAGGAAATATCCCGAAGGACGTCCTCTTCGATTCTCAATCTTCATTCCGAACACCCTCAGTGTCTCTATATCATCGTAGACAGCCTTACGCTCCACACTGATTCCATAACTGTCCATATATTTTATGATCTCAGCTACGGATATCGGATGTTCTCTGTCCGTCTTCTCTTCAAATGCCTTCATCAGATATAAAATTTTGAGTTTCTGATTAAATGATCTCGGCATACATTCTCCCTTATTTATCTGCCAATGCTATGACTACACCTGAATATAATACCATAAAGCCAAGTGCCAGGGCAATCCTGTCTGCAGAATGAAAATCCAGTTTCAAAACCATCGCACCCATGATCATGATCTCTATTGTAACGATCGCCCCTAATACCATCGCCATGATATTGGAAAATTTCCTGCGATTCTTCTTTCCATGACTTCTCTCTGCCCTGTAAACTCTTCCTTCTGCATTTGCTGTGTTGACCATCGTGGTTTCCTCCCTTTATACCGAACATATTTTCCGAACATTTGTTTCTTATATTGGGAGTATCTCATATTTAATGTACGATAAAACGGGACAAATCATTCAAAAGCAAATATATATTCGTTTTTATGCAGAAAAATTGATTTTTCTGACATTCCAGTTTCCATTGTCGATTTCCATAAGAGCCATGGTGACTTCTCCGCCAAAACGACCTGCCACAGCTTCCCGGATTCAACCACAGCCGTCCATCGATCATTTTTTCAAAATAATGATGACTGTGTCCGAAAATAACAACCTGCGCTGTTCCCAGATCCCATGCAACATCTTTTTTATTATGTGTCATAAAGAATTCCGTTCCTTCTATTTTAAATTGCAGTGTAACTGAAAGCTTTTCGGCCCAGTCACGGTCATTATTTCCACGCACGACATAAAGACTGCCAAGATACCGGAGCTGGTCAAGGATTTCCGGCCGGTCAACATCTCCTGCATGTAAAATGCAGTCACATGTCTTAAGTATGCTGATCACTTCCGGTCTCAGCAATCCGTGTGTATCAGATATGATGCCAATTCTTTTTGCCATCTGTTTTCTCCTGTAACATTCCTATCAGAAAATTTCTCAGAATCCTTCAATCCTTCTTTTCTTTCGGAGTGCATAACGTTTTTCCGCACCCTGCCATTCTGCCTTTTCAGCCTCTGTCTCAACGATCAGCCCCGGTACTTCGACTTTGTTGTCGTTTTCATCAAGCGCCACCATAACTTCATATGCACGGTTGATCATCTTGCGCATACCGTCAGAATCTTCCACATATGTATCGATCCGTACTTCCATGGATGTTCTTCCCACGTATGTCATCTTTCCGATCAGGACAACAGTATTTCCAAGATAAGCGCCTGCCTTAAAGTTCAGATTGTCCACGCAGGCTGTTGTGACGATCGTTCCTGCATGGCGGTGAGCCACAATCCCGGCCATTTCATCAATCCACTGCATGAGGACACCACCAAACAGACGTCCATAGCTGTTGATATGCTTATTCATGATCAAATAGGTGTTTTCAGTGCGGGAATCTTCCACCCTCTTCATTTTCCGCATTTTATCACTTCCTTCGTTTATTTGAGTCCCTGTTCATGAAAACGTGCCGCCGCTTTTTCGTATTCCGGAAGTGGGACACCATATTCTTTTCCCAGACGAACAATTTCATATACAAGACCATCTATTTCTGATTTTTTGCCCGCATACACATCTCTCTGCATAGAGGTGGTTGCCTCCGGTGCCAGTGGTGCCACAATCTTCAGATTTCGCTCCACAAGATCCTCCTGAAATTCAATTCCCATCGCATGGGACAGCGCTACGATCTCAGTGATCAGAGCTTTAAACATTTCTCTTGCCTCTCCGTCTTTCTGAAAATCTGCTGCTGTCGCATTACAGTAAAGTCCGGCTGCTCCGATCGGCGATACGTAAGAGAATTTTACCATAGCATCTCTGCGAATATCTTCAGAGAGAATCACTTCTATATTTTCACATGCCATATCTTTTGCAATTTCACGCATCTTTTCCGTCTCTTCTTCCGGTTTTCTCGCACCGAAGACAACACGGAGAATTTTTCCATGTCGCAGGATCACACCCGGCTCCAGAATATTGGCAGATACGTAGATACATCCATCCGGCACTGTCAGTTCCGGAAATTCTTTCTGAAGTTTTCCTCCTGTCCCATAAATATTGAGGATTGGAAGGACTACTGTATCTTTTCCTGCAAGTTTCCGGATCACCGGAATTGTTTCCGTCATAGAATAACCTTTTACACAGACCAGGATCACATCAGGTGTATCACTGTATTCTTCCACTGTGCATGCTTTTACCGGAATCATTTCTCTTTTATGATCCCACAGGCGTTCCATGCCCAGACCATTTTTTCTGATCGCCTCAAGGTGTTTTCCTCTGGCTATGAGGGTTACATCTTTTCCTGCCTTCGTCAGAAAAAAGCCAAGACTTCCGCCGGTTCCGCCAGCTCCGATGATTGCATATTTCATATCACAGAATTCTCCTTTTCTTAAAGAATCAGCTCCTCATATCCTGAGGAGCCGATTAGATCATTATATATTTTTCGCGCAGATGTCTTCCAGACAGCATCTGTCACAATACGGTTTTGTTCTCGCTGTACACACCTCACGTCCATGGTACACAAGGCGATGGCAGAAATCACTTCCTTCTTCCGGTGGAATGATCTTCCACAGGGCCATTTCCACCTTCTTTGGTTCTTTGATTCCATCCACAAGCCCGATTCGATTACAAAGCCGGATGCAATGCGTATCTGTAACAATTGCCGGTTTGCCAAAAACATCTCCCATGATCAGATTGGCACTCTTGCGTCCTACGCCGGGAAGTTTCAAAAGTGCCTCGAAAGTTGTCGGGATGTTGTCATCATACTGTTCATGAAGGATTCTCATACATGCACTGATGTCCCTGGCTTTGCTTCTGCCAAGTCCACACGGCCGGACGATCTCCTCGATCTCCTCCGGCTCTGCAGCCGCCAGCGATGCCACATCCGGATACTTCGCATAAAGCTCCTCTACAACTACGTTAACTCTTGCATCTGTACATTGCGCTGCAAGACGGACACTCACAAGCAGTTTCCATGCCTGATCATAATCCAGTGTACAGCCTGCATCCGGATATTCTTTTTTCAGCCGGGCGATCACTTCCAGTGCCAGTTCTTCTTTTGTCATTATTTTCTGCTTCTCCGCTGTCTCTTAGATTGTTCCGAAAATACGGTCACCTGCATCACCGAGTCCCGGGCAGATGTATGCATTTTCATTCAGTTCACGATCCAGATGTCCTACATAGATCTGCACGTCCGGATGTTCTCTGTGAAGTCGTTCCAGACCTTCCGGTGCTGCGATGACAAACATACATTTAATATTCTTTCCACCATGCTGCTTGATCATTCTGACTGCATCTACCGCAGAACCACCGGTTGCAAGCATCGGGTCTGTCAGCACGATCAGTCTCTGTTCGATCGGATCCGGAAGTTTGCAGTAATATTCATGTGGTTCATGTGTCTCCGGATCTCTGTAAAGGCCGATATGACCGATCTTTGCAGACGGAACCAGCGTTGTGATACCGTTTACCATACCAAGTCCGGCACGAAGTACCGGCACAACTGCCAGCTTCTTTCCGGCGATCATTGGGGATTTACATTTCTCGATCGGAGTTTCAATTTCCACATCCTCCAGTGGAAGATCTCTCAGTGCCTCATATCCCATAAGGACTGCAATTTCTTCGATCAGTTTACGGAACTCATTTGTTCCTGTATTTTTGTTACGAAGCATAGAAATTTTGTGCTGGATCAGCGGATGATCCATAATAAATACGTTTTCCATGTTTTCCTCCATTATCATTCTCTTTAGAATTATATCACTGTCATACAACTATGGTGATTATACCTTATTTCTTTTCCATTGACAACTCCCACCGAAATGATACACTGAATTTAATCCTTTTTAGTAACTTTCATCTGGTCAAGCGGATATTCGCAATTGAAGCAGGGAACTTACTTGATTCGATTAAATAATTATTCACTATTTTTGAAAGGAGCATTCTTCATGGACAGCTGCGAAAAAGAATTTGAATCTGCCGGTCAGGAAGCCAGGCGTCTTGCTATTGCATTAAAACGTTTTACGGAAGTTCAGGATCCTGTATGGAAAGAAAAATATCAGCATTATCTTTCCCTTCGTTTCCGGCCTGCCATAATCGAACTAATCCGTCAGGATGATTTTTTTCGTATTCAGAAACTCTGTCAGTTTGTATCGATCACAGAATCCGCACTCGACACATTTATTGAGGAAGCCGTCCGGCTCCACCGGGAAGAAATTCTTTCCTTCTTTCTGGAATTCCAAAAAGACCACTTTGGCTTTCATGACCATGACTTTACCTTCTGATACAGATAAGGAGTAAGATTATGAAACATCCTATTTCTCCGGACACCTCCGGTCTTTATGAAAAAATATGGAATTTTGTACGTGAACAGCTTTCTGTCAGATATCCCTTTTTTCGTCGTCTTCTCTGGAATTTTTCCTTTCAGGAATCCTCAGAAACATCCTCTGCCGGCACAGATGGCAGTGTCATCTATTTCTGCCCGGATTTTCTTATAAAAACGTTTCAGGATGATCCCGATACTCTGGAAAAGCTTTTTTTGCATATGCTGTATCACTGTCTTTTCCTTCATCTGATCCTGGAGATACCTTCTGAAGCTCAGCGCTGGGATCAGGCCTGCGACCTTGCTGTATATCGACTGATCCATCATGAGAAAAAAGAATATCGTCCGGCTATACTTTATTCGCAGAATCCTGAGCTGCCGGAAACCTGTGCAATGGATGATCATCAGTTCTGGAAACAGGCTGACCGTAAGAAGCTTCTCGAACAGATGAAAAACCTCTGGAACAACAGTTATGGTACCGGTGGTTTCGGTCTCTACGGTTCTGACGGCAGAGGCGCTTCCCCGGGGAGTCTGCAGGAAGAAATCAGTCTGCGAGAAAAACATCGCTATGATTTTCATCGTTTTCTCAGACATTTTGCCGTTCACCGCGAGGAACTTCATACAGATACAGAAAGTTTTGACTATATTCCTTATCTCTATGGTCTGGAACATTATGGCAATATGCCACTCATTGAACATCTGGAATACCAGGAAGTAAACCGCATGGAAGAACTCGTCATTGCGATCGATACTTCCGGTTCCTGCTCCGCCGCTACAGTCCGGCGTTTTATGGAAGAGACTTATGGGATTCTCAGTGATCACGAAAATTTTTTCCGCAAAATGAACCTTTACATCATTCAGTGCGACAGCTTTATTCAGGACGTTATACATGTTACCTGCGAGGATGACTGGAAAAATTATCTGACACATATCACGATCCACGGTCGTGGCGGCACAGATTTCCGTCCTGTTTTTGCATATGTACAGAATCTCCGTAACACCGGAGCTCTCCGTAATCTGAAAGGACTTTTGTACTTCACAGACGGAGATGGTATTTATCCCGAAAGACCGACAGATTATCAGACTGCTTTTATTTTTTACCGTGAAAAGGCCCTGCATCAGAAAGTTCCGGTCTGGGCACATAAGTTATATATGGATGAAACATAATCTTGCATCATCTCAGATGCAGAAAGGATACCACATTTTATGAATATCAAAGAAGCCAAACAGGAACTTCTCCAAACCATACAAGTCTATACTCGTAAAGATTCTAATGGCCATTATCTCCTGCCATCTGTCAGACAACGACCGATTCTCCTGATCGGGCCGCCCGGTATCGGCAAAACAGCGATCATGGAACAGGCCGCCAGAGAATGTGGAATCGGACTGGTTGCTTATACAATTACACATCATACACGCCAGAGTGCTGTCGGTCTCCCTGTCATTGTAAAAAAGAAATTTCAGGGAAAAGAATATTCCGTAACAGAATACACCATGAGCGAGATCATTGCTTCTGTTTATGAAAAGATAGAAGAAACCGGCTGTAAAGAAGGAATCCTTTTTATCGATGAGATCAACTGTGTATCCGAAACGCTGGTTCCCACTATGCTGCAGTTTCTGCAAAATAAAACATTTGGTACCCATCCGGTTCCATCCGGCTGGATCATTGCTGCCGCCGGAAATCCTGTTGAATACAATAAATCTGCCAGAGAATTTGATATTGTCACTCTGGACCGCGTAAAACGAATCGATATTGAACCAGATCTCAATGTATGGAAAGAATATGCATCTGCAAAAGGGCTTCATCCTTCTGTTCTTTCTTACCTGAGTTTAAAAAGAGAACATTTTTACCATATTGAGAATACGGCGGACCGCATCTGTTTCGTCACTGCACGTGGCTGGGAAGATCTTTCTGCAATTTTATACGGATATGAGGATATGCATTTTGCTCCGAATGAAAACCTGATCCGTCAGTATCTGCAGGATGAAGAGATTGCAAGAGATTTTGGTGCTTATTACCAGCTTTACGCAAAATATCGTCAGGATTACCGGATTCCTGAAATTCTCTCCGGATCCCTTGATGAATCCGTTGTAGAGTCACTCTGCACGCTGGCAGCCCATGCCCCAACAGATGAACGTCTTACTGTTGCCGGGCTTCTTCTGGATGGATGGAACAGCTTATTTCTGAAATTCCGGGAAGAAGACCAGTTCGCAGTCGCCCTTCAGAGCGTACTCCGTCAGGCCAGAGCCTCACTTCTTGAAGGAAATACGCTTGCTGCTTTTACAGAACAATATCGAACTTCTCAAAAAATCCGCCTGGAAAACCATCTGCTTGACCGCATGGAAACAGACTGCACGGAACGTATTGCCCGAATTCTTGAGCAAAGTCTCTCCCGCACTCAGCAGGAACATATTTCTGCTCCGGAAGAAGTAATCGCGATCCTGCGTCACGCTCTGGAGGAAAATGTCAAGATCCGACAGGATACTGTAAACCAGACTTCTCTGGCGCTGCATCTTGGCTTTTCTTTTGCTGAATCGGCTTTTGGTGATGGACCTGAAATTTTGTTTCTGATCTCAGATCTCAGCCATAACGCAAATGCAGTATCTTTCATCAGTCATTTTGGCTGTGAAGAATATTTTCGTTTCAATAAAAAGCTGAAATTTCAGGAAGAACGGCAGAATCTTCTCCAGGAAATTGATTCTGTTATAAGGACAGTCTGACAAAAAAGGAAGGTGGTCTCCCCTCTGAGGAAACCCCTTCCTTAAATTAATCTTTCTTTTAATTACCACTGAAACCGCCCTGCATTTTCCGCTGATATCTTCCATTCTGGTGTTCCAGCATTTCGCGAAACTGCGCTGCATACATACTCAGAGACATTGCCATGCAGACTGCACAGGCTCCAATCAGTACATTAGATGTAGAATATGGAAGTCTCGGTCCTGCCAGCAGGATCAGTACAACTACATAAGTTACTGCTGTATTCAGCTTACCATGCCACTGTGCCTCAATCGTTTCTTTTGTCTCCATCAGTACTTTCCACCCTGCAACTGTCATATAACACTCTTTTATCACAAACAGGATCAGCACAAGCTTCGCCAGTGGATATCTTGGAATCAGATACGCAATCATCACACCCTGCATAGCCTTATCTGCCACCGGATCCAGAATACGTCCGACCTGGCTGATACTGTTAAAGGATCTGGCAATTCTGCCGTCCAGAACATCTGTTGCCGCAGCGGCAAGAATGAGCAGTACAAGTACCGTACGGTACTCTCCTACACCATATCTCTCAAATATTCCAAAGAATACAACTGCCAGACACAGTCGAAGTGTGCTGAGCAGATTCGGAACCGTACAGATCTCTCTGCGTGTAAGTACTTCTGCCAGGCGTTCCTTTCTTGCCGGAAGCACTCTGTAAAACAGCTGATAACAAAGAATATTCAGGATCAGTGCAGTCATAACATCTGCCACACTGTGCTGTTTCAGGAACATCGTTGATAAAACGATCGATATTGTGAGTATGATCTGACTTACCGTGAACAATTTATTTTTCCTGCACCGTTCATTTTGATATAAGGCGATACAGCTTGCTGTTGCATTAAATACATGCATGCTTGGGAAAATATTGGTAGGTGTATCAATTTTATACAAAAAACGTATCACACTGATAAACACACCGCCTCCGGTACTGCCAAGATCCGGTCTCAGATGCTGTCCATTCGGATATACATAAGAGATCAGCAGAAACAGTGTCATACCTACACCCAGAGTTCCGAGATATTGATAATATTCTTTTTTGCTCGGGCAGAATACCGCAAAATAAATCACTGTTCCGATCAGGAAAAAGTACCAGAGTACATATGGAATAATAAAATACGGGCAAAACGGAATCTTATCATCAGCTAATGAATGAATCATATGTATTTTTACATCGCTCTGCTCCATCAGCATAAACGAGATCATATAAAAAATTCCATAAGTAGGTATGATCCACAAATGCTTTGATTGTTTCAGATAATTCAAAATATCCATCCTTTCCGGCTACAGCCTGTCTGTTACTGTTCATAGCAAAACTCTGCTGTCATTGGACTTCTGTTTTTTCTGTAGCTTATGATATCTCTATCCTATCAAATAATCAATGCACAAAATGCCGAAAATGGACAGTTTTACAAAAATTTCATAGTTGTTTTATAAATAATTTTAAAAAGGAAGCGTCTTTATGCTACGCTTCCTCTTCTTTTCCGTTCATCATTTCTGCAGACCTGCTGAAATTCTCTTAACTTTTCTTTTGCTTCCGGGCTGAGGTTCTGTGGCACCTGAATTCGGATCGTCACATACTGATCACCATGAACAGATGGATTTTTCATCGAAACGATACCTTTGCCCTTCAGACGGATCTTCCTTCCTGTCTGAGCACCTTCCGGAATACGGCAGATCACATCACCGTACAATGTAGAAACTTTTGCCTCGCCGCCAAAAACAGCTGTTGTGAATGGAATTTCTGTTGTTGTATAGACATCCATACCATTCCGTTCGTATCCTGGCTTTGGCTGAATATTTACTTTCAACAAAAGATCTCCGGCTTCTCCTCCGTTAAATCCAGGATTTCCTTTTCCCTTCAGACGGATGCTCTTGCCATTTTCGATACCTGCCGGAACATGTACCTGCAGTGTCTGGGAACCGCTTCCTGACGGATCCGAAAGACGGATCATTTTATCGCATCCAAATGCAGCATCTTCAAAGCTGATACTTACTTCAGACCTGAGGTCACTGCCTTTTTCCTGGGTATGCCCTCCAAATCCGCTTCCTCCGAAACCACTGTGAAAGCCCTGTCCGCCAAATCCACTGCTCTGACGACTGTATCCACTGTTTTTCTGACCATGGAACATATTTCCAAAGATATCTCCGAAAATATCTCCCATATCACCCATATTACTATTTTCAAAATGATACTCATGATAACCATTGCCGCTCTGACCAAAGTCAAATCCTCCAAAGCCTCCATGAAAACCGCCTCCGGCCCCATTCTGTCCACCGGCTCCATATGGATTTCCACTGCCCTCTTCAAATGCAGCAAAACCATACTGATCGTATAATTTCTTCTTTTCTGTATCACTTAATACATTGTAAGCTTCTGTAACTTCTTTAAATTTCTGTTCTGCCTGTTTATCACCAGGATTCATATCCGGATGATATTTTTTTGCAAGTTTTCTGTATGCACGTTTGATCGCCTTGGCATCGGCATCTCTTCCGACTCCAAGGACTTCATAATAATCTCTCTTAGCCATAATGCCACCTCCGGTTCACATTGCTAAAAAAGAGATGCAGTTATTTTCACCGCATCCCCTGTCCATCTCTTTTGTTCTATATGTAATATAACACGCACACATACTATTGTCAAGAGTTCCTCAAATATTTTAAAAATAATCTGATATATACGGAGTCTGCTGCTCGATCGCATCCTCAAGCATATCAATCGTCCACTCTGCTGCCTGAATACGTCCAATCTTTGCAAGATATTCCGGACGTTTGTAGCCCATCAGCATAGTGGTCATTGTCTGAATATTGATCGTATCTTCGCATGGCTCCATGATCCGCATAACCTGTCCATGACCATCCCTTGAGATTATCAGATGGAAATTTCCCTGATTACATTCCATGATCGGATCGACCAGGCGGAATTTCCATTCCCGGTCAAGTACACTTGGTTTAAACGGATATTTCTCAATGAAGGAAACAAAATCAACGATCCTACCCATATAATATGGAGAAATCACTTCTTTGATACTCGCATCTTCCAGAAGGAATGCCAGCGGTTCATCTGTATATGTATCGCCTTCTACCTGATTGATCATGGAAAAATGAGCTGCCACAAAGTTCCAGAGACCTGTCCTTGCCTCCTCATTATTAAAGATCATATCTTTAATATGAAATACTTCTTTGGCGATCCAGTAGATCACATAACCATCCGGCTCATTTTTTTCATTATAATATACTGCTGCCATGATATCATCAGAATCCCACAACCAGTACTCATTCCATGCCAGATCATCACGAAGGATCGCACCATGTGTTCTCATGGCATAACGCTTGTAGGTTTCTTTCAGCTCTTCTCCCTCCGTATCCACACGGCGGACATCCCCCGGAACCTGATGATTCTTCGGGAGCTGATAATCCTTGATTTCATAGGAAATCTTATCAGAAATGATTTCCCAGCCTTTGCGTCTGTAATACGGTATGGAATAAGGGTAAAGATAACAGATATCCTGTCCACGCTCTTTCATATTCTTGAGTGCCTGTTCCAGAAGCTTGTGCATCAGCCCCATGTTGGAATATTCCGGGTAGGTTCCTACACCGGTAAGGCCGCCCATCGCATAAGTCTGCCCAAAGATCCGTACATGCATCGGATAAACTGCCACCTGAGAAACCAGGGTATCATTATCAAACCATCCTATAACATCTGCCTTTTCCATGGTAGGAAATTTGGCACGGATAATTTCTCTCTCCTGCCATCCAATGGAACTCAGCTCCTGCTCAGTTACCTGAAATACATAACGAAGAAGTGCATTATACTGCTCCATGTATTCACTGCCTACGGGTTTCATTTTGAGATTCTTTTTGTTATTCATGTCTTCTTTCCCTTTTGTCTGATGCCGGCTGCTTCTATTACATTTAATACCCACAAGTCCCACCCCTCAGTTGAAGGGTGGGACTTCATACTGCATATATGAAATGCTCCAAGCTACACTTCAGATTTAAAATCAAAATTCCGGTTCAATTAAACCGTATGTGTTTCCTTTACGTTTGTATACTACATTGACCTGTTCAGTCTCTGCATTAAAGAATACGAAAAAGTTATGTCCCAGGAGTTCCATCTGTACGCATGCATCTTCCGGATACATAGGTTTGATTCCAAATTTCTTGGTACGGATGATCTTAACCTCTTCATCTTCTTCATAATCCTTGTCCAGATACTCTTTCTGGAAGTTTGCAGCTGCCTGCTGTTTATCAACGATTTTATTTTTGTATTTACGAAGCTGACGTTCGATGACTTCTTCAACCAGGTCAATGGATACATACATATCATTGCTTACCTGTTCGGATCTGATGATATTTCCTTTCATCGGGATCGTTACTTCGATTTTCTGTCTTTCTTTTTCGACACTTAAAGTTACTACCACTTCTGTGTCAGGAGTAAAATACCGTTCCAGTTTGCCGAGTTTATCCTCTACTGCGGTCTTGAGTCCCTGGGAAACTGTGATGTTCTTTCCACTAATAATAAATTTCATAGTCCCATCCCCTTTGCTGTTTATTTTGGATGATATTTTTATAAACAACTGTTTTGTTGTCTATGCGTCCATTATAACACACTCCAACGAATTTTAACACAACTTTACAAAAAATTTATATAAATTCTGACTAAAGACCAGTATAAAAATTATAATTCCAATGATTGTCATTCCCACGCCATAGTTTTGGTATGGTGTTTCATATTTTAATACAATCTCATGAGTTCCAGACGGAACTTCCACTCCGCACATACCTTCATTGATATTATACACACCGGCATCCTCTCCATCAATCTGTGCAGTCCATCCCTTCTGATAGAACAGCGGAACACACAGCATTTTGTTCTCAGATGCATCGTTTGTTACCTGTGCCTGATATGTACTGTCAGAAAATGTCACCTCATCAACTCCGGATTCCTTCAATGCTGTATAACCACTTTCCGTAATATCGCAGGATTTTAATTCGAAATTATTTATCACTGCTGATTCAACCGGAGAACTTACATCTACACGAAGCTCTGTGATTCCCCCAGGTACAAGATGTTCCCATGTCCTGTTGTCCTCAGTGACTTTAAATGTGTAAACTTTCTCCGCAGAGAAGCCTTCATCTCCCTCTGTCTGATAATAAACAGCCATTTCTGTTTCATCAGGTGCGTCTACTGTCAGTGAAAGTCCATACAACTTGTCGTTGTCTGCAAAACAGGACGCCACGCCTGGAAATACAACATTTGGATCTGCGCCGAGATTGCTCACGGTAATGCCTTCTGCTCCTTTCTCCATCGTACAGTCAGTCGCTGTATCCGCATAATCCAGCAGCGACAGGTCTGTTTGCTCCGGAAGGTCCGCCTTCTGATAAGAAGACGTCTCCTCTGCATCCGTATAATAAAAGCCAGACAGAGAAGCCAGTGTTTTGTCCAGTCCGGACATTTCTTTTACTTCTTCCTGATTCCATTCTTTATCATACAGATATCCAAATGGAAGTGCATACTGATTCTCAAAGACTGATCTGCCACCCGCCTCTCCAACAGATGTATATATCTTCTGAGGTGCATGGTATCCGGTTCCTGTGATCAGATATTTCGTTCCCAGCAGAGAACTCCTGATATAGTCATCCATATTGAAGTCTACGAAATTACCGGACAGTGTTTCCGGTCCGTACATCTTATGATAAGCAACCAGTGACGCCGGATTGGTGCTCATATACACCGAAAGTCCATTGTAGCCCTGACTCATTCCATCGTTTTCTGATGCCGATGTATAGGATTTTTCGATACGGTATACCGAATCATCCTGCTCTTTCAGCATAGCCACAGCTTCTTTTGTCCCATCATTGTAATATTCTGTTGCCACCTGATTTCTGGTCGGAGATTCACGATGCCACAGAGACGGATAATCCAAAACAAACAACTCACATATCAGAACCAGCAATACAGCAGCCGGAAAAATTCTGTACATTTTTTTTACAGAAGTTCCAACTGCAAATAATATCAGATAGACTGCCAAAAATCCTATTACTCCTGCCGTAACCTTATGGTCCGGTTTTATATTTTTAAAGCTGTACATCCATGCCAGCAATCCGCCACAGATAACAATGGCAAGTATGCTGCCGGCCAGTACTGTTTTTCTGTTCTTTTCTCTGAACACATCCTGAAGGAAACATCCAATAACAAGAGCTTCCACAAAACATATCATAAACGTCCATCGATAGGAATGTTTCGTAAATACGAGAATACGGCTGGTAAGCGGCATGATCGTCAGGAAGACCAGAAACACCGTAAGAACCAGTGCTTTTACTCTGGTGCTTTTCTTTACAATAAAATAGCTGACTGCAAAAACTGTCAGGATACTGACCGCAAGTATCATTCCCTCATAATAATTGAGGTATCCTGTATAATCTTTGTCAATTCCCAGCATATGATTTGAAAAAAATCTGGCCACGATCGTTCCCAGCGTTTTTCCTTTATATGGACTCAGTAAATGAGAAGTTCCTTTTGCAGCCAGTACCCCTGCCCTGGCACTCTCCAGAAATGTATCTGCGATCGGTACCAGTGCCACACCTCCGATCAGTACACCAAGAATTCCCATGCCGCCAAGTCCGGCCACTTTTCCAACAGTACGTTTCAGGGAATATCGCTGCATGATGCTGTAAATAAAGACATAAAATACAGCAAAAAAAGCAATCATGTACAGGAAATAATAACTGGAGATCAGCAGCATCGTTACCGTGATCACGAGCCCTGCACTTTTCCAGCGCTGTTCTCCATTCAGATAACACTGAAGAAAATACATAAAAACTGTAAACAGTGCCATACAGGTACAAAAGCCGTAATGCTGTCCCCAGAGAATCAAATAACCGGAAAAGGTCCATGCGAGCGCCGCTGCCATAGTTCCGATTCCATCCTGCATCAGTTTTCTGTAAAACAGATATCCAACAAGGGAAATCGTTATCATCTTCAGATAGGCAGATGCAAGAACAGCCCATGGAAGAAGTCTCTGCGGAGCAAGCAGGATCAGAAGATTGTAGGGAATCATATATGCCGGATAATAGGATGACACATCCATTCCCAGTCCCGCCTGCAGCACATAACCACTTTCTCCACTCCTAAACAGAGAAGAAAAAAGTCCATACTGTGCATAATTGATCTGCATGGTATCTGCTCCTGTATCTGTAAACACATAGGCATATCCACCCAGAATAAATTTACTGTACAAAATGGCAAAAAGTCCGCTTGTGATCAGAAACAGCCATACCAGTTCGTTTTTCCACAGTGGTTTTTTCTGCGTATCTGTCATTCCTCGTCCTCCTCCGGCTCGTCAAAATTCAGTCGTTCTTCTTCCACTACAAGCGGTCTGTCAAGAACTCTGGTATTAATGCTCAGAACGTATTCCCCAAGAAGTCCGATAAAGAACAACTGCAATGCCCCCAGGAAAAACATACCGATCACCATCGGTGCAACTCCGGCTGAAAAGCGATCCCAGTACATGAGTTTGAGGACCAGATAGACCACTGCTGCTACCAGGCTGAGTCCCCCAATGATAAAACCTGCAAAAGTTGCCAGTCTCATCACCACTTTAGAATAAGAAGTAATTCCGATCATTGCATAATCATAAAGACTGTAGAAATTATTTTTGCTTTTTCCTGCACGCCGCTTTGGCTGTGTATATTCAATCGCTTTATAATCAAATCCAAGCTCAGCAATAATGCCTCGAAGATACGGCATCGGATCATGCAGATCACGCACAACATCCACAAATTTTCTGTCATACAGACCAAAGCCGGTAAACTGATCAATATGATCAATATCTGTAATCTTGTTGATCAGTCTGTAATAGCATTCACGCACCAGGTACATACCACGGCGTTCCTTACTTGCACTCTTCACTCCAATTACAATCTTTGTTCCCTTTTCCCACTCCCGGACAAATTTGGGGATCATGTCTACCGGATCCTGAAAATCTGCGCACATACGTACCACACAGTCACCATATGCCTGTTTCATTCCATACACCGGTGATCTTGCCTGCCCGAAATTTTTTGCATTAAAGATTGCCTTGATCTTTCTGTTATTTGCACAAAGTCCGCGAAGAAGCGCTTTTGTATTATCTTTTGAATGGTTGTCTATAAACAGGATCTCATAATCATATTCACTGAGGTCTTTCTCCATAACCTCTATGATCGCCTGTGACAGAGGAACCACATTTGCCTCTTCGTTATAGGTGGGAATTACCACCGAAATTTTCTTTCTCATTATTTTCTGTCTCCTGTATTCTGACTTTCCAGCCAGCAAAGCGTTTCTTTTATTCCTTCTTCAAAGGTATATTCCGGTACAAATCCAGTATCCTTTGTAAGACTATCTATATCTGCACACAGATTCCGCACTGCTCCCGGCGGATATGGTCTCGCGCCGATTCCCGGTGAATCCGCTCCGGTAAGTTCCGCCATCTGCATGATATATTCCCGCAGAGGACGTGCCCGCCCACTGCCTACACAGTAAACTGCACCATCTCTGCCTTTTTCACCGATCAGATAATATGCACGCCCTGCATCTTTGCTGTAAAGATAATCCCATCTCTGTTCTGCAGGGGTAAACTCTGTTTTTTCGCCTTTCAGCATTTTACGCAGACCGGAAGCAATCATTGTCGTCTCTTTTTCATATATTCCATACACACTGAAAATTCTCGGCCAGATCCATTCCATTCCGAGTTCCTTACAAAGCATGGAAGAAAGCTGGTTTGCAGCGAGCTTGCTCGCACCGTAAGGCGTCGTCGGATGTACCGGACTGTCCGGTGCGATCCGCGGAACATCCATCGGTCCATATTCTGCCTGTGAACCTGCTCCGATAAATCTTTTGCATCCCATTGCATGAGCAGCACGGACAGCCTTCAGAGTATAAAAGACATTTCTGCTCTGCAGCTCTGTACTGCTGTTTCGATTTTCCCCGGTATTTCCCCATGCAATATGAAAAAACGTATCGCATTCTCCGGTGATCTTCGCCGGAAGTTCTTCCAGTTTTTCCAGTTCACATTCTATCTGATGTATCCGTGCACTCTCCGGCAGACGTTTTGTCTTCGAAGACCCTGCACGTACAACTGCATAAACCTCAATGTCATGTCTGATACATTCTTCGATCAATGCTGTACCGATCATACTGGTTGCTCCGGTAACAATGATTCGTTTCATTGCATTTCTCCATTCGTTTCTGTAAACATATTTTCTTCCAGTTCTTCTTTGCTGAGGAAAGGATACATATCTTCCAGCGGTGCCGATACCATACTTCCATCCGGAAGTTTTTTTGCAGAGGTTTTTGGTTCTGTTTTCTGATATTTTGTCACAAACACCTCGCACACAGATGCCCCGGTTTCCTCCAGGACCTGATGAAGTGTTTCCGGAAGTTCTTCTGCAGCATGCACTGCCCGATAAGAAAATCCATATGCCGGTATGATCTTGGACAGATCCGGGAAACTCAGATCTCCACTCTCTGCTCCAACTCCCACCAGCGGTGGTTCAAAATAACTCTGTTGTGTCTGTCGGATAGAATGATAACCCTGGTTATTGATCACAAATAATTTTACCGGAAGACGGTTCTGCCATATTGTCTGTAATTCCTGCAGATTCATCTGCAGACTTCCCTCACCGGTCACACAGACTACTGGTTTTCCGGGCTGTGCGACACAGATTCCGGTCGCTGCCGGGAGACAGAATCCCATGGACGCAGTATTTGGATTTGTAATAAAACGCTGACCTTTTTTTACCCGAAATGCCTGACTTCCTGCCACTCTGGAAGTTCCCACACTGACCATCAGTGTCTGCCCCTCCTGCATTGCTTTTGACAGTTCTTCATAAAAAGCATAAATATTGGTACAGCCTTCTTCTACCGTCTCATAATGTTTCGCTGTCACCACCGGATATTTCTGTTTCCATACCTGACACTGACGTATCCAGTCTCTGCCTTTAAACAACGGATTTGTTTCATCTGCTCCCCGAAGTTTTGCCGCACAGATAAGCTTGCGTATCAGATCTCCTGCGTCACCACAGACTGGAAGACTGACATGGAGACTTGGTTTTTTTAGTTCATTTTCATCAATGTCATTCAGGATCGTATAACTGCCCCTTGCCCAGTCCTGATACTGAAAACCGGTCTGTGCAAATCCCTGGCGATTCCCGATAGAAAGAAGCACATCGCTGTTCTGAAGTGCAAAGTTTCCCGGACGTGTCCCGGTTCCTCCGCTTCTTCCTGCAAAATACGGATGTTCAGACTCCATGGCATCCACACTGCTCATTCCGGTGATCACCGGAACTCCCAGAATATTTACAAGTTTTTGAAAATCATCCATTGCACCTGCAAGACGTACTCCATTTCCCGGAAACAGAACCGGGCGACGGCTTTTTTCTATCTTGTCCAGAATCTGCTGAATGATATCCTGTGAAATTTCTGCCGGTTTTTCTTTCGGATTCTCCTGTGGATCATATCCTCTCAATTTTTCTGTGTCAATGACTGCCCCCTGCACATCCAGCGGAATATCAAGCCACACCGGTCCCGGTCGTCCGTTCACCGCCATATAGAGGGCTTTTTCCAGATGATACCGGATATCTTCCGGATGAATGATCATCTGTGCATATTTTGTAATTGAGGTCACTACTGGTACAATATTACATTCCTGCACTCCCATGCTTCGAAGTTTCAGCCCGGACGCTGCAACCGTAGTTGCATATCTTGCCTGTCCTGAAAAAACCAGCATAGGAATCGAATCCATCCAACCGCCGAGCACACCGGTAATGGCATTCGTTGCACCAGGACCGGTCGTCACACAGACTGCTGCCATCCGATTATCCATACGTGCATAAGCCTCTGCAGCCATGGCACATGCCTGTTCATGATGCTGATAAGTACAGTGCAGTTTCGGATGATGTCCAAAAGCATCATTCATATGCATGGCACCACCGCCTGTTACGGTAAACACATCACGGATTCCCCACTCTGCTATATGATCCGCTATATAATCCGATACTTTCTGTTTCATTATGCCTGCTTCCTTCCATTCCATTTATTTTCACAGACCATAAATTTACCGGATGCCTGAATCGGGATCTGGTCCACATAGGTGATCCGAAGCTCTGCGTCTTCACCCAGGTAATGTCGGTATGCTGCGAGAAGTTCTGTTTCGTCCAGTCTGGAACGGTCCGCATTCACCAGCAGTTCATAGTCTTTTTCTCCCCACTGGATGCATTTTGCCTGATAAACAGTTCCTTCAAACTTCAGCAGTGTATTCATAAAAACGTGGATTGATAGCGGCTCACCTTTTGTGTTATACATAAGAGAACCACGACGTCCGTAAATCTCTGTATATTTTGCATGCACCCGGCCGTTCTTGTCGTAATATACACGCATTTTCCCTGTGTCACCGGTATCATAACGAACCATTGGAAATGTTTTATTATAATAATCTGTCACAACGATTCTTCCCAGTTCTCCCGGCTCCGCCAGTTCATCGGAATCCAGTTTCAGAATCTCCGGATAAAAATTATACAGGTCAACCGTATATTCCGGATCCTCATCAAGCTGGATCGCAATAAAGCCATTTTCATTATTTCCATAGGACCGTACCGGAGAAAATCCGAACAGCTCTTTTGTCAGATCATAAGTTTCCTGCGGGAGTGCTTCTCCCATAGAAAATACCATTTCAACAGACCAGCGGCTGATATCTCTTCCTGTTTTTCTGATATACTGAGTCAACGCCGTCAGTGCACTGGAATACGTAACCAGAACCTGAATCTTCTTCTTTTCAATATCACGGCAGATTTTATCCAGTGACTCATCTCCCATATTGGAAATATCCACCATGATCAGATTATTTTTAAAAGATTTCCACTTACTGATCGTATTTTTTCCTTTTATCCACGCACGAAATTCTCCACGTTTCATTCCCATACGAAAGCCATTCAGTTCCATGCAGGAGATAAAGTTCATATTTACACGGCTCATTTTATCTCCGTCACAGAGTACTGTAAACGGAGTTCCTGTAGAACCACTGGTACTGAGCCTGTAGAGATTTCCCTGTTCTCTGACACAATCCACCAGCACCTCATCATAATGTTCGATAAAGTCACCTTTTGTCATGACCGGAAAATCTTCCAGTTTCGTCCATTCCGGATGTTCTTTATAATAAGGAGAGTGCTGTTTTACATAAGAAAGAAGTGTCTGTACTCTTCTTTCCATATAGTCTTCTGTTACACCCTCAACAATTTCATGTTTATTGACTTCTTTTAATTTTTTCAGTCTGCCGCCCTTTGCAGCGTCAAGAAGATTAAATACCTCTCTTCTTAAAACTTCACCTGTCTGCATTTCTGTCTCCTTTATCCTTTCCTGCTTTCACAATACCCAGAATCACTACTGCTGCAACACGGAGACTATTGGCTCCAAGTGAAGCAACAGCAAATCCCATCATTCCATATGTGCGTGCCGCAAGTACTGATGACACGATCAAAATACAAAAATGTGCAAGCTGAATCCACAACTGCCACCGTTCATCTGTAAACGTCAGAACGAGTATAAACAAAAATGCAGAAAACAGCCCAAGAATCTGCGCAAGATTCACAACCGTTACGATCCCTTTTACTGACTCATAAAGATTTCTGTAAAACAGCCACACAAAAAGTGGTGTTCCGATCTGACAGGCCACAAAAAAGACAAGACTTACACCGCCTCCGGCAAGAACAGCCTTTCCAAACTGTGAACGCGTCAGTCGTTCTTTTCTTTTTGTAAGATAAGAGATCACGATCGTATTAATTGGCGCGATCAGAAGTACCAGCGTCTTTCCGATCAGCGAAACAACATAATACTGTGTGACCTGTTCATTACCGAGGATCTGTTTGATCACAAGGCGATCCATATTCATTGTCGTATTGGTAATAAGATACGATAACGTAAGAAAAAAGCCTCGACCGAGTGCCGTCGTAAAAAATTCGCTTCTTCTGAAAAACTGATGAAAAATATTTCCGGTAACACCGACAAAAGCCAGTGCCGCGGCTTCACCGATCAGATAGATCCACACCCATTGTCCGGTCAGGCGATATATACCAAATCCGGCAAGATATCCGATTCCGATCAAAAGATAGTAAATAAAATATCTCCGGTAGTTCAGATTCAGACGATATTCCACATCACCATAATAGCGGAATACAGTCAGCATAAACATCAGGAAAACGCCAGCTGCCATCAACGGACTTTCCAGGCTTTTGCCGGACATAAACAGTGCAACAATACTTCCGATCAGTCCAAAGCCAAGCAAAAGCCAGTCATAGTCCCCATTGGTCACATCAAAATCCCGTCTTACTACAAGACGACTGTTATTCAGAGCCTGCCCGATAGACGGACATATAATCGCAACAAGTCCTGTAATGTACAAAAGACCGCCAAGCTGTTCTGCTCCCATCATTCTGTTAAGAAGCGGAGTGATCACAATCTGGAGCACTGCATTCATAAAAAGCAGACCGCCCATCGTATACAGGGTATTTACCGCAATACCTTTTTTCTGTTCTCTGCCTTCCAAACTGTTTCCTCCTGCCATTTACCCACAGAATCCTTTATGCTGCTGATATTTTTCACATCGGTTTTCTATGTATTTTCTTTTTCCGGAAGCAAGCACCGGAATCTCATCAACGATTTCCACTTTAATGCGGGCTTCCTCTCCCAGATACGGTCGAATACGACGCAGGATTTCCTCCCGATCCATTGCTTCCGGATCACCATTCAGCCAGATCGTATAATCTCTGACATCTTCCTGAATAAATCGATACTGCTTTACTCCCTGAATGTCCCACAGATTATTGGTAATAATATACGGCGTGACCGCTTTGCCTTCACAGTCATAGATCAGGTCGCTCCGTCGTCCGTAAAGTTCTGAAAGATAAAGTTTAAAACGACCGTTTTTTTCTTTCCGGACCGCAACTGCCGTGTCTCCATTGTCATAACGCAGAATCGGAAATGCATAGTTAAAAAGATCTGTTATCACGATTCTTCCCAGTTCTCCAGGTTCTGCCGGTTCATCAGAATCCATCTTCAGGATCTCATAATAATAGGTTTCTGTATCAATATGATACCCTTCATCTTCCCTGTTCTGAAGGCCCATGATTCCGTTTTCTTCATTGGAATACCATGCCCGCACCGGACAGTTGAACTGTTTTTCCAGAGTTCTTCTTACCGGTTCCGGCATTGTCTCCGAAATCGGAATAATTGCTTTCACTACACATCTGCTGCAGTCTCTTCCTGTTTTTCTGATATATTCACTCAGTTCTCCAAGGGCAGAAGAATATCCTACCAGACATTTGACTTTTTTCTTCTCGATCACATGAAACATTTCTTCCAGAGCTTTTTCATCCATTCTGGAACTGTCCATCATGATCAAATTTTCCTGCAGAAGCTGAAATTTGCTTTTGCGTACATTATTTACCCATACCCGGATAAATGCTTCCTTCATTCCAATATAATATCCGGCTGCCGCTCCGAGAAAAATCCCGCCCGCTGTATTGTGACGGATCTTGTCACGATTCTGGATCATTCTGAGTGGAGTTCCTGTCGATCCACTGGTACACATTACCCGGTTATCTGGTGCATCTTTATATGTGGAAGATACAAAACGGTCATACTGCTGTCGGAAGGTATCTTTATTTACCACCGGAAGATCCTCAAGAGAACAGGTTTCCGGATAATCTTTATAAAAATCAGTAGTCTTAACTGCATGCGCGATCAGATTCTGGATTCTCTTCTCTGTCTCCTCAACAGAGCTGCCTTCTTTCCAGGCATAACGAATCTGGTCATAATATTCTCTGGTCTTTCCACCTTTCATTTTGTCCAGCATCCAGAACCCCATCCAGCGAAGTCTTTCATCTAAAATCATTATTTTCCATCCTGCTTTCTGCTGTAAATCAGTTTAATGCATCCTTGATCGCATCTGCCATCGCCTGCAGCATTTCATCTGTCATTCCCGGATATACACCGATCCAGAAGGTATCTTTCATAATACGGTCCGTATTTTCCAGACTTCCCGCAATACGATATCCTTTTCCGGAAGCACGCATCTGATCAAAGCATGGATGTTTTGTCAGATTACCGGCAAACAGCATACGTGTCTGTACACCTCTGGATTCAATCTCCTGTACCAGTTTGTTTCTGTCTACGCCTTCCTTGCATGTGATCAGGAATCCAAACCAGCTCGGTTTTGAATTTGCACATGCCTCCGGAAGGATCAGTTTATCCTCTGTACCTTTCAGTGCTTCTTTCAGATAATTAAAGTTGTGGATTCTTCTTTCCACAAAAGACGGGAATTTTCTGAGCTGCGCACATCCGACAGCAGCCTGCATATCTGTTGCCTTGAGGTTATATCCAAAATGAGAGTATACATATTTGTGATCATACCCAACCGGAAGTTCTCCATACTGACGATCAAAACGATGTCCGCAGAGATTATCCTGTCCCGGTGCACAAATACAGTCTCTTCCCCAGTCTCTGAACGAACGTGCGATTCTGTTCAGGAGCGGATCATCTGTATAAACAGCGCCGCCTTCTCCCATTGTCATATGATGCGGTGGATAAAAACTGGAAGTTCCGATATCTCCGATCGTTCCGGTCAGTTTCTCTTCCCCGTTGATCGTATAAACAGATCCAAGTGCATCACAGTTATCTTCGATCAGCCACAGATTATGACGATCACAGAATTCTCTGACTGCTTTCAGGTCAAATGGATTTCCAAGTGTATGCGCAAGCATGACCGCTTTTGTCTTTGGAGACCATGCAGCTTCCAGAAGAGATGGATCAATATTGTACTGTGGAATCGTTACATCAACAAATACCGGTACCGCACCGTACTGGATCATCGGAGAAACTGTAGTCGGAAAGCCGGCCGCAACTGTGATCACTTCATCCCCCGGAAGAATCTGCCGTTCTTTCAGAAGCGGAGATGTCAGTGTCATAAATGCGAGCAGATTTGCAGAGGAACCGGAATTTACCAGGGAACAGTAACGAACACCGAGATATTTTGCAAATGCATGTTCAAATTCATCTGTATAACGTCCTGCGGTCAACCAGAATTCAAGGGAACTATCCACAAGATTTACCATTTCTTCTGCATCATAAACTCTGGACGCATACGGGATACGGTCACCTTTCTGATATGGTTTCTTTTTGTTATGGTATTTTTCACAATAATTTCTTGTCATTTCCAGAATCTGCTCTCTGGCCTGCTGTTCTGTCATTTCTTCAAACATAATAGTCTCCTTCTGTATTTTATTTTTTTATATAGTACAGAAACTTTTCCCCATAAAAAGGAATCGTCTCTTTTAGTTCATAATGATCCATGAACCACCGATATGTTTCCGGATCATTCCGTTTCCAGATATTCATGGATGATTTTCCGGTAAATGCCCCTGGCACTTCCGCATGTTCCAGCTGGTCTTTCAGCTCTTTCAAACTGTCCGGGCGAACGAGCATATCACTGAAATCCATTGTAAAACATTCTGTCCGCCGATGAAGCATGCTGCAAATTTCGGGAACATTGATACCAAATGACGGAGTATTCTCAGGAACAACTGCTGCGATCTGCTCTGCGAAATCCTCAAATTCCTGCTCATTATGATAATTTTCTTTAATCTTGCTGTTCTGTGCAAACTGAAGAACCGTTCCGGTAGCCATTGCAAGAACCGCAATCGTACAGATCAGCCCTACACCACTGACGGTCACATGTCTGAGCGAAAGGCTGTCAAAGCTTTTCCATTCTTCATTTTTGATAAATTTGATTCCCTTCTGCCCCCAGTATGCAGCCATGATCACAGCCGGCATGGTAATGCAGTCCAGATTGTGATATGCAGGGCGGTTAATATAATACACCAGACATCCCAGTGATCCGACACTCAGAAGAAACAAAAATTCTTTTTGCCAGCAATGTCTCTCTTTTCCACTGAACCAGCCGGTCATTCCCAGAGCCGTTCCGGTCAGAAACAGTGTGATCACTGCCATATATGCATTGGGTTCTGTAGGCATATCCAGATGAAGAACTCCCGTCATATAACTGCCTGACAGCAATGGGATCAGAAAGTCCTCAAACGAATTTGCCGGACTGTGTTTCAGGATATTATAGAGATTTACTGTTCCATACGCTCCAAACACCGCCCCGGCCATTCCGGCAAACTGTGCAAAGCTTAACCACAATAGTCTACGGATCTTTATTTTTCCCACAGACAGGAAACGTGAAATAAGCATTCCTGCCCACGCCACAGTAAGAATCAGTCCGGTCTCTGTATTCCAGAGGATTGCCAGCAGACAGATCAGATACCCACCCACTGCTGTCCAGAAATTGCACAGCTCTTTTTTGAGGATCCATGCTCCATACAGAAACAGCAGCATCGGAAAAATTACCCGATGCGGCCAAACCTGCCAGTAAAAGCCACCTCGCATACCAAGTACAGGAAATGTAACTGCCAAAGCACCAAGTACCCTCAACACACGGCTTTTGACCAGCAGTTCCAGGATAAGAAATGCACAGATATGTGCAAAGGCTCCAATTCCGGCAACCATGGCAACAAAGGCTTTGAAATCACCATGAACAAGTTCCATTGGAATCTTAAAGAAAAGTCCGTAATGTCCATAAATACTCGTAACATTATGCGTATATGGCATTCCCTGATAAATATTGTAAACAGAATTGAAATATGCGTGCCCATGGTAAGCATCGCTCAGTTCTCCTCTTCCAAAAATATTCGGTGTGTACATACTGTAAAAAACGAGGAGCACCAACGCTGCATATACCTGCCGGATAATCCACTCACCGTCTTTTTCCGGAAAGCAGACATTTTGACATGCCCAGAAAAAGATTGCAAGTTCTGCCAAAAACAAAAATGCTGCGATCACTGCCGGCTGTGTGTGCCATCCGTATTTCGCCGCCACAGATCCAAGCTGTTCCGTCTCTCCTGAGATACAAAGCAGCCAGAACGGAATCTGTATAAACAGCATCAGCCAAAATGCTGTTTTTCTGGCTTTGACATTCTCCGGAAAAGTTTTTCCCGCAACTTCATGCCTGTGTGCGATTCCCATTCCAGCTACAAAGAGCAGACAAAACAGGATCAGAGACATTCCATATACAAGCATGTTACTGTTTCCCAGACTGTTGATTTTTTCTGCCAGTCCCGGAATCATAAAACAGCTCATAAAAAAGCATGCCGATAAAACCCACGCTGCAAAAGCGCAGATAACCTCTCTATTCTTTTTCATATTTTCTTTTCTTCTATCCTTTTATACTTTTTATATTCCAAAATATTCTTTGATCTGACAGTCCGTATATTCTGCCATATTCTGACCGGCAAGCCATGCCTGATACCATTTTGCAGTGTTGACTACTGCTTCATCCACCTGCCAGCGAGGTTTCCAGCCCAGCCGGTTTCGAATACGGGAACAATCCAGTTTGAGGAAATTTGCCTCATGAGGACCTCCCTGACAGAGATTTTCCCATGCTGCCCCATTTCCCCATGCTGTGCAGAACAGGTCTGCAAGTTCCCCGGTGGTCAGACAGCTTCTGTCATCTGGTCCTACATTATAAGATCCTGCCTTCCGGCTGTCCTGATACTGTTCTTCCGCGATCAGAAGATACGCGCCCAATGGTTCCAGTACATGTTGATATGGTCTGGTAGAATGTGGATTCCGAACTGCAATCTTTTTTCCACCGGAAACAGCACGCACACAGTCCGGAATGATACGGTCTGCTGCAAAATCACCGCCTCCGATCACATTACCGGCACGCGCAGTTGATACTGCAATATCCATGTCTTTCAAGAAAGATTTCTCATAACTGTGTGTTACAAGTTCTGAGCAGGATTTGCTATTGGAATACGGATCGTAGCCATCCAGTTCATCCGTTTCGCGATACCCCCATTCCCATTCATTATTCTTATAAACTTTATCTGTTGTTACATTCAAAAAAGAGCGGACGCTTCCACACTGCCTTACTGCTTCCAGTACATTGACCGTCCCCATAACATTTGTCTCATAAGTATTTACCGGATTTTTGTAAGATTCCCTTACGATCGGCTGTGCCGCCAGATGAAAGACAATCTCCGGCTGTGTTTCTTTAAACACCTGTATCATATGCTCCAGATCACGAATGTCTCCGATCACAGAATGGATCTGACTTTCCAGATCTGTCAGCGTGAATATTGATGGATCTGTCGGTGGCTTCTGAGAATATCCGGTCACTTCCGCTCCCAACTCCTGAAGTATCCTGCAGAGCCATGTCCCCTTAAATCCGGTATGTCCTGTCACCAGAACTTTCTTCCCTTTATAAAAATTTAGATTGAATTCATTCATATCGACCGCTTAAACTCCTGTAAAATACTTTATAGATTTTTCCAAAATCTCCACATACTTTCCTCATAACCTTTTTTCAAAAAAAGCCATTATCAGTTTTATTATACTATAAAAGCTGACGCCCCGCAATCTGCGAAGCGCCAGCTTCTTAATTTAAAAATTTAAATTTTTTGACTTCTATTTTTCAAACAGATCTACCAGTTCCTGTCCATCGTCATATCCGGCATCTTTCAGCTGTTCTACGAACCACTCGTCCACACCTTCTACGGCTTTTTTGAAGGAATCGATATCCATATCCTCTTTTTTAGTGATTGTCACACCATTCTTTGACTGCCAGCGGTTCATGATTTCTTCATCACCGGAGCGGTTGATGTAACGTTCATACTCAACAGCTTTCTGTCCACACTCATCAACGACTGCCTGCTGCTCTGGTGTCAGAGTATCGTACAAATCCTGGTTGATACAGAAGAACAGACAGTCATAGATTGCATCCCACATGGAGCAGTATGGCTGAACCTCCTGCACACTTGCCGCATCGATTGCCGGAAGTGGGTTTTCCTGGCCTTCTACAGTATTCTGCTGCAGAGCCGTATAAGTTTCAGACCAGTTCATGTTCGTTGCATCTGCGCCCCATCTCTTGTAGCATTCCATCAGAAGGTTGGAGCCTGCTACACGGATCTTGAGGTTCTTCATGTCATCCAGAGTTTTTACTTCATGCTTGCTGTTGGTCAGCTCACGGAAGCCGTTCTCTGCGATACCCATGCAGTGCAGTCCGTAACTGGAAAGAATTTCTTTCAGCTTTTCTCCTGCCTCACCATCGAATTTCGCATCTGCATCATCATAGGAATCATAAATAAATGGTAACGATACAACATTAAATCTTGGATCAAACGCTGAGTAGATCAGGTTGGAATGCATGGAAATCTGTACCGGGTCTCCGTTCATCAGCGCCTGGATTCCTTCAGACTGATTTCCATTGGTCAGCTGGTCTGCCGCATAGATGTTGACTTTGATCTTGCCTCCGGTTGCTTTTTCCATCAGCTCGCCAAACTTACGTCCGCCGTCTGCCCAAGTACTTGTCTCCGTTGTGGAGCATGCAAAGTTCCAGGTTGCTTCCGGCCAGTTGAGATCACTGTAATCCGCAACTGTATCCGTAGATTCCTGTGTGAAGAGATCTACCAGTTCCTGTGCGTCATCGTATCCTTCTTTCTCAAGTTCCTTAACAAACCACTCATCAACACCATCTACGGCTTTCTTGAAGGAATCGATATCCATATCTTCTTTATTTGTGATCGTCACGCCATTCTTTGACTGCCAGCGCTCCATGATCTCTTCATCTCCGGAACGGTTGATATAACGCTCGTATTGAACAGCTTTCTGACCACACTCGTCAACAACTGCCTGCTGCTCCGGTGTCAGACTGTCATAAATCTCCTGGTTGATGCAGAAGAACAGACAGTCATAGATTGCATCCCACATAGAGCAGTATGGCTGAACCTCCTGCACACTTGCCGCATCGATTGCCGGCAGCGGGTTCTCCTGTCCTTCTACTGTATTCTGCTGCAGAGCCGTGTAGGTCTCTGTCCAGTTCAGGTTTGTTGCATCTGCGCCCCATCTCTTATAGCATTCCATAAGAAGATTGGAACCTGCCACACGGATCTTAAGATTCTTCATATCATCCAGAGTCTTGATCTCGCGTTTGCTGTTGGTGATCTCACGGAAACCATTCTCTGCGATACCCATGCAGTGCAGACCATATTCGGAAAGCAATTCTTTCAGTTTTTCACCGGCTGCTCCGTCAAATTTTGCATCTGCGTCATCATAAGAATCATAAATAAATGGAAGAGATACTACATTGAATCTCGGATCAAATGCAGAATAGATCAGGTTGGAATGCATGGAAATCTGTACCGGGTCTCCATTCATCAGTGCCTGGATTCCTTCAGACTGATTTCCGTTTGTCAGCTGGTCAGTTGCATAAACATTAACTTTAACCTTGCCTCCGGTTGCCTTTTCCATCAGTTCGCCGAACTTACGTCCACCGTCTGCCCAGGTACTTGTCTCCGTTGTGGAGCATGCAAAGTTCCAGGTCATTTCCGGCCAGTCAAGGTCGCTGTAATCTTCAATTGTATTAAAGGAATCACTTCCATCTCCCGCATCTTTGGAAGAAGTACTTCCTGTATCAGATGAAGACTGTTCTCCCGTATAAGAACCATCTTTTGCAAGAGCCTTCGGAAGTGCTGTTGAAACTGCCGGTACATAGGTTACAACCAGAAGTACTACAACGCTGGCAGCGATCATTGGCATAACTGCCTTTGAGATCTGCTGAAGAGTAACCTCCAGACCTTTTTTGATCTTGATACTGATCGCAACAAAAAGGTTTACACCTACCGGAGGGGTAACCTGTCCGATCGCAAGGTTTACAGTTGCCATAACACCAAATGCAACAACGTCGTATCCCAATGCTTTACATACCGGAAGCATGATCGGGATAAAGATGTACATTGCTGAGTTTGCATCAATAAAACATCCTGCGATCAGGAAGATAATATTTACGATCAGAAGGAATACAAACTGATTGTGCGCGATGGATGCAAGCAGTCCGGATGCAGCCTCTGCAATACCAAACTTGGTACATACAAATGAAAACAGAGATGCACTTGCAACGATCAGCATGATTCCACCGGTAGTCTTTGCGGAATCTACCAGGATATCAAACAGATCTCTGAAGGATACCTCACGGTAGATCACCATACCTACAAAAAGTCCATATACAACAGATACTGCCGCAGCTTCTGTTGGTGTAAAGATACCACCGTAAATTCCGCCAAGGATGATGATCGGCATCAGGAATCCCCAGAATGCATCTTTAAAAGTGGACCATCTCTCCTTTGCAGATGCTTTTTTACGGGACGGTTTGATATCATGTTTATTTGCTTCAAGAATTACTACAATTACAAGTGCCACACCCATAAGGATTCCAGGTACGATACCTGCCATAAACATATCTGCGATAGACACACCTGTAATGGACGCATATACAACGAAAGCGATACTTGGCGGTATAACGATAGCCACCGAACTCGACGTTGCCATCAAAGCTGTTGAAAACGGTGCAGAGAAACCACCCTGCTCAACCATTGCCGGGATCAGAACAGCACCAAGAGCTGCTACTGTAGCCGGACCGGAACCGGAGATTGCTCCGAAGAAACAGGAAACAATAACACATACGATCGCGATGCCACCTTTTTTGTGTCCGACACAGGTATCTACAAAATCGATCAGTCTGCGTGAAATTCCGGCTTTTGCCATGATATTTCCGGACAGTACAAAGAACGGAATCGCAAGAAGAAGGAATTTACTGATTCCTGAATACATATTTGTTGCAACGATGGTAAGTGAGGTTCCCGAATAAAGGATCGCACATACAGAGGACAGACCCAGGCAGAGTGCGATCGGCACACCCAGGATCAGAAAAACAAAAAATGAAATAAATAAAACAGCACTGATCATTTATTTGCCCTCCTTATCGTTTTTATTTCCAAAACAGACATCCAGACAGTACTCAATAAGATGAAGAATCATACAGCCTGCTCCGATCGGTACAAAGGACCAGAAGATCCATTCCGGCCAGTTCAGTACAAAGGTTCTTTTTCCGTTTTCAAGCTGGGTGATAACCTTGTCCATACCATACTTAAAAAGAATCACTGAAAAAATAATACTCAGTACTGTGATCAGGATCACAGATGGTTTTTTCAGTTTTTTTGGAAGACGGTCTGTAACCAGTGTCAGGCTGACCAGGCCACCCTCTCTGCAGGACAATGCTGCTGCCAGAAGTGTAATAAGTACAAAGACCGCTACAACAAGTTCTTCTGTGAAGGACCATGAGCGGTGGATCACTTTACGGGAAAACACGTTTCCCACAGTGAGCACGAGAATCAGCAATGTTGTAACTACCAGTACAACTTTTTCTACTGCTGCAAGTGCATTCATGAGTTTCTTGTAGACTTTCATCCTCTCTTCCTCCCTTGTAAAATATGATGATGTTCCGGTTTCAGAAAATTCTGCATAAAAAAAATCCGCCCCATCAGGGACGGATATATAATTCCGCAACCACCCTGTTTCGTCATTGAAACAAGTACGATTCTGCAACGTACCGGCATACGCGTCTCCTGTAACGGGGAGCCTCCGTGAAAACCTACTGATAAATCTCAAACGTAACGTTCGGTCTTCCTTCTCAGGGATGATATTCAAAACAGTGCCGTTACCGCATCACACCAACTGCGGCTCTCTGTAAACAGCTATTTTCTCTGCTTTTACTGATTCCCTTCATAGAATTTGCTCTTATGCTTTACCTCGTTAAAAGCTTTTTTTATTTTACAACTCTTATCTGCTATAGTCAAGAGCTTTTTAATTGGCCAAAAAAAGCAAAAACGTTTTTGCATTCTCGCATAAAATATTTTATACTATATATATATTCTCTATATACTCAAACTGTATCTATCTACAGGGGAAACAGAATATGAAAAAGAAAAAAAATATTTCTACGCATTATGTTTCTGCTATTATTATTTTTATCTGCGCCGTAGTCATCAGTCTGGGACTTTTTTTGCTGTATGTCCAACGTTCTATTGATACCAATTCCCAGAAAGCCATGACCAGTAATGTAGCAAAACAAAGTGATCATGCGTTATCCATTCTCAATATTCATTACGGATTTCTGAACAGTATCGCTGACAAAATGGGAGATTCCTCTGATATTCTTTCCGATGAAAATATGGAGCTTCTGGTATCCCTGGCAGCAAACACGGATTTCGAAAGAACTGCCCTGATCGAAGCAGACGGTACAGCATACTATGACAACGGTGCCATAAAGAATGTAGCCCAGAGAAAATATTTTCTGGAAGCCATGAAAGGCCAGGCAACTCTCAGTGATCCACTGGACAGCAGTATTGATCAGGAGACACGTGTGATCCTGTGTGTTCCTGTACGCTGTAATGACAGAATCATTGGCGCACTTGGTGGCTCTTATAATGTGACCGCCCTTAGTCAGATGCTTTTTAATGATATTTTTGATGATGCCGGATACAGTCTGATTGTCACAAAAGAAGGAGAGATCATCGCCTACGATGGTGAACCTTCATATCATAAAATCACATATGGTGACAATTTTTTTGATTTTTATAAAGACAGAACACTTCTGTCCAAAAATTCTCTTGTAAATGTCAAAAAAGATTTTTCAGCCGGCAACGATGGACTGATTAAGATCCGAACAGACTCCAACAAAAAATCTGACCAGTATATCGCTTATACCCGGCTTGGCATGAATGACTGGATGATCTGCTATGTTATTCCTGTATCCGATGCCCAAAGCTC